>ERZ857922.2837-NODE-2837-length-16541-cov-3.030935_pt1 | contig 16541 bp, 10 predicted proteins | sample MGYA00519579_ERZ857922 | MGnify/ENA primary metagenome ERZ857922 (study PRJEB31778, sample SAMEA3449375) | human gut metagenome | biome: human gut; feature: human-associated habitat; material: faeces | place: United Kingdom | collected 2010/2012 ... | reverse complement strand
AAGAAGTATTGGGAAAAATATTTCCTTTTATCTGACAGGCACTGTTTTAACTGCAATTACCATCATGCTTCTGGTAGGAGCCTTTGCGGTCAGCAATACATTATATGACAGATTTGACCGATTTTTTGCACAGAACCGGATCGAGGACGGTGAATTCAAAACGGAGACACCGCTGACAGATGCGGATATCCGGGCTCTGGAGGAACAGTACGAGGTTGTGCTGGAACAACAGCACTACACGGATCTGACGTATCAGGATACAAAGCTGCGTATTTTTACACAGATGGAAAAGCTGGATCTTGCTTCTGTATTGGAAGGAGAGGATCTGCAATCCGATACGGATATCATGGTTACCTACCACTATGCAAAAGCAAACGGGATTGCAGTCGGGGATGAGATTACGATCTTGGGTCAGAAATTTCATGTATCCGGTCTTTGTAATAAATCGGACTATGCGATCATGCTCTACGATCTGACAGAGTCTATGCCGGATCAGGATGGTTTTGGCATTGGGATCATCACAAAGCAGGCAATGGAAAAGCTGGTGGTTCCGATCACATACTATGCAGTGCGTTATGAGGATAAGGCAAAGGAACAGGATTTCCGCAAGGCAGTTTACGATATGTATAAAACAACGGAATACATTGAAAAAGAAAGTAATACAAGGATCAGCCTGATCTTTCACGAAGCGGATGATCTGACGGCGGAATTTTCCCTGTACAGTCCGATCATTATGCTGCTCGTTGTTGTGATCATTGCCATGGTCTTATCGAGAATGGTCAAAAGAGAGGGAAAGATCATTGCGGTACTGATGACACTTGGGTATCGCAAACAGGAACTCATCCGCCATTATATGTTGTTTGGTATGATCCCTGCGATCGGTGGAGATATTTTGGGCATTCTTTGCAGCATTCCGTTTTCCAAAGCATTTTGCGGCTTTTATTTCGGGGGTGGTGAGTATCTTGATTATACGGTAAAAATGCCTTGGCTTACGCTGCTTGTTGCGGTGCTGATTCCAGTTGTTGTTTATGGGCTGGTGTCTTATCTGGTGCTGTCAGCCTGCCTGAAAAGTGATATTGTTCCGCTTCTGCGTGAGCAGAAGAAGGAGAAAAAAGCCCGCATATGCAGAAACAGTAATCGCAGCACCGGCTGGATCTATACGGTGCGTTCCATCTGGCTGAACAAGGCAAGAAGTCTGACAATGGTCATCGGTATTGCCGTTGCAACACTTGTCGTAGTGCTGGGCGGTTCGTTTCAGGATTCTTATGATAATCTGATCGAAGTAAAAATGCCGGATGCGATGATGGGCGGTCAGTATGAATATGGATTTAAGAGCTTCCAGACGGAAAATCCGTATGGCGGATCGGCTGTTTTTGATATCAGCTTCGGTGCGAAGGTGGATGACTCCCGGTTTAATATGATCGGCTATGAGGAGGAAAATGACGTCCTTTCCGCAAAACTTTGTTCCGGTAAGCCGATCGAATACGGAAAGTATTATATAACGAATGCGGCAGCAAAGCGTTATCACATATCGCCGGGAGACAGCTTTACCTTTTACGATACGGTCACATTGCAGGAAACGACGATCGAAATAACGGATATTCTGGATAATGATGTGATGGCACTTGTCCTGACCTCCAAGGAAAATGTGGCAAAGCTGCTGGACAGACCGGTTGAGCAGTACAATGTCATCATCAGCAGAGAAAAACTGGACATTCCGGGTGAAATGCTCAGTAAATCCGCTTCCGTGGCGGATTATATCGAGCAGGCAAAAAATCTGGCAAGTACAGCAGGGATCGTGCTGAAGCTTTTAAAGGTGCTTGGCGCACTGATCTGTATTCTGGTGACAAGCATGCTGGCCGGTATGATACTGGAGGAAAACAAAAGAAATGTTTCAATGCTTGCCATCTTAGGTTATACGGACAGAGAGATCAGGACATTTATTTTCCGCGCCAATTATATTCTGGTGCCACTTGGATTTCTTCTGGGCGTTCCGCTTGGGTATGCGACGGCTTACTCGATGATCCTGTCAGCCATGCAGTCATCGGGAAGACTGATGAGCCTGCCTGTGAAGGCTTCTACGATCGGGATCAGTTTTGGCTATGTGCTGCTTTCCTATCTGCTGGCAATGTTGCTTCTTTCCAGAAAGAAAGCACTGCTAAAGCTCTTGTGGCAGAAGGATGAATAAAGCAGCTCTATAAGGGAGAAAAAGATATGAAGATCATTGATGAATTACACAGCAAAGGGTTTGACCGGGCAAGTGCGCCATCTATGACGATCCTGTCAAGAAATGAAGAAAACGGAGAAAAAAGCTCCATGGTGTTCCATCCGATCATGCTCGGCGTGTACTTTGTATACAATAATTTTCATTCGCAGGAAGCGGTAGAGGCCGATTATAACGAAGATACCAAAAAGATGATCGAGATCAATCACTGCAGACGGGGACGCTTCGGCTGTAAGGTAAATGGCAGGCAGGTGTACCTTGGCGAGGGAGAAATGGAGGCAAATCTGGTCGGCGTCATCCGGGAAAATCCGGAATTTCCGCTGGGCTTTTATGCAGGGGTGGAAATCCTGATCGATCCTGAGCCGGCAAAGGCATATTTAAAGGATGTGTTCCCGGAGGCGGTCGAGCAGATCGATTTTCTCGGATGGCAGATCCGCAGGGAAAACGGTGCCATGTTCATCCGCTCTCTGCCGGAGATCAATCATATCCTGAATGAAATGTATCAGGTAGATCCAAAGGTGGAAACGTATTATCTGAAATTAAAGATATTGGAACTGCTGCTATTGATCCGTATGGTAACACCGGAGGAGGAAAAGGCGCAGAAACGCTATTACAGGCAGCAGGATTATGATAAGGTGCGTGCGATCCACAAAGAGGTTGTTTCTCATCTGGACCGCCGCTTTTCTGTTCCGCAGCTTGTGCAAAAGTATGGGATCGGACAGACGACGTTTCAGAGCTGTTTCAGTGAAATATACGGAAAACCTTATTATACATTTGTCAAGCATTATAAGATGCACAAGGCGATCCATTACATAGAAGAAACGGAGCACAGCATGGCAGAGATCGCAGGAATGCTCGGTTACGACAATCCAAGCAAGTTTGCCGCGGCTTTCCGTTCGGTGGTGGGCTGCAGTCCGCGGGAATATAAAAAATCCAGTGAACGAATGGAGCATTTGACCCTGCTTGGAGTAGAAATAGAAGAATAAAGCCCTTATGATGGAGCGAGAAAGGAACCATAAGGAGGAGAGAGGTTATGGAGAAGAAGAAAGAAGAGAGCGCGCTTAGTGTCCTGATGCGATATGCAGGCGGACATAAGTATTGCACTTATTTTTCCTGGGCATTTTCCGGGCTCAGTGCAATAGCAGCACTTCTGACCTATGTGTTTTTATTCCGCATCATCAAAGAAGTGATCGAAGCTGCGCCCAATTTTAAAGAAGCAACACATATTGCAAGTAACGGATGGTTTGCGGTGCTTGCTGCAGCAGTTTCCATGCTGCTGTATTTTGCAGCACTGATGTGTTCCCATGCCAGTGCGTTCCGCGTGGCAACGAATATCAGAAAGCAGCTACTTGCCCATATTGCAAAGCTGCCGATCGGATTTGCCGATGAGCTTGGATCAGGCAGGATCCGCAGGATCATCAATGATTCCGCAGCAACAACAGAGGTATATCTGGCACATCAGCTCCCGGATCTTGTCGGGGCTTATATCACGCCGGTGGCGATGATCCTATTATTGTTTGTATTTAACTGGCGGTTCGGACTGGTCTGTCTGATCCCGGTTGTACTGAGTCTGGCAGGCATGACAAAAATGACCGGCAAACAGATGCAGGAGGATATGAAGCATTATCAGACTGCACTGGAAAATATGAATAATGAAGCAGTGGAATATGTCAGAGGTATCAATGTCGTAAAGACATTCTCCCAGACAGTACATAGCTTCTCCAGATTCAAAGCATCGATCGACAGCTATTATAAATTCTGCATCAATTACACAAAAGAAATGCGTATGCCAATGGTCTGCTATCAGATGATCGTAAACAGCACGTTTGCATTTTTGATCGCACTGACACTGATCCTGTATCGCGGCGATCATGTGGCGTTTAACATTTTACTGAACTTCGTATTTTATGTGATCTTTACACCGGTCATTGCCACAACACTGACCAAGATCATGTTCATGGGAGAGGAATCCATGAAGGTAGAAGATGCGATCGCCCGTTTTAATGAGATCATGGCGATCGAGCCGCTTCCGGAGCCGGCGCAGACAAAGCATCCGCAGGAATATGCGATCTGCTTTGATGACGTCAGCTTCCGTTACCGGAAAGAGTTACCGGATGCTGTCTCTCATATCAGCCTGCAGATCCCGGTGGGAAAGGTAACAGCCTTTGTCGGTCCTTCCGGCAGTGGAAAAAGTACAGCCGCAGGTCTAATCGCCAGGTTTTACGATGCGACGAGCGGGCAGGTACGGATCGGTGATGTTGATATCCGGGATATCGCGCAGGAGGAAAGAGTGGGTACGATCTCCTATGTATTCCAGAACAGCAGACTGTTAGCCGGTACGATCGCCGATAACGTGCGCATGGGGAAAAAGAATGCGACGGATGAAGAAGTGCTTGCAGCACTGCACAAAGCACAGTGTGACGATATTCTGGCAAAACTGCCGCAGGGAATCGAAACGGTGATCGGAACGGATGGTATCTACTTATCCGGCGGTGAACAGCAGAGGATCGCGATCGCAAGGATCATCCTGCAGGATGCACCGGTCATCATCTTGGATGAAGCAACTGCATATGCAGATCCCGAGAATGAAGTGCTTGTCCAAAAAGCTTTTGAAGAAATGGCAGTCGGCAAGACTGTTATCATGATCGCCCACAGACTGACCACAGTCAAAAACGCTGATATAATCTATGTATTTGAAAACGGAAAGATAAAAGAGGCAGGAAAGCATGAAACACTTCTGGAAGCTCACGGTCTTTACGAGAAGATGTGGAACGACTATCAGACTTCAATCCGGTGGAAGGTAGGTGGCAGAAAATGATAGAAAAACTAATGAAAAATTATGCCGTATCCAAGCAGGGTGCAAAGGATATGATAAAATCCGTGTGCATCTGTATTCTGGTCAATATTGCACTCATGCTTCCAACCGGTCTGTTATATGTTCTGGCAGAGGACATTTTAAAGGATGCACCGTTTTCCCATGCCCGGGTGCTGATCATCGGCAGTATCCTGACGATCGCACTGCTCGGCGTTTTATATTACCTGCAGTATAATGCAACCTTCTTTGCCATGTACAAGGAATCCGGTAATAAACGTATCTCTCTGGCAGAGAAGCTCAGAAGAATGCCATTATCCTTCTTTGACCAGAAGGACAGCGCAGATCTGACAACCGTTATCTTAGGGGATGTGGCAGCCTTAGAGCATGCGTACTCACATCAGTTTTCACAGTTTTACGGCGCTGTATTTTCCACGATCATTATTGCGGTCGGTCTGCTGTTCTTCCAGTGGAAGCTGGCACTGGCAGCACTCTGGATGTTACCGTTTGCGATCTGGATCGTGTTCGGTTCCAAGAATATCCAGGTCAGAAGCGGTAAAAAACTGACAGAGAAAAAGCTGGCAGTGGCAGACGGTATTCAGGAATTTATCGAGTGCTCCAAGGATTTAAAGAGCACAAACTCCCAGAAGGGATATCTGCAGGGCTTATTTGAAAAGATCGATCTGACAGAAAAGGCAACGATGAAGCATGAGCTTTTGTCCGGTATAATTGTCAATTCCGGTCAGCTTCTGCTGAAATTCGGTATTGCCTGTGTGGCACTTGTTGGCGGTTCTCTTTTGACAAAGGGCGAGATCGATGTGATCACCTTCTTTGCATTTTTGATCATCGTATCCCGTATTTATGAGCCGCTGAACGGTTCACTGATGAACCTTGCAGCGTTAAATGCACTGACCGTCAATGTGGAACGTATGAATGAGATTTCGGAAGGCTATGAAATGACAGGCCGCAGGGAACTGACCAATCAGGGCTGCGATATTACATTTGACCATGTCAGCTTTGCTTATGAAACAGGAGAGCAGGTGCTTTCCAATGTATCCTTTACCGCAAAACAGGGTGAGGTAACAGCACTTGTCGGTCCATCCGGCTGTGGTAAGACAACCGTATCAAGACTGGCTGCGCGTTTCTGGGATCCGACCGGCGGACGTATCACGGTTGGCGGTATGAATGTGAAGGAGACAGATCCGGAAGCTTTGTTATCCTTATATTCCATCGTCTTTCAGGATGTAACATTGTTTGACAATACGATCATGGAAAATATCCGTGTCGGTAAGAAGGACGCAACAGATGCAGAGGTCATGGAAGCGGCAAAACGTGCCAATGTACTGGAATTTGCCGAAAAACTGCCGGATGGCATGCAGACGCGGATCGGCGAAAACGGCGCGGAGCTTTCCGGAGGGGAAAGACAGCGTATTTCCATTGCCAGAGCCTTTTTAAAGGATGCACCGATCATCCTGTTGGATGAAGCTACCGCTTCTTTAGATGCGGAAAACGAAACAAAGGTACAGGCTGCATTATCTGCCCTGATCGGTGGTAAGACCGTTATGGTCATTGCCCACAGAATGCGTACCGTTGTACAGGCAGATAAGTTCATCGTACTGGATCGTGTCATGCGTTGCCCTCTGATCAGAGCGGGGTATCAATATCGTTTTAATGACAGGTCAAAAAAGAATATAGGATAAACATTGCTGATGTGATAAAATAATGATAGAGAACAGCATAGAAAAGTCGTAAATAAAACAACGAAAAGGAGAAAACAAATGACAGCAGAACAGTTAAAAGAAATCATTTCACAGATGACACTGGAAGAAAAAGCAGCTATGTGCTCAGGCGACGACTTCTGGCACACAAAAGCAGTGGAGAGACTCGGCGTTCCGAGAAGTATGGTATCAGATGGCCCTCACGGACTCAGAAAGCAGGATCAGAGCGGGGATCATCTTGGTATTAATGACAGTATCAAGGCAGTCTGCTTCCCGACAGCCTGCGGAACGGCGGCAAGCTTTAACAGAGATCTTCTTTACAGCATGGGACAGACGCTCGGACAGGAATGTCAGGCAGAGGATGTCAGCGTTATTTTAGGGCCTGCTGTCAACATCAAGCGTTCTCCGCTCTGCGGCAGAAACTTTGAATATTATTCAGAAGATCCGTATCTGGCAACAGAGATCGCGACAAGCCAGATCAATGGAGTACAGAGCAGGCATGTCGGTACTTCCATCAAGCATTTTATGGCAAATAATCAGGAAACAAGACGTATGTCCTCCGATTCCCGGATCGATGAGCGCACCATGCGGGAAATCTATCTGGCAGCTTTTGAGGGTGCGGTAAAGCATGCAAAGCCATGGACAGTGATGTGCTCCTACAACCGGATCAACGGAACATATGCAGCGGAGAACAAGCAGCTTCTGACAGACATCCTGCGTGATGAATGGGGCTTTGACGGTTATGTAGTCAGTGACTGGGGCGCAGTCAACGACAGAGTAGAAGGTGTCAAGGCTGGACTGGATCTGGAAATGCCCGCTTCCCACGGCGTCAATGATGCCCTGATCGTCAAGGCAGTCAGGGAAGGCAGGCTGGATGAGGCAGTGCTGGATAAAGCAGTGGAAAGAATTTTGAATATTGTATACCGTTTTGTGGAAAATCGTGATGAAACGGCTGTATTTGACCGCGACAAGGATCATGAAATGGCAAGAAAGGTAGCAGAGGAGTCCATCGTGCTTCTGAAAAATGATGGCATCCTTCCGCTTTCCGAAACAGACGAGATCGCGTTCATCGGTAAATTTGCAAAGAAGCCGAGATTCCAGGGTGGCGGCAGCAGCCACATCAATTCCCATAAGATAGACAGTGCCATGGATATGGTGGCAGGTATGGCAAATATCACGTATGCACAGGGCTACGATGATGCAGAAGATGTGATCGATGAAAAGCTGATCGCAGAAGCAGTGGAAGCTGCGAAAAAAGCAAAGGCAGCAGTCATCTTTGCAGGACTTCCGGATGCATTTGAATCCGAAGGCTTTGACAGAACGCATATGAGAATGCCGGACTGCCAGAATAAACTGATCGAAGAAGTGGCAAAGGTACAGCCGAACACAGTTGTTGTATTGCACAACGGTTCTCCGGTTGAAATGCCATGGGTAAATGACGTAAAGGGCATTGTGGAAGCTTATCTCGGCGGACAGGCAGTCGGCGGTGCGATCGTGGATATCCTGTTCGGACGTGTCAATCCAAGCGCAAAGCTGGCTGAGACATTCCCGCTGAAGCTTTCCGACAATCCGTCCTACCTGTATTACATCGGGGAAGGCGATGTTGTGGAATACAGGGAAGGAATCTTTGTAGGCTATCGTTATTATGACAAGAAGAATATGGATGTGCTGTTCCCGTTCGGACACGGACTGAGCTACACGACCTTTGCTTATTCCAATATGAAGCTGGATAAAGAAAAAATGTACGATACCGACACACTGACGGTTTCCGTTGACGTGACAAATACCGGAAAGATGGCAGGCAAAGAAGTGGTACAGCTTTATGTGGCCGACAAAGAAAGCACAGTGATCCGTCCTGTCAAAGAACTGAAGGAGTTTGCCAAGATCGAGCTTGCACCGGGCGAGACAAAGACAGTTACCTTCAGCTTATCCAAGAGAGCTTTTGCTTACTTTAATACAGACCTGCATGACTGGCATGTGGAATCAGGCGAATTTGATATCCTGATCGGACAGTCCTCCAGAAATATCGTCTGCCAAAAGACCGTATATGTAGAGTCTACGGTAGAAGTATTTAAGAAATATCACTTGAATACAACGATCGGTGATATCATGAAGGATCCGCTTGCAAAGCCGTTCCTGAAAGATATTCTGGATGCATGTATCATGAATGATGTGAATACGACAGAAGGAGAAGGTCTTGGCGCGGCGGCAGAAGAGATGCAGGAAGCCATGATGGGCTATCTGCCGGTCAGAGCTGTCATCAGCTTCATGGATGGCACAATGACCCATGAAAAGCTGCAGAGCTACATCGATCAGATGAACAATTGTCACACATTTACGAAGTAAATGTGCGACCCAATAATCTGCGCAGCAGATTATAGCCTGTAACATATATATCCAGTAAATGCGTGACCGGGTAACCTGCGTAGCAGGTTATAGCCTGTAACATATATATCCAGCAAATGTGCGACCGGGTAACCTGCGCAGCAGGTTATAGCTTGTCCTATATTTCCAATCCCGATAATAACCGGAAGAACGATTGAAATAATCGATGGCTGTTATCGGGATTTTTTATTGACTTTTTTACCGGATACGCCTATAATCGTACCTAGCTGGTACATTACATTGACGCGTTAAAGTGTAGGTGTACAATAAGGAGGAGATATATTATGAAGAAGAAAATGCTTTCTGTTCTGCTTGCAGCAGCCATGACAATGTCACTGATCGGTTGTGGTTCTACAGCAGATACAGCAACAGACACTACAGAAACAACAGATGCTACAGAAACAACAGATACTGCAGATGAAGCTACAGACGCATCTGATGCAAGTACAGACGCTACAGATGCAAGCGCAGATTCAGACAAGACTTATACAGTTGGTATCTGCCAGCTTGTACAGCATGAAGCGCTGGATGCAGCTACAGAAGGTTTCAAGACAGCATTAACAGATAAGCTTGGCGATAAGGTTACATTCGACGAGCAGAACGCAGCAGGTGATGCACCTACCTGTTCTACCATCTGTACAACATTCGTTACAAACGACTATGATCTGATCCTTGGTAATGCAACAGCAGCTCTGCAGGCAGCAGTTGCAGCTACAGATACAATCCCGGTACTTGGCACATCCATTACAGACTACGGTACAGCACTTGGTGTAGATGACTGGACAGGTACAACAGGAAAGAACATTTCCGGTACAACAGACCTTGCTCCGCTTGACGGACAGGCAGACTGCATCGCTGAATTATTCCCGGATGCAAAAAATGTAGGTATTTTATACTGCTCATCTGAGCCAAACAGTATTTATCAGTCAACAACGATCAAAGGATATCTGGAAGAGAAAGGTTACACAGTAACAGAGTATACATTCTCTGATTCCAACGACGTTGCAGCAGTTACACAGAGTGCATGCGATAATTCAGATCTGATCTACATCCCGACAGATAACACAGCAGCATCCTGTACAGAAGCGATCAACAACGTAGCAGATCCTGCAGGTGTTCCGATCTTCGCAGGTGAGGAAGGTATCGCTAAGGGTTGTGGTGTTGCAACACTTTCCATCAGCTACTATGACCTTGGTTACAAGACTGGTGAAATGGCATATGACATTCTTGTAAACGGTGCTGATATTTCCACAATGGAAGTACAGTCCGCTCCGAACTTTACAAAAGAATATATCAAAGACCGTGCAGACAAACTCGGCATTACTGTTCTGGACGGATATACAGAAATTACTGCAGAATAATATCTGATTGGTAAGATATGCAGAGAAAGGGTCATAGTGACCTTTTCTCTGCTTTTGTAGTGAGGAAAGAAACCAAGCGGCAGCGAAGCTGACATTTGGTTTCGCCCGAACGTACAACGAGAAAATCAAAGAGTGCGGAGCACGTCTGACAGCAAAGCTGGCAGGATTTTCGAGTCTGATGAGGAAAGAAACCAAGCATTGTCGTATATTTGCGAAGCAAATGTACGGCCAAGTAACCTGCGTAGTAGGTTACAGAAGGTTTCGCCCGAACGTAATATGTCATGCATCAAAGATGCATGATGCAGACTCGGTCCATCGCCGCAGGCGATTATGCATGGACCGAGGTTCAAGCAGAGAAAATCAAAGAGTGCGAAGCACGTCTGACAGCGAAGCTGGCAGGATTTTCGAGTCTGATGAGGAAAGAAACAACCAGGGAGGTAACTATGATTCAATATTTTACATCACTTAACCCGGCGGCATTTGGCAATGCACTTCCGGGCAATGTGGCGCAGGGGCTGATATGGGGTATTATGGCACTCGGCGTGTACATCACATTCCGTCTGCTGGATTTTGCGGATCTGACCGTAGACGGTTCTTTTGCAACAGGCGGTGCGGTGACCGTTATGATGACGATCACAGGACATAACATCTGGATCTCACTTTTATGTGCATCACTGGCAGGACTTTTGGCAGGACTTTGTACAGGACTTTTACATACAAAGCTCGGTATTCCGCCGATCCTTGCAGGTATTCTGACACAGATCGCACTGTACTCCGTGAATCTGAATATCATGGATCGTCATGCCAATCAGGCACTCAGCATTGATAAATACACATTGATCCTGTCTTCCCGTAACCTGACGAAAGCGATTATCGTCGGTCTGCTCTTTTCGGTTGTACTGATCGCGCTTTTATACTGGTATTTCGGTACAGAACAGGGGTCTGCCATTCGTGCGACAGGATGTAATCCGGCGATGAGTAAAGCACAGGGTATCAATATCGACAATATGAAGCTGATCGGTCTTGCACTTTCCAATGCGATCGTTGCAATGTCCGGCGGACTGCTTTCCCAGTATTCCGGTTTTGCCGATGTCAACATGGGACGTGGTGGTATCGTTATCGGTCTTGCGGCAGTTATCATCGGTGAAGTATTAGGTGATGCGATCCTCGGTAAGCGTATGGACTTCAAGGGACGTCTTACCTTTGTGGTGATCGGCGGTATTATTTACTATATCGTTATCGGTATTGTTCTCTGGCTGAAGATGCCAAGTGAGGATCTGAAGCTGTTTACCGCGATCATTGTAGCAATCTTCCTCGCTGTTCCTTATCTGAAAGGGCAGAGTAAGAGCTCCTTTAAGAAAGCTGGAAAGAAAGCGGCTGCTATGGCAGCAGGCAGTAAGGAGGGGAAATAAATGTTAGAAATCCGTAATGTACATAAAACCTTCAACCTTGGCACCATCAATGAAAAGCATGCGTTAAACGGCGTAGATCTCAAGCTGGACGAGGGCGATTTCGTTACAGTGATCGGCGGAAACGGTGCGGGTAAGTCTACCATGCTGAATGCAGTAGCAGGCACATGGCCGGTAGATGAGGGCTCTATCCTGATCGACGGCGTAGATGTGACGGGGCTTCCTGAATTTAAGCGCGCTACCTTCTTAGGACGTGTATTCCAGGATCCGATGACAGGAACGACCGCAACCATGCAGATCGATGAAAATCTGGCACTGGCTGCAAGACGTGGACAGAAAAGAGGACTCCGCTGGGGTATCACAAAGGCAGAAAAAGAACAGTTTCATGAGCTGTTAAAGGAACTGGATCTGGGACTGGAGGATCGTATGACTTCTAAGGTCGGGCTGCTTTCCGGCGGACAGAGACAGGCAGTTACCCTTCTGATGGCAAGTCTGCAGAAGCCGAAGGTACTGCTTCTGGATGAGCATACAGCAGCGCTGGATCCTAAGACTGCTGCAAAGGTACTTGCCCTGACAGATAAGATCATTACAGAAAACCATCTGACAGCCATGATGGTTACCCACAATATGCGTGATGCGATCGCACACGGCAATCGCCTGATCATGATGAATAACGGTAAGGTGATCTTAAATATCGCAGGCGAAGAAAAGAAAAAGCTGACAGTAGAAGATCTGCTGCAGAAGTTTGAGGAAGTATCCGGTGAAGAATTTGCATCTGACAAAGCGCTTCTCGGGTAGAAAAATAAAGCATCCAAACGAAAACAGGAGCGTATGAAGGAAAAACCTTCATACGCTCTTATCTTTAGGGGGTGTCATTATAAGACGTTTTCTCTCCGATCGGTGTACTCCTGAAATGCTTCTGCTGATACTTTTTGGGCGTCATGCCTGTTTTTTTTCTGAAAACATTTGTAAAATAACTCTGATTTGGAAAGCAGAGTATCGTGGCAATTTCTACCGGGGAATATTCCGAATATATCAGCATATTACAGGCAGTTTCCACCTTCTTATCCGATATATAGGCACTGATCGTCTGCCCGGTTTCTGCTTTGAAAAGACGTGACAGATAGGAAGGATTTAAGCCGACATGATCAGCCAGTGTATCCAGTGTGATACGTGTATGCAGACTTTCGCAGATGTAATCAATGCATTTTGCCACGGGCTGGGAACAGATCTTCTTTTTTCGCAGATTTTTCATTCTGATCGTATAATCCACACACATTAAAAAATGCAGGTCTGAGATATCCTGTCTGCTTTTGCACGTATCTACCTTTTGAATATAAAAATCGCTGATACTGTATGCTTTGGAAAGGGACATACCGCCTTCCATGCAGTAACGGGCTGCCAGTGCGGCTGTAATGGCAAAATGATATCTGAAGTGCTGCAGTTCATTTTCGGAAAGCTTTCCCAGTCCTTTTTTATCGGTCAGCGGTTCATTACACAGCTGTTTGATCTTTTCAACATTCCCTTCCCTGATACAGGAATAAAATTCGAGCTCCGGGTTGTATGGAGCATGGATCAGATTCTCTTCCCGTTGGACAAATTCCCGATAAAGCTGTTCTTTTTGTAAATTTTCTTTGGATTTCATAATGCCTCCCACGGTGCAGTTTCTTCTGCCGGAAAACTAGTTGTGTATCTTTTACAGGCTGTATCATCCGGTAACATATCCCTAGTATAGCATATGTCATAAAAACATAAAAGAGGTAAATAAAACGATATATATAAGCTCGGTTAACTGCTATAAATACAGAAAAGACATTACACAATGTCTCGAAACAGCAAAAATGAATAAGGAGGAAGTTATGAAGCAATTAAAACGGGGACTTGCATTTTTACTTGTTTTAGTCATGGTCATGGGATCCATGGGAACAGGCGTTATGGCAGCACCGACAGCGAAGACAGGTAAAAAAGCAGCAGTAAAAAAAGTAGCAATCACAAAGCCGGATACCAAAACGCTGGTGATGAAGAAAGGGCAGAGTTTTACGCTGAAAACGAAAGTCACAGCGGAAAAAAAGTATCCAAAGCAGTCAGCTACAAATCTTCAAATGAGAAGATTGTAAAGGTAACGAAAAAGGGAAAGCTGAAAGCGTTGAAAAACGGCAAAGCAACCATTACAGTAACAAGCAAGGCTGACAAAAAGAAAAAGGCGACGATCAAGGTTGTCGTAAAAACACCTGTAACAAAGGTGAAGCTTAATCAGAAGGAGATCAGTCTGACAGAAGGGGAAACAGCGGTAGTAAAGGCAACAGTTTCTCCGAAGAAAGCAACGATTAAGAAGGTTTCCTACAAGAGCAGTAATAAAGCTGTGGCAAAGGTAAACAGTAAGGGAAAAATTACAGCTGTAGCAGAAGGAACAGCAGTGATCACAGTAACTTCCAAGGATGGCAATGCAAAGAAAGCAACCTGTAAGGTCACTGTGAAGAAGGCAGGACAGACATCAGGAGAAACACCGTCCGCAGCACCGACAGCAGCACCGAGTCAGGCGCCTACAGCAGCACCGAGTGATAAACCTGCACCGGCACCAAGCGATAAACCTTCAGAAACACCAAAGCCGCAGCCAAGTGAGGAGCCGAAACCAACTGAAGATCCGGATCCATATGATCCAAACCAGAAACTGGATCTGCAATTAGAGAATTCGGATTCCGATTCCGAGGCATATGCAAAGCCTTCTATTCCAACAGTATCGGACAATGAATATACATTGATGTGGTCAGATAATTTTAAAGGTACAGAGCTTAACCGTAATGACTGGAATGTAGAAACACACGATGCAGGCTGGGTAAATGCAGAGTCTCAGGCTTATGTTGATGATGAAAAGAATATTTATGTAGAAGACGGAAATCTGATCTTAAGACCGATCCGTCAGAAAAATGCAGATGGTACTGAAACGATCACATCCGGACGTGTCAACACACAGGGCAAGCATGATTTTACATATGGCTTATTTGAAGTAAGAGCAAAGGTTCCGACAGGTAAAGGATTCCTGCCGGCGTTCTGGATGATGCCAACGGACGAAAACTTATATGGTCAGTGGCCAAGATGCGGTGAAATCGATGCCATGGAGGTCATGGGACAGGAAAATAATAAATTATACGGAACAATCCACTATGGTAATCCACATAGTGAAAAACAGGGCACTTATACACTGGAAAACGGGAACTTTACAGATGAATACCATACGTTTGCATGCGATTGGGAACCGGGTAAGATCACATGGTATGTAGACGGTGTGAAATATCATGAAGCAAATGACTGGTATTCTACAACAGAAGGACAGGGAACGGTTGCATATCCGGCTCCGTTTGATCAGCCGTTTTATGCGATTTTAAATCTGGCAGTTGGTGGATCATGGGTTGGATATCCAGATGAAAATACGAAGATCAATTCTTCAGCATACATCATTGATTATGTAAAGATCTTCCAGAAAGATAGTTATGATGAAGATGTACAGGCACCTGAAAAAGAGCCGGATGTGTTCAAAGAACCTGATGCGAACGGAAATTATATCACAAATGGTGATTTTGCAAAGGACGAAGCACTGGACGGAACGGAAAACTGGCAGTTTCTGACAACACTCGGCGGAGATGCAGCAGCTGTGATCAAGGATAAAGAAATAGTGATCACGACAAAGGATCAGGGAACGGCTGACTATTCCGTACAGCTGGTACAGCCGAAGCTTCCTGCAAAACAGGGATACACTTATGAAGTAACATTTGATGCATATGCATCTGCCGACAGAGCGGTTGGCATTGCAATAAAAGCACCTAACCGCAGTTATAAGGCTTATCTGGAAGATAGTGTAAATGTCACAACAGAAAAGCAGACATATACACTTACCTACAAAATGGATGATACAGATGATGCAAACAGTCGTCTGGAATTCAATATGGGGGCAAAGGACTCCACAGCAACACTGCATATCAGCAATGTGAGTGTGAAAGTGAAAAAAGCACCGACACAGGAAGAACTGGATCAGTATGCTGCAAAGAAGGTGCTGACAGACGGTAACTGTATTTATAATGGAAAATTCCAGGAAGGAACAGGCCGCCTTGCATACTGGGATGTCAAGAAGACGGAGGGTGCACAGGTTTCTGTTACAAAGCTGGCAGACGGAAGACGTTTAAAGGTGGTTGGCGCAAAAGGCGGACAGCCTGAAGATGTTACGATCAGTCAGAATGCTCTTCCGATTGCAGAAGGAACAGATTACATTCTCAGTTTTGAAGCAAAGGCTGATAAAGCAACCACAATTCAGTATACGATCGGTGGCATGACAAAATCTGTTGATGTTACAGCAGAAAATGTAAAATATACACAGAAATTCAGTAAAGAGGAAGTAAGCAGATTTGCAAATAAGGATTTTGCTTTCCTCTTAGGAAACGTCGGAGAAATTTACATTGATAATGTACGCTTTGAAGAAGATGCTCTCATCATGAATGGTAAATTCAATGCGGGAACATCAGGATTTGAGGTTTATGTAGACGGTTCCGCTTCCGCATCATATGTAGTAGACAGTCAGTCGGAAGATAATGCACTTGATCTGGACATTAAAAATACAGGTGATGCAGAGTGGAAGAT
>ERZ857922.2825-NODE-2825-length-16635-cov-10.550000_pt1 | contig 16635 bp, 13 predicted proteins | sample MGYA00519579_ERZ857922 | MGnify/ENA primary metagenome ERZ857922 (study PRJEB31778, sample SAMEA3449375) | human gut metagenome | biome: human gut; feature: human-associated habitat; material: faeces | place: United Kingdom | collected 2010/2012 ... | reverse complement strand
GTGCACCTACTGGGCCAAAATCCCAAGTATTAGCAAGTCCACCATATATTTCACTTCCTTGAAATATAAATCCATATTGCTTGCAGAAATTTACTAATTTATCCATATTTAAATCATTCATATTTTTCCTTCTTTCTTTCCTATATATAATACTATAAATTACTAATTTTGTAAATATTATTCTATTACTTCATATATTAATTTATTATCATCATTCTTATTATTACTAATAATAAACAACTTATTAATATCAATATTAGGTACTTCTTTATTAGTATATAAAGTCATAATAGTATCTCCTACCTCTACTATATCATTAATATTTTTATTAATAATAACACCAGCAGAATAATCAATTTTATCATCTTTATTTTTTCTACCTGCTCCTAAACTACTAGATAATTTAGCTACTTCTAAAGAATGAATATCATATAAGTATCCACTGCTTACACTCTTTATCTCATAAATATATTTACTCTTAGGAAGACTATTAATATCTCCCCCTTGATATTTAATAAACTCTAATAATTTATTATAAGCCTTCTTATCTTTAATAGCTTTAACCACCATATTACGTGCTTCTTCATATGAAATATTAAGTCCTAATTTAACCATATAACTAGCAAGTTCTATACATAATCTCATTAAATTATTATCATAACCATAATATAATATATTTAAAGCCTCTAATACCTCTAATGAATTACCAATATTATTACCTAATGGTATATTCATATTAGTAAGTAAGCAAATAACTCTCATATCATTTTCATGACCTATCTTTATCATTAAATTAGCTAAACGTCTTGCATCAGTAATATTTTTAATTAAAGCACCTTCTCCTACTTTAATATCAAGCACTAAATTTTTAGATCCCGATGCTATCTTCTTACTCATAATTGAAGAAGCAATAAGAGGTATACTCTCAGTAGTACCAGTAACATCTCTTAAAGCATATATTTTCTTATCCGCTACCGCAATATCTTCAGTTTGACTAGTAATAGCCATACCAACATTCTCTATTTCTTTAATAAATTGTTCTTTTGATAAATTCACATTAAATCCTGGTATTGATTCTAATTTATCAATAGTACCACCAGTATAACCAAGTCCTCTACCACTCATCTTAGCAACTTTACAACCAAGAGAAGCAACAACTGGAGATATTATTAAAGTAGTTTTATCTCCTACACCACCAGTAGAATGTTTATCAACAACATTACTTAAAGTACTTAAATCAAGCATACTACCAGATAACATCATATATTTAGTTAAATATATAACTTCATTATCAGTCATATCATTAATTACTATTGCCATAAGTAAAGCAGACATTTGATAATCTTTAATATCCCCACTAACAAAACCATTTACTACATATTTAATTTCTTCTTCAGTAAGTTCTTCTTTATTCTTCTTTTTAGTTATAATATCTATTATATTCATAATACCAACCCTTTTCTATATTAATATCAATATAAATATATCATATTTTTAGCCAGTAATCAACAAATTATAAAAATATATTATTTACTATTTAATAATTCATTTAAATATTCACTATCTTCAAAATAATTCAATTTCATAGCTTTCTTTACTTCCACAATTGTCTTATCAGCAGTCTTCTTAGCCTTCTCGGTACCTTCCTTTAAAATATTATATACCTTTTCTAAATCTTCAGCATATTCTCTTCTTCTCTCTCTAATAGGAGTTAGTTCATCATTAATAACCTCAGTCAAAAATCTTTTAACTGAAGCATCTCCAATACCACCCTTTTGATAAGCTATTTTTAATTCATCTAAATTATTAAATTCCGAATAATATTTCTTAAAATGAATATCTTCACAAAATGCTTCTAAATACATAAATAAAATATTACCATCAATTATTCCTGGTTCATCTATTCTTCTTGAAGTAGTCTTAATACTAAAAACTTTTTCTTTAATAGTTTCTTTATCATCAGATAAGTATATACAATTATTTAAAGACTTACTCATCTTAGCATTACCATCAGTACCTACAAGTCTTCTTTGATAAATATTATCCGGAAGTAATGATTCACATAGTACTAAAGTATCTGTATCATAAATTCTATTAAAACTTTTAACAATTTCTCTTGTCTGTTCTATCATTGGTTCTTGATCATCACCAACTGGTACAATATTAGCCTTAAATGCTGTTATATCAGCAGCCTGACTAATAGGATATGTCGCAAAACCAACTGGAATACTCTCGTTAAAATTTTTACTATTAATTTCACTTTTAACCGTAGGATTTCTAAGTACTCTAGGCAAAGTTACTAAATTCATATAATAGTATGTAAGTTCTGTCAAAGCATTAACTTCTGATTGAACAAAAAAAGTAATCTTATTTGGATTAAGTCCTACTGCCAAATAATCAAGCATTACTTCCATAACATTTTTTCTTACTTTTTCTGGATTATCAAAATTATCAGTTAAAGCTTGTGAATCCGCTATCATAATATAAAATTCATCATAATTCCCTTCTTCTTGTAATTTATATCTTCTTTTTAAAGACCCAACATAATGTCCTATATGTAATCTACCTGTTGGTCTATCTCCTGTTAAAATTATATTTTTCATTTTCATCTTCCTCTCTTTCTATATTTATAAATTATTTAACTAAACACCACCGTTTACTTAATATACTCATAACAACCTCCTATTAAATATGCAAAAAAGACCTACCTAATAAAGATAAGTCTATAAATTACATCAATAATATTTATATTAATTTAATTCCACGAGTAAATAGACTTATCCACAAATAAGCCTAATTGCCAACTATTTAATTTAACTATAGTCATACTTGTTCTCATAGTCTATTCCTCTTTCTTGATTAAAATTTTATTACCATTTTATCATTTTGTCAATACTTTAGTATTATTTTTTTCATAAATAAATTCTTCTATTACCATCATAATATTTCAATATAGCAGTTTTTTTATTCATACTTATCATTTTCTTTTACAGCTCTAATATATTTAGGTTTACTATTTCTCTTTACTAAAGATTTAGCTTTTCCTAGTTTATCAACATCTTGACCTACATATTCACTAAGTTTACTTCTAAATAACTTTAAAAACTCTAAAGCACTAGTATCAGATAAATACATTTCTCTAAGCATTTTATTTTCATTAACAAACTCATTAAAATAATTATCAACCAAGAATAATTTAACTTCATAATCAAAAGTTTTCATATTTTTACTAAGTATTACTCTACCATTACCATATTCCATAGTATCAATAATATTAATTTTACCATTACCATATAAGATATTATACATAAGATCATATATAGCAACACCTTTATTTGTAACTAATTCTATATCTTCAGTACATTTAACTGAAGCTTTCTCAAAAGCGTTTAAATCCACTAATAAAGGATCATTTTCATATAAACTCTTAGCTCTAACATAAGGCATCGTATATCCTACTATTTCTCCACTAACATTAATAACATCACTAGGCCATATAAATGTATCATTAACTATATTACTAAATCTTAATATTTCTTGTATTCTATAATCACTTTTTTCCTTGTCAAAATATGTATGAAATACTTTATATACTACTTTATGTTTTTCATCTAAATAACAAACACCTTGCGAACCAACTCCTAAAAATTTTAAATTTTTTAAAAACATATCAAAATGCTCTCTATTAATAAAATTCATTATACATCACCTCTAATGCCAAATATTATAGCATAGAAATTTTAAAAAAGCAAATTTATGTTTGCTTATTATTTCCCTTTCAGCCTGTAGTCTTCCAGGGTATGAGAAAGCCTAAAGTCTTTCTCATAAAGTATTAAATAAAATAAGTACTATTTCAAGTACTTATCAATTATTTCAAATAATTTATCTTTACTAATAGGTTTAAGTAAATAACCACTAAAACCATATTTTAAATATTCTTCATTATATTCATATTCATTATTTCTAGTAAGTAAGATAACATTAGTTTTAAAGTTTCTAATATCTTTAAATTTCTTCATAACAGTTACTCCATCTAACGGATCCATAACTTCATCAAGTAATATTAAATCATATTTCTCTTTACCTCTAATTTTATCTAACGCTTCTTTACCTAAACTAACATAATCTAATTCTATGTTAGTATCTTTAAGTAATTTACTAACAATCTTTTCAGTAGATATATTATCATCTACTAAAAGGATTTTCTTTTTATCATATACTTCTTCATATTTATCTAATTTTTCATCTGCTTCTTTTGCTACTTTTTGATCAAGTACTATCTTCATTGTAGTACCCGTTCCATATATACTACTAGGAATAATAGTACCACCCATTAAAGTAATTAAAGCTTTAGCATTATATAAATTATTATTTAAATTAAGAGAATCTTCATTACGATCATTCTTTTTATTAAATACTTTAATTATATCATCTGCTTTCATACCAGTACCAGAATCTTCAACAGTAATAATAAGTCTTGCTATATTATTTTTAATGATAGCATTAACATTAAATTCAATATAACCACTACTAGTGTATTTAACACTATTATCTAAAATAATATCTAACACTTGTTTAAGACCAACACTATCACCATATAAATATTCAGGTATATCACTAGCTATACTAGGACGAAAAGCAATATTTTTAACATTACATTTTTTACTATATACAGTAACTAATTCCTTAATAATTAATTTAACATTATACTTATCATTATATATCTTAATGCTAGCACTATCAATACTATTTATATCAAGTATTTCATTAGTCATTGTAGTAAACTTAGCAGTACTACCCTTTATCTCTCTAGCAGCATCATTAATAACTTCAACATCAACCTTTTTATTACTCGTTTCATCTAATATATCATCAGCAGAATAATCAATATCTTTAGTGATATTTCTTATTTCATTAGTCATATTATATAAGAACATAGTCTTCTCTTCATTAGCATTATCACTAATTTCTTTTGCTCTATGTACTTCTTCTAGAATTTTCATATCAGGATTTTCAATTGTATGATACATTAAAAATACAATAAATGTTTCCATTGAAGTCATAAGTAATAATTCAGGATGACTTTTTTGAATAATAATAACAACAACTCCTAATAACATAAATGCAAAAATTGGTAAATACTTTTTATCTCTAATTTTCTTATAATTTATAATAAGTCTAACTATCCAAATAGCAATATACACACTAGAAACAACATACATAACATTTGCACTAGGACCATAAGAATACACAGCTCCTCCTGCATTATGATAATATAATGGTTTTATAATTATAACTATTAAAAATATAACGTATAATATTGAAAAACCTTTTATTATCCTATTTATTTTCTTTTTTCTATTTTTACTATCGTCAATTGATATAGCAAATATATATACTGAAAACAGAGTAATCCAAGTTAATAAATAAACTATATATCCTTTAGATACTATAACATTAAAAATAGGATATTTATCTATATTTACTATCGTAAAATAACTACCTATAGCCAAGATTACACCAATTAAATTAGTAATCATTAATTTCTCAAAAATCTTATTTTCAAAAGTAACAAGTCTTTTCCTTGCAAAATAGACTATATTAAGTAATACACTATAAAATAAACTATATATAGTAAACATATTCATATTTCATCACAACCTTTTTATCTTTTTTTTATTTTTTTCTTTACATTTTCTTGAACTTTAACAAAATCTACTTTTCCAACACCAGTAAGTGGTAGTTCTTTTTCAAATGTATATTCATATGGTACATCTCTTTCTGGTAAATAAGTTAAACATAGCTCTCTTAATTGTTCTTCAACTACATCTGGAGTTAATTGACAATCTTCTTTTAAAACTACTATTGCCATTGGAAACTCGCCCTGAGTAGTAGTATTACTAGGAATACCAACAACACAACAATTTTCAACTAAAGGATGCTTTTTTATTATATTTTCCATTTCCATTGGCCATACATTGTGTCCATCTGGTCTAATAATCATTCTTTTTATACGTCCTGATGGAAATAAAACACCATCTTCATTCATGTAACCCCTATCTTTGGTATGTGTCCATATTAAACCATCACTATGTTTTATTTGAACTTCAGCAGTTTTTTCTTTATCTTTATAATAACCTAACATTTGAGTAGGACCAGTTATACATATTTCACCATATTCACCATACTTAAGTTCCTTATCAGTATATTCAACATTATCATCTTTTGGTAATGCAAATATAGAAATAGTATTTTTAGCAAGTGGTACTCCTGCACTACCAACAACATTACATTTATTAAGTCTAGTAGAAACACTTGAATTACATTCAGTAAGTCCAAATCCTACTATTACATTTTTATCATAACCATGACTATGTAAAAACTCATTAAATTCTTGTTCATTACCCTCTAAGAAATAATCACCACCAGCAGAAATAGATTTAAGAAATTTTGAAAAATTTACTTTTTCCATTCTCTTGTCCTTCATAAGTGAAGTATAGTGTGTTGGCACTCCAACTATATGGTTTGGTTTATATTTTATAATATAATCAGCAAATTCATCTTGATCAAATTGTGGTATTATAATGTCTTCAATTCCAAGAGCAGGAGCCATTACTACCCCAAATGACCAACCATAAGCAATAAATCCTGGCATAATATTAAGAAGTGATTGTCCTTTTTTTAATCCTAAATCAGTATCTTTATATTGTTCAATTAATGCTATAACAGTATCATTAGTTAATTCAACACTCTTAGGAAGACCAGTAGTTCCACCTGTTAACACCATACCAGCAGGCATATTAGGAGTATATTCTACTTCTTTTGCTACAGTATTTTCTCCAATAGTCATAAATGTTTTCCAAGGAATATACAAACCATCATAATTATCAAAAGCAATATTAGGTATTGGAAGTCCCTTTTTAGTAAGCATTTCATCTACCTTTTTCTTAAAAATAGGCTTAAATAATGCTGGTACAGAATCGGTATATGAATTGCATACAACCATTTTAACATTGGTATTTCTAATAATACTATTTATTTTAGGAAAAGCTATATCTAGTGCTATTAAATATTTAGAATTAACTTTGTTTAAATTTTCTTCTATTCTTTTAGCATTAGTTCTAGGATCTATATTATTAGCAACTGCCCCTATTTTATTTAAAGCATAATTACTAATAATAGTTTCTGGAAATGTTGGAGAACATATAGTAACAATGTCTCCTTTTTTTATTCCTAAAGCAACAAATGAATTAGCAACCCTATCTACCATATCAAAAAATTTTTTATAAGTCATTTTAAAGCCATAATATTTAATAGCATTCATTCCCTTATTATATTCATTATTATCTTTAGCATATCTATAAAAAGTCTTCTTTGGTAATTCCTTAGTGGCGGCCTTCTCAGTATAATATTTAAGCCACGGCTTATCAATTGAAGCAAATCCTGTTATTTCCTTACTTCTTTCTCTATCTAGTTTCATATCACTAGGTAATGCTGAATACATTGTAAAATTTTTCATAAAACCATCTCCCTCCGATTTTTTCATATTAATTGTATCATAAATTTTAACTTTTTTATAGTACTTTTATAACTTTTTTATCTTCTTTTTATTATTTTCTACTATATAATTTTCTATTCCTAATCCAGAAACAACTATAAGTGAATTATTAGGTATACCTTCCTCGGTAAGTGCAATATTATTTCTCTTTCCGCATCCACTAAGAGGAAATTCATTTCTCTTATTAAAGACAAATTGTGAAGTAATTTCTTTTCCAAATATTTTTAAGCATCTTTTATAAATACTCATAATTAATTTATTAGTATCTTTGATTTTAGCATCAGGCATAGCAACAAAATGAATTACATATTTATCTTCTATTTTTATAACTTCACAAGATAAAATATTTTTTGTATCTTTTAAAACAGTATCCGCTATTTGAAATGGTTGTATCTTATCTTCAGAATTAATTCTACCTTTCATATGAATTTCACCATATCCGTCTTTATAACCATATACACAGCAGTCTCCCCATACTTTACCTAAACTATCTTTAATAAAGAATTTATCAGTAGCTTCCTTATTATTTTTATAATAAAGCATAGTACAAGGTGAATTAGATACTACTCTACCTATTTCACCTGGTTTACAAGAATTACCAAATTTATCAAGAACATCAACATGAACCATATTATATGTTCTAAGCCCTTTATCCTCTTTCTTTAATAAATAATTTAATTTTTTTCTTTGCCATTCTTTAAATAATACAAAGAATAAACCACCATGTTCGCAGTCTCCACCAGCCATTGACATCACAACCGGAGATAATGGTGAATGAGTAAATTTACTACCAGCATTTACTTTTCTTAAAAATTTATTACAAAACTTTTCTTCACCAATAGAATTTGGCTCTCCTACTATCATTGGTACTAGTAAAAATGGCATCTTAACATTTTTAAACTTCTTATTATTTAAAATATCATTAGCACACCTTACAAAGAAACTTCTAGTAGCGGTAACAAAACTTGGTTTATCTATAAGTAGACTATATACAAAATGATCAGGAGCATATATAGGTTCTACTGCAATTTCTGATCCTTGCATTAATGGATCAGTAATACATGACATAATATTAGTATTAGAATGTGTTGGAATATGGGCAAGCATTCTAAGATTTTTCATTGATGGAACTTTAGATATTTTAGGGTCATGATAAATACCCATTACAATATAACTTTTAACATCATGAACTATTGCTTTAGGTCTACTAGAATTAGTAGAACCACTTGAATAAGTAATTGTAAATTCATCATCTAAATTAACTTTTTCAATATAGTTACCTTTATATTCTTTTCCAAGATTTAAAAATTCAGAACTAAACATAAATCTATTACTATTATCTTTAATTTCATTTCTTTTATCTTTAAAATCATACCATTTCTTTTCTAAATTTATATATGGATTTTTACCATTAAGTAAAGATTCTGTTAAAGATATTAATACTACCCTTTTGTTTTTAGATTTTTTAACAGAATCATCTATAACACTATATTTATCATCAGTAGCAAATAAAATATCACTATTACATCATTTATTATTTCCGTAATATATTCTTTATCAAAGCCTTCTCCAAATATATTAGCCTTAGCCCCTATTAAACTAATACCTCCAAGTAAATAAATAAATTCAGGAGTATTAGCCATACATATAGGTATTTCATCTCCCTTTTTAATACCATAAGCCTTAAGAGCTTTAGCATATTTAATAACATTATATTTTAATGTTAAATAATTTATTTTAGTTCCTTTATAAAATAATGCTGTTCTATATAGTTCTTTATCCCTTCTTTTAAATATTTCTTCAAATAAAGAATTATTATGATTTTCTTCTATTTCTTTTAATAATTCTTCTGTAGTAATTTCTTTCATACAAAAAACCCTCTTTCTATTTAAAAGTACCCTTTCACAAAGTGTCTTTATTTTACCACAAAAAAAAATTTTTTACAACAAAAAAGAATAACACTATGTTATCCTTAATTATTATTCTTCAGTTTTTTTAGAAGCTTTTGCTTTTTTAGGAGCTTTTTCCTCAGTTACTTTAGTTTCTACTACTTTTTTAGAAGTATCTGCTCCTTTATAAAATCCACATTTTGGACATGCTCTGTGAGGTCTAATTTTAGCACCACAGTTAGTACATTCTACTAGTCCGTTAGCGGTAATTTTATAATGAGTTCTTCTCATATCTCTTCTAGTTTTACTTACTTTTCTAAATGGAACTGCCATCTTCTTCACTCCTTCCCTATAATAGATCTTTTAAACTATTTAGTGGATTATTCTCTAATTTAACATCATCTTCACTAATTAGTCTCCAACCATCACCCTCAAGTGTTAAATCTTTATTTTTATCATTAACACACTTAAGAGGAATTTCCACAAGAATATTTTGCCATAAATCTTCCGTAATATCAATAGTTTTTTGAAAATTTATTCTTGTTTCATCTATTTTTTCATCAATACTACTAGTAAAATTATATTCATAGTCCTCTAATGTTATATCATCAGGTAATATCATTGTACCACTAAGAGTACCAGATAATTCATAAGTATCATCTATTAACCTATCTAGATATCCATTAAAATGGACATTATTTAATCTTCTAATTGTACTAGTTTTTAATAGTTCGTCATTAATAACAACATCATTATCAATAATAATCTTTTTATTATTAACAACAAGATTAAATAATTCAATTACCATAAAATTTCACCTGCCTAATAATTATATAATATTTTTTACAAAATATCAACCTTTTTCTTGATTTTTCCTTTTTTTATAACGATATTATCTATACTCATGGGATAAACAAAGTTAAAATATCTAAATATTCCTGATGTTTTAGATAGTTTAGTAATACCACCACTTATAATTAAATGTATATTATTTATGTCTTTTACTCCTCTAGTATTATTTGCAAATAATCTATTATCCGGAGACATTAGTCCTCTATTTCCTTTGATAATCTTATCAAGATAATATGGCATCATCCCATTATGCATATGACCACAAAAAATAAAATTAAAATCTTTAAGTTCATTACTAATATCATTATCAATCATGTTAATAGGAGAATGACAAAGTACAATCTTTATTTTATTACTATCCATATTATTAAATAACATTTTATCTTCTTTAATTCTATCTAATAACAATTCTCTAGATTCATGTTTATTCTTGTAGTAGTAGTCATAATCTTGTTCTAATAAATATACTATAATTTTATCATCTTCATAATAATTATTATATCTAGATAAATATATTCCATCTATTTTTGATACTTCTAACCAAAATTCATTATTATCATCTTTTATTTTTTTATGTTTATTTCTAATAGCGTAATCATGATTACCTAGAGTTATAAATACTTTACTTTTTTTACTTACCTTTACTAAGAATTTTATTAATTTATCTCTCTTATCTATATTATTTACTACATCAGTACTATCTAATAGATCTCCTGCTATAAAGATATACTCACTATTTTTTAATTTGTTATATATTAAGTCTAGCTTTTTATCATTAAATTTATCTGAATAATGTAAATCTCCAAATAACATCATATTTATATCTTCATTACCCATATTATAATAGTGTTTCTTTATATCTATCATTTTACCCCTCTAAAAGAAAGATAGTAATTATTCATCACTATCATTACTTGCTTCTTTCTTTATTAATACTTCTCTTGGTTTAGAGCCATTCTGTGGACCAATAATACCTCTTTCTTCTAGTAAATCTACTATTCTAGCAGCTCTATTATATCCAATACGATATTTTCTTTGAATAAGAGAAGCGGATATTTTACCAAATTCCATAGCAAAATCTACAATATCATTATATAGTGGATCATCATATTCTTCTTTTGATTCATAACCATCATCATACTTAGTATTATCACCATTCTCACTACCACTCTTATCTTCCGTAAGTGAGTGATCATAATTAGCTTTTTGTTGTGATATTGTATAATCTACTATTTTTTGAAGTTCTTCATCACTTACAAAAGCACCTTGTATTCTAATAGGAACATTCTCACCCATTGGTTTAAATAACATATCACCTTTACCAAGTAGTTTTTCTGCTCCAGTTTGATCTAGTATTGTTCTAGAATCTATTGATGATGATACAGCAAATGATATTCTAGATGGAATATTAGCTTTAACAACACCAGTAATAACATCAGTAGAAGGTCTTTGTGTTGCTACGATTAAGTGAATACCAGCTGCTCTAGCCATTTGCGTAATTCTCATAATTGAATCTTCAACGTCTTTAGCGGCTACCAACATAAGATCTGCTAACTCATCAATAATAAATACTATATATGGCATCTTAACATAATCTGTATTAGTTTCACACATTTTATTATATGCTGTAATGTTTTTACACTTAGTATCTTCAAATACTTGGTATCTTCTTTCCATTTCTACAACAATATTTTTTAAAGCAATAGAAGCTTTCTTAGGATCAGTAACAACTGGTGTAAGTAAGTGTGGAACTCCATTATACATTGATAACTCTACCTTTTTAGGGTCAACCATTACTAATTTTACTTCATCTGGTCTAGCTCTCATAAGAATAGAAGCTATAACACAGTTAATACATACTGATTTACCACTACCAGTAGCACCTGCTATTAGAAGGTGTGGTGTAGCATTAATTTCAGCCCATTTAACTGTACCCATGATATCTTTTCCAAGTCCAACCGCAAGAATAGTCTTATCACTAGGAGCAGGTAATTTAGATAATATTTCTCTAAATGAAACAGCAGAGTTTACTTTATTAGGAAGTTCTATACCAATAGTACTTTTTCCTGGAATAGGAGCCTGTATTCTAACATCTTTAGCGGCTAAATTAAGAGCTATTTCTTTCTGAATAGAAAGAAGTTTATTAACTTTTGTACCAGCTTTTAATTCAAGTTCATATTGTGTAACTGATGGTCCAATATGACATTCTTTAATCTTTCCTGGAATATCAAAATCTGCTAATACTTTTTCTAAAGTAGCAATATTTTGTTTAACTGCTTCAATATTTTCTTTATCATTGCCAGCCTTAGCTACTTTAAGTAAACTAAGAGGTGGAAGCTTATAATTAAGATTAATTTCAGGCTTTTTCATAACATTATCTTCATTACTACTAGTCATTTCAGTAGCGGATTTTATTGGAATATCTGGTTCACTAACTACTTCTTTATCACTAACTTTATCTATGTCTTTAGAAGACAATATAATTCTTTTATCTTCTTCTTCACTATGTTCTTTTTCTTTCTTTTCATGTTTAATCTTAGGTACTTTAATTTTCTTAATTAAATCTATAATACTAGTATTAAATAATAATATTGTACCAATAACTATTAAAGTAATAACTACTATCTTAGTACCATCTCTAAATAAACTATAGAATAAATAAGTAAATAAAGCTCCTATCATACCTCCACCACTATTAGAGATATAATAACTAAAGCTATCTACTAAGCCTTTATTTGAAGAAGCATCAAATGCTTTTAATAAGTTATCAAAAGTATCAGTAATAATTTTTACTCCTTCTTGACTATTTAATGTTATATATTTTACATGTAATAATACTAAGAATGAAATAACTATTATATAAAAACCTATCCATCTTAAACTACTAAAATTAGGCATCTTTCTTTTTAATATTAGATATCCTCCAAGTAATAATAAACTCATTAATAAAAATATATAAATATTTCCTACTAAAAAGATAGCAAATGCTCTAATAAAATTACCCGCAGGTCCATATGCTCCAATACCTATAATTGAAGCTAATATTAATATAATACCTATTACTTCATTACTATATTCAAATTTCTTTTTTTCATCATCTTTTTTCTTTTTTTTCTTAGCCATCTTATCAATCCTTTACTCGTATTAATTATAACATTTCTAGATATAAAAGTAAATGTTTTATAGTTATTTTTATTTTTTATTATTGCCATTAAAGCCTATATATAATAGTCTTTAATGGTTATGAATAGTCTGTAGTCTATTCATAATAAACTATCATATTTGGGGTGAAGTACTTTCTAACTATTAATTTATTACAAATACAGAAAAAGAAAACTATTTATTATAGTCTTCTTTAGTCTTCTCTACAATTTCTTTTAAATATTTACTAGTATAAGTACAACCACTAATAGTATCTAGATTATCTAGATTATTTTGATTATTAATAATTTTATTTAAATAATCATTACTATATATCATATTAGTATAAGTTTCATGACTACTAATTACTTCAATATTAGAAATATTATTATTAGTAAAGATAATCTTTAATTTTATACTACCTTTACCAGCATATCCCATACCTTTAACTTCATATGTAGTAGTAGTCCCATCCTTAACCTTAGATAATATTTCATAAGTATCATCTAATGGCTTAGTAATAATATTCTTACCTATTACAAAAGAAGATATAATACATAAAAGAATAATACCAATTAATATAATATTACTTATATTCTTTTTATCATATAATTTAACACTTAATTTATTAATAAATATAGTAATAATATTAACTATAAGTATCGATATAAGTACTCCTTCTGGTAAAGGTGTTAAATATCTAATACCCATAGTAATAATACCCATAAGTATACCACTTATTACTTGTCCTCTTCTTGTAATAGGAGTAGTTACTGGATCAGTAGCCATAAATACTGCTCCAAAAAGTAAGCCACCACTAAGTATATTAAATAGAATAAACCATATACCTATACCCTTAGTTAAACAAATAATAATACTAATAATAGTTACACTACCAATATAACTAGTAGGTATTCGCCATTTAATTATTTTTTTATAAGTCAAATATATAAAAGCAATAATACAAAGTAAACTACAAGTCTCTCCAATAGCTCCTGGTATATTACCAAATAAAAAGTTAAATAAACTACCATATGGTTTAACTAAATTATCATAAATAACTAAGTATCCACTAGCGGTCATATTAGTAAGAGGAGTAGCACTACTTACTACATCTACTTCATAAGGATTAAGATAACCACCAGTTAGTGATGAAAAGATAACTGTAATAAATAAACTACCTACTAAAGCAGGATTTAATTTATTTTTACCTAAACCTCCCATTAATACTTTAGATAAACTAGCTATAATACTACCTATTATTACTAACCATATAGGAGTATTAATAGGAATAACAAGAGATAAAAATACACCAGGTATAATAGCATAACTTTCACTAAATAACTTATAAAAACTTCTTTTATCCTTCTTAATATAATAATATAAATATTCAGTAACAATACAAAATAAACTAGCTACTGAAGCAAATATAAGTGGTTTAAACACTAAATATAAATTACCATAACCTTTAATAATTGGATAAATACCATTCTTATATGTAGAAAATATAATAAATGGAATTAAAACAACTAATATAGTATACATCATATTAGAAGTACTATTACTACTCTTTAGAAAGTTACCACTTCTTACTTTAAATTCTTTCATTTATGATTCACCTTCTCTTTAGCAATATTAACAAATTCTCTAACTTCTATTTTAGAAGGGCAAATATAACTACATAATGAGCATCCTATACATTTGTTACATTTAAGTTTCTTTAAATTATCTATATTATCAATATTTTCCATAATAAGTACTGGCATAATATTAGCAGGACATACCATCGTACATTTACCACATTTAATACAAGGTAAATTCTTTTCAAAATGATCTTCCATCACAATAATAGAAGTAACATCTTTAGTTATTACAACATCATCACAAGGCATACTCTTACCCATCATTGGTCCCCCAACAATAAAGAGAGGATTCTTAATATTTTTATATCCTTCTAAATTACTAATAATATCACTAGCTAAAGCTCCTATTTTAACTTTAACATTTTTCTTTTTCTTAATACCAGGACCAGTTATAGTAATAATTCTCTCAGTAAGAGGTCTATTATATTTAAACATTTCATATATAGCATATATAGTAGAAACATTATTAACAATAATACCCTTTTCACTAGGATATTTATCATATTCTATACTAAGAGTATTTCTAACTACTAGTCTTTCCCAACCATTAGGAAAAGCATCCTCTACCAATCTCAAACTAATATTAGGATAAGTCTTAATATATTTATTAAACATTCTAATTGATTTAATATCATTACTTTTAACTGTTATAATAGCTCTAGGTATCTTTACTATTTCTAATATATTATCAATAGCCTCTAATATAGAATCAGCATAATTAGCCATAACTGCTTTATCACAAGAAACAAATGGTTCACATTCTACACCATTAACAATTAAACATCTAATATTATCCATACTATACTTTAAAAAAGTAGGATAGTCAGCTCCTCCAAGTCCCGATATACCATTATCTCTTAAATCATTAATAAATAATTCTTTAGTATAACTATTAATATCTTTACTTTTTAATTTACTCTTTTCATATTTTTCTTTAAAATCATTTTCAATAACAACACATTTAATTCTTTTACCATTACTAATTAATTTATTAGTACCACATACAGCATATCCAGATACTGAACTATGTACAGGAAAATTATTATCCTTATTAATAGCAACAATCATTCCTTTATATACATAATCTCCTTCTTTAACTAAATACTTATATGTAGTACCATTCTTATTTTCAAGTGGTACATAAACAAACTCAGGTTTAATATACATCTCTATATTATAATCAATCTTATTACTACTATCAATTCTAACTGGTTTATTCATATCTATTCTCCTCTATGATAATAATATATCATAAAATTATAAAAAAATAAATATATTTATTACCTTTCATGAAAATCCAAGGTATTTTCATGTCATTACTAGCCTGTAGTCTAGTAATAAATAATTATTATATATTATATTCATAGTGAAGTACTTTCTAACTTAGAAATATACAATTAAAAAGAAGATAACTTAGTATCTTCTTTAACCATTTAATGTAGCATTCTTACCAGTAGCATATAAGTTAAATGATAATGTCTTATTCTGCATAGTATTTGGATTAGTAAAGTCTTTACCATTAAACCATAAATATAAAGTATATTTATCAGTA
>ERZ857922.2814-NODE-2814-length-16692-cov-5.799724_pt1 | contig 16692 bp, 16 predicted proteins | sample MGYA00519579_ERZ857922 | MGnify/ENA primary metagenome ERZ857922 (study PRJEB31778, sample SAMEA3449375) | human gut metagenome | biome: human gut; feature: human-associated habitat; material: faeces | place: United Kingdom | collected 2010/2012 ... | reverse complement strand
TTATAAAAGCAGGATCCATCTATAAACGCAATCACGTTTGCCTACCCTGCGATTTATCTGAGTCACATTTTACCGGGCTCCCGTCACGGGAAACACCGAGCATGTATAATCGGTTTCACCGATGCTCGGTGTCTGCATAATGGATTTGACAAGCAAATCCATTACATTTCATCAAAGCTTTGTGATCGCTCGCTCCGGTAAAGTGACCGATAAATCTCGGTCGGCTACACTATCGATTGCTTATTACAGATACAACCCTTTTTATACAATACTCTTTGCAGATGCATTACATTTTCGGGAACCTCGCCCATGAAAATCGCTTCGCAGATGCATTACATTTGATGGCGGACTACAAGGTATTCGTTGTCAAGCTGGTAGTATGGGCAGTCGCGTACGCTGTCTGCCATAAAACGTGCCATTTCATCTTCATCTAAATCCATGTCACAGCAATAACACTCATAATCTTCGTCATATACGTAATTCACACAGGAATCACAGCTGGATTCGCTTCTTTTCTTTTCCATATTTGTCACCTACTCTTTTTTTCGTATTTGTATATCTTTCATGTCATCATATCGTTTTGGGCTCTTGAAACTATATCCGTGCTTCTGTGCCTCTAAGCTGTTTCCCCGATTCAGCATCATGATCATAAATCATAGCACATTCCTGCCGCAGCTACATATCATATAGTAATAAATGATCAGAAAGTGAGCATCTTATGAACGATTCTATAGGATGTAATTCTTCTACCTGTCCTACCATTGGTTCCCAATCCGCAACCGTCTGTCTGCCTGTTTCGATCAGTCCTTATGCAGTCACCGGTCCTGCCTGTGTGAAATGCCGTGGCAGCGCAGTCATCAATCATACCTGTATGGACTGTAAAGGAATAGTCAACGGAAAATGTGATTTTGTCATTTCCCAAAAGATCCAGATCGATCTTCCTGTCGAATTTGGTGCAACTGTTAAGGTTGGCGATACTTATGTGGACGCTAACGGTATTGGCGTCGGAACCGTCGTACAAGTCGATGCAACAGGAAAGCATGGAATTATGGTTGTCTCTGCAGGAACCGGAACATATAAAGAAATTAGTGCCTATTGTCAAAATCTGCTCGGTCATTCTAAATTTTTATGGCAGCCGGCAACCCCCGGTGTATTACAAGTCATGAACGGTTTAGGAAGGACTTTCTTTAACGGCTGTCAAAGCTACCATTCGACAGGAGGTTATTGCTATTTGTGCGGCAACGGTAATGGAGATTGTAATTCAAGTACCACAGATGTGGCAGGAGGGTTTTGTCAGGCACCATTTTAAATATAAACAAAAATTTGACAAAAACCCGGAAAGACGGTATACTGGGTTTCTTAATTATCTATTACACTGGATATTTTTATACCGAAAATAATAAAAAATACGATATATGAAAACAAATTTAATTATCGGTTCGGAAGATTTGGCAAGCAGAATTTTATTGTCAAGACTTCCTGCGGCGCAGCTTATTCCGGGCAACGGTGCCAAGATGTACCTTGTCGGCTGTCATCTCTCAGATTACCGCGGATATTATCATATATCCCGGTTATGGGTTTGGGCGGTCAGAACCGGAAAAAACAGTTTTGCCGGTTTAATTTTCAATTCCGGAATCATTCCCGACGGCGGCAATGAAATTACCGGCGGCGTTTTTGTGACCTTTGTTGAAGACGACATTCTGACCGAAGAAGACGAAGACCTCAACAAACGGGAAATTCATCCGGGCGTTACGCTGCGGATTGATGACGAAGGCAGGCAAAGTCTGGAGTACATCTGCTATCCCGACAACCTCTCGGCCGAAGCTGCGTTGAAAGCACTGTATCCCGGCCTTAAGCTCAAAGGCGGGGTTATCATGATTAAAATCGGCATTCCCAAACAAATGAAAACTTATTGGGTCATTGCCGACGGCCAAAAAAATTGTCGGGGCCTTTCGCCCTTTGACGGCGAAAAGATTACCCTCCCGTACGGTTTTCCGGTTTACGCGGTTAAACTCGGGGAACATGCCGGGAAAGGCTATTATCTGCGCATCCGTGACAAAAAATTTATTCTGACCAGAAAAAAGGCTGCCTGACGGCAGCCTTTTTGGTTTTCAGCGATTTTCATATTCCCTTTTTTCATGCAGGAAAACAAAAATTCCGACCGGAATGCTCAAGGCGTACAGCGCCGTCATGACGCCCAGCGTCATCCAGGGCTGGCTGATGATAAAGCTGGCAAACAAAGCCACAACCAACATCATCGGAATAAACATAAAGGTCGGCACTTTCATCTTTTTGGTCGAAACGGTCGGAATGCGGCTGACCATCAGAAAGGCGACAACCAGCATCAGAACGCTGCAGAAAGTGTTTGAGCGCAGAATGTATTCCAGCTCGGGAAAATCGAAAGTCATCATAATCGGCATAATTGCCAAGGCCGCGGCGGCAGGCGCCGGAACACCGACAAAGAAATGATGCCAGTATTCGGGCTGCGGATCTTCGTCAAGCATCGTATTGAAACGCGCCAGACGCATCGACATGCCGATTGCGAACAGCAGACAGAAGAACCAGCCGAATTTGGGCAGGTCAAACAATGTCCACTGAAACATCAGAATTGCCGGAGCAACGCCAAAACTGACAAAGTCGGACAAAGAATCTAGCTCGGCACCGAACTTGGTCGAACCTTTCAGCATGCGGGCAACGCGGCCGTCCAGTCCGTCAAAAAAAGCGGCCAGGAAAATGCAGATAACCGCCATGGCCCAGTTTTCGGCAATTGAATAGCGGATTGAAGTGACACCGGCGCATAAAGCCAGCATGGTGACAATATTCGGAGCAATCTTGCGAAACGGCAGGCTGGTAAGCTTTTGTTTCGAAAGACGCAGTTTGTTGTTTATCTTTTCCATCAGCGGATAATCCCTTTCATCTGCGGCGCATTGCTGCCCAAATCGGCGATAACGGTTTCGCCGGCAACCATCGTCTGTCCCAAGCATACCTGAGGTTCGACACCTTCGGGAAGGTAAACGTCAAGACGCGAACCGAAACGGATAAGACCGAAACGCTCGCCGGCCTTATATTCCATTCCTTCGGTCGCCTCGCACAAAATGCGGCGGGCAACCAGACCAGCTATCTGCACAAAGCAAAGGGTTTTGCCGCCTTTGGTTTTCATGGCCAAAATCTGGCGCTCGTTGTCCTTGCTGGCTTTGTCAAGCGTGGCGTTAAGGAATTTGCCGGGAACATAGACCGATTTTAAGATTTTACCTTCAGCCGGAGCGCGATTGACATGAACATTGAACACACTCATAAAGACGCTGACGCGGGTAAATTTGGCATCGCCGAGACCGAGTTCCTCGGGAGCCTTAACTTTGGTAATCATCTGAACGGTACCGTCTGCCGGAGAAACGACGAGGTCAGGCTTATCCGGGGTAACGCGTTCGGGATCGCGGAAGAAATAGAAACACCAGACGGTCAGCACCAGACCGATCCAGCCCAGCGGCTGCCAAATCATTGCCAATAACGCGGTTATTGCAGTAAAGATACCAACGAACTTCCATCCCTCGTTGTGGATATTCGGAAGAATGTAGCGGCGCCACGAAATATCTATGGTTTTCATAAAATTAATCCTTTAAAAGACCGCTGCCGTCATCTTCCGCCGAAACGCTGTTTCCGCCGCGAAAAGGATCGGCGCGGTAATTAAAACAAACAAGTGCAAACAAGCCGTCTGCCCGGCTTGTCTGCGGTTTCAGCAAAGCATATTTTGCAGAAAAAAACAAGTTTTATGTTGCATTTATGGATTTTTGTCTGTATAACTCTCGTAGATTTTACAGATGCGCCTGTGGCGGAATTGGTAGACGCTGCAGACTTAAAATCTGTTGACCGCAAGGTCGTGCCGGTTCAAGTCCGGCCTGGCGCACCAATAAGAAAACCGCCATTTTCGGCGGTTTTTTATATGACTAAGAGTTTATCCGCTTGTTATTTTCGCACATTGTCCTATAATGAATTTTGATTATTCAGACAAGGAAAACAAAATGGCTCTGGATTTGCGCGAAAATGAAGTCGTCCTTTCGGAAGTCGACTTTCACTGGCTGAGTTACCTTACTTCCGGATTTTTTATGGTCATCGGCGCCGCCTTTTTTCTGACCGGTTTTGCGGACATGGAACTGTACCTGTTTTTACTCGGTTTCTGTCTGATACTGCCGTTTTTTTACGTTTATCTTTCCAACCGCTATAAAATCTATCTGGTTACCAACGAACGCGTCTTCATCCGTACCGGCATTATATTTTGCAACGAGAAAGACATCCCTATTGCCAAAATAAACGACGTACTGTTGCAACAGGGATTTTTGCAGATGATTTTCGGCGCCGGCGACATTTTGATTCAGGTCGGCAATGACAGCGGCACTTTGATTAAAGATGTGCAGAACGCCAAAGAATTTAAGGAGGCCATTATCATGGCCATCAACAATTTAAATCACGGTTCCAGAAGAATGTAGAAAAAAACCGGCCGTTTAAACAACGGTCGGTTTCTTTTTTTTGAGTTACCTTCTTTTATTCACGGCGCAGATCCTGATAAGCAAGAATGGCTTCCTCGGCTTCCTGCTTGTCCATATAGCGGGTATCGTCAATGATAGCCTTTCCGGTCAGGCCTTCGCGCTGCAATTTGGAAACGGTTTGCTTTACATACCAGTCTTCCTGCCTGTCCATTGCCTCTCCCGACATTCCTTTATCGTATTTGCAAAGCTGCAAATAGCGCAGGATTTTCATGGCGCCGGCAACCTCTTCGTCATCGCCGCAAAGCTCACGGGTAACATTCGGATAGGAATAGGCCATGAACATAACGGCCAGTTTCTTGAAGCTGTCCGGATATTCGCCCAGTCCCGGGATCGCATAGCGGATTTGATCGTCTCCCGAAGTACGCAAATGAATATGCGCACAACAGTTCGCCAGGCTCAAATCGGCAAGCTGGTACAACGGCTGGTCATAGGACAATACGCGATACTCGTCGAAGTCTCTTCCGGACGCTTCCTTCATGCTTGCCATTCCTCTGCGTTTGGGCGGAATGTCGGCAATAATGATATTGCAGTCCGGCGCATCTTCCGCATGATCAAGCCCCCAGGCAAATTCAGTCGCCGTACGAAGCTGATAAACCGGATAACCGACAATAATCAGATTGCACTTTTCAATGCCGAAACGGCGTTTGAGAGAAGCAACAACCTTGATATTCTGCCAAGTGTCGGTATCCGTCGGATCCAGCCACAGCTTGCGGACATAGTTTTCCGGCAATCCCAAAGCTATCTCCTCATTGGCATAGGTATCGGCTTCGGAACGCTTGCGGTATTTAAACGCCGGATTGAAGTCCGTCATGTTCTGGGTGTCTTCAAATCCGATATTAAAGACATAATCCGGAAATTTGCTGTGGTTCAGCAAATAATTATACATCAGTTCCGCCGCTTTATGGCCGGTTTGCTGATGACCGGAATATACCAAAACGACATCAATTCTGCCGTCTTTATTGGCAGGAACGGCCCGATAGTCAATCGACAGGACTTTCTTGTGTCCGAATTTTCCGCAGTAGTCAAGCAACACGCCAGGTTTGCCGCGGCCATATTCTTCTGCTTCGAGGATTGTCTGGTATTCCTCATCCGTAAGATTATAGTTCGGAATATCAAACTGAGCGGCATTACACATCACTTCAGACATTTCTTTAGCCGGATGTTCAATTCCCAACTTGGCGGCAACCTCCGTCAACAACTTGTAGGTTACCGGGCATGGCTTCTTAACAAACTCTATAAACAAGCGGGCATATTCTTTTTTATGATTAGGATGCCCCGGAAGCCTGTTTACTTCAACGGCCATTTCGGCATAAAGTTTCCAAGCCAGTTCTTCAACCGATGTGTGTCCACGTTCTGCAAATTCCGGATATTCATGAATATCTTCTCCATGAACCAAGTCTCTGACAACCTGCACGTAGCAAGGTCTGTAATTTGTTCCCATAAATTAAAAAAATTTAAGTTAGAAAATATTTATTTGTCTCTCGAACTTCTGACGCAAAAATATTATTAAAACTCAAATGTGAAAGGAAACTCTCTTCATCATGATAATCTTAATAATACGTTCAAAACGTATTTAAGATAACACAGTCCGGCTTGAGGGTCAATCTGAAAATAGACAAAAAAAGGAACAAAAACAAGAAAAGCTCAGGCGGCGTTGACCAGAATTCCCTTCCGGTAATTACGGCTGAGAGAAAAGCTGTTTTCAGTCGAATCGTAAACGTAAAGGCTGTCCGCTTTAGCGGCATAAGTCTGCAGATAGGTGTTGACCAGATTATAGCGCTCGGCAATAAGCGACGGCGGCGTATGCCGGTTGGTCTGCTGTTCGCGGGCTTTAGCCCTGGCTTCGGCCACGGCAAGGCTGCAAAGGATAAAATGCATTTCGGTTCGATAACCGTATTTTTTCAAATTTTCAATCAGCTGTACATGCGGCCTGTTAACGCCACTGTGTTCAAAATAAATGTCCGCTCTGGCTTCAACGGCGCGACGAAGCAGTTCATAACCGACAATCCGTGCCGGAATTTCCCATTTTTTAAAACTTCCGGCACGGCCCAGGCGATAAATGTCGGTTTGGTATGCGGGAATGTTTTCCATAATGGCGTCAAAACTGACAAACAAACGGTCGGTCCAACGGCGGCCGGCACAGAACGTGCTCTTGCCGGCCCCCGGAATGCCGCCGACCTGAACAAAGCGGGGATGCGCCGACGGAACGGCTCTCGACATATACAGACTGAGCAAACGCTCATATTCGTGACAGCGAATTGACGCATAGTCCGACGGTATCAGGGTATAAATGTCCGGCATTAAGGCTTTTAGCTGCATAAAAAAATCCGCTTTAATTTAATCCGTAATGAAAATAGTACAAAAAGGACAAAATTTAAAGCATAAAATTAAACTTCGGCAATTTTATCCAGCATGGCCGTATAAAAATTGATGACGGCCCGCACCCGCGGAATGTCTTTGACGTTCTTGTGCGCACAGAGATAAAACTTCAGCGAACTTTCGCAGGAAAGATTATCCAGACAAACCAACCCTTCCCTTTTGTAAAACAAAGGCAGCACGGCAATGCCCAAACCGGCATGAACCAGCGCTACCAGCGAATTGTGCGAAGTCGTGTTAAAGTTGACAAAGCGGGCTTTTTTCAGCGTATCCTTCCAACCGCTGATATAACCGGCGCTGTCAGCCGTAGTCAAGATGCGGTGCGTGGCAACCATATCGTCAAAATCTATCGGATAACCATGTGTATCCAAATATTCCGGCGAAGCAAAGAAACCGCACTTAACCTTTATTTCACGCATAACAACAACATTCGGCGAAGTCGGCTCCTTATTGGTCAGACCAATGTCATAAGCCATATCGTCCAGTTTTGGCGCGTCGGTGGTTACCGTAGAAACAACAGAAATGTTCGGATAACGGTCAAAAAAATCTTTAACGTATTCCGGCCGCAGATTGGCATTGATACCGAGGCACATCGCCACACGGACCGTTCCGCTGCAATCGCCCAGCATATCGGTGTTTTCGATGGTTGCCGAATACATGCCGTGAATAATGTCGGTTATCTGTTTGGCGCTTTCCAAAATCTTTTTGCCATTTTCGGTCAGGTTGGTACCGCGGGAATCGCTGTACAACAATTTCAGGCTTAAATCCTGTTCCAGATTGTCGATATATTTGTTGATGGTGTCGACCGACGTGTTCAGCGCTTCCGACGCCTTGCGCTTGTTAGAGTGCTGCGTGACAGCCAGAAGAAGAAGCAGACTTTCAATACTGTTTATGTCCCTTTTGGTTATCATGCCGCCGTCATCCCCGCTGGTATAGTTTTTGAAAGACAACTTATGCTATTATATAAATCTCAGGTTGTCTATAAAAAAAACATATTTTAATCATTGCAGAAAGGACAAAAGCGGAATAAGTTTATTGCAAACGACTTCGGAGAAAGAAAACATGAGCAAAATTACCTGGAAACCCGGAACCATGCTGGCTCCGGTGCCGCCGGCACTGATTTCCTGCGGAACGGTCGAAAGACCGAATATAATGACTGCAGCCTGGACCGGCATTATCAGCAGCGAACCGCCGATGACTTACGTGTCAATCAGGCCGTCACGTTTTTCACACGGCCTGATTAAGGACAGCGGCGAATTTGTTATCAACCTTACGACTCTGCCTCTGGCAGAAGCCGCCGACTTCTGCGGCGTAAAGTCCGGACGGGACACGGACAAGTTTCAGGCGATGCATTTGACGGCTGCTCCCTGCGCAAAAGTAAAAGCACCGCAGGTTGCGGAAAGTCCGGTCTCAATTGAGTGCAAGGTCAAGAGCATTGTCAATTATGGCACTCACGATATGTTTCTGGCCGAAATTGTCGCCGTCAACGTTGATGATACCTATATTAATGACAAAGGACGCCTTGATTTGGAAAAAGCCGGGCTTGTCGCCTATGCGCACGGACATTACTATACGCTGGGACGCAACCTTGGCGGTTTCGGCTTTTCGGTCAACAAAGAACGGCTGAAAAAAAGGCAAAAAACGCAGAAAGAAAAGAACGAAAGGGCGTCCGTCGTACGAACCGCCGGACGGCCGCAGCCGTTTTCCGTCGCCAAACCCGCGGCTTCAAAAGCGCCGCGCAAACATTACGGCAAGCTGAAAGCTGCCAGAAAAGCATAAAAAAACGGGTCTGCATCACGCGGACCCGTATCAGCATTCAAAGCACTTACCATGATTGCCGATAAGCCTCCGGCAAAGATCAGGAACGAAAGGCAAAGTCGGGAAAACTTTCGTGCAGATATTTTTCCAACGCTTTGTCGGCAAAAAACTTCTCACATTCCGAATCCGGCGTAGCATCGCCTTCGACCTGGCGATAACGCTGCAGACGATAAACCTTTACCCCCGCCTCTTTCAAAGAAGCGGCAATGGCATAAATATCTTCAATGTTCAAAATCCGCGGATCGCAGGTTGTGCGGCATTCAAAACCGACGCCGCTTTCAAGCAGTGCATTCAGACTTTGCCTGACGTTGTCGATTTTGTCATAGCCGCCGGTGGCCTTCCGGTAAGCGTCTGCCGTCAGCGGCGCCTTCACGTCAAAACCGACCCAATCCAGTTTGGGTAAGACCCTGCGCAACGCTTCCGGGCGATAGCCGCCGGTATGCAACGCCGTCTTGTAACCAAGAGCCATCACATCGTCCAGTGCCGCCTCAAGACTGTTCTGCACCAGGGGTTCGCCGCCGCTGAACACAACCGCATCCAAAATGCCTCTGCGTTTTTCCAAAAAGCCGAGAAACTTCTCCCAGACAAAATCGGTTTCGGCATCAATCGGCTGCAACGAAGTATTGTGACAAAACGGACAACGCCAAGGACATCCCTGCAAAAAGACTACGGCTGCCATATGCTCAGGAAAATCGACGGTGCTGAAAGTTTCAACACCGCCGACATTAATTTTTGCACTCATCGCAAGATACTGTCTGAAAAACTATTCAGCCGCAATATCCATATGGTCGCAGCAACCGCCGCAAACAGCCTTGCTCTCAGAGAAGCATACGCGAGAGTAAAATTCCGACTTTTTGCCTTTGTTGAATTCGGAAACCGGGCGGAAATATCCCATAACGCGGGTCCAAACTTCACAGGGCTGTCTTTCTTCGTCGGCTAATTTAATATCTTCAAAATTGATTGTTGTCATCTTTTCTTTCTCCAAGGTTAAATTTTACTCTATGCAACTTCTTTTCTAGAAGCTGCGGCTCTTTTTTCTGCTTTTTTCTCTTCGTCACAGATTGGGCAGTATTTATGTTCTCCCGAGATATATCCATGCTTGGGGCAAATGGAGAAGGTCGGGGTTATGGTAACGTACGGCAGACGATAGTTGGTCAAAACTTTGCGGACAATGTCGCGGCAAACTTTGGCCGAAGAAATCCGCTGGCCCATATACAGGTGGAGGACGGTACCGCCGGTATACTTGGTCTGCAGATTAGACTGTAAATCCAAAGCTTCGAACGGGTCGTCGGTAAAGCCGACAGGCAGCTGCGAAGAGTTGGTATAGTACGGGTTTTCTTCAGTACCGGCCTGAATAATGCCCTTGTAGCGCTTTTTGTCCTCGCGGGCGAAGCGGTAGGTGGCGCTTTCGGCCGGCGTGGCTTCAAGGTTGTACATATGACCGGTTTCTTCCTGAATTTTGACCATACGGGCACGGATGTAATCAAGAAACTTCTCGGCAAAAGCCTGACCCCACTGGTCGGCAATGTTGTGCTCGTCGTTGGTAAAGTTTCTGATCATTTCATTAATACCGTTGACGCCGATGGTCGAGAAATGATTGCGGAGCGTGCCCAGATACCGTTTGGTAAACGGAAACAGACCGTTGTCAATCAGGCGCTGGATGACCTTGCGCTTGATTTCAAGCGAGGTGCGGGCAACGTTCATCAGTTCGTCGACGCGGGCAAACAGGCCGGCTTCATCGCCCTTGTAAACATATCCCAGACGGGCGCAGTTAAAGGTAATGACACCGATGGAACCGGTCTGCTCGGCAGAACCGAACAAGCCGTTGCCGCGGGCCAGCAGTTCGCGCAGGTCAAGCTGCAGACGGCAGCACATCGAGCGAATCTGACCGGGTTTCAAAACCGAATTGATGAAGTTCTGGAAATAAGGCAAACCGTATTTGGCGGTCATTTCGAACAAAAGTTCGGTATTGTCGTCTTCCCAGGGAAAATCCGGCGTCATGTTGTAGGTCGGAATCGGGAAGGTAAACGGACGGCCCTTAATGTCGCCTTTCATCATGACCGTGATATAGGCCTTGTTAATCATGTGCATTTCTTCTTTGAGATCGCCATAGGTAAACGGCTGCTCGACACCGGCAATAATCGGATGCTTGTCGCGCAGGTCTTCCGGACAGACCCAGTCGAAGGTAAAGTTGGTAAACGGCGTCTGCGAACCCCAGCGGGACGGAACGTTCAGATTATAAATCAGTTCCTGAAAAGCCTGCTCGACCTGCTCGTAAGAAAGGTTATCGGCACGGATATAAGGTGCCAGATAGGTATCGACCGAAGAAAAAGCCTGAGCACCGGCCCATTCGTTCTGCAGCGTGCCCATGAAGTTGACCATCTGGCCGACGGCTGCCGACAGATGTTTGGCCGGACCGGCTTCGGTCTTGCCGGGAACGCCGTTGAAACCTTCGTGCAACAGATTTTTCAGCGACCAACCGGCACAATAGGCGGCCAGCATATCCAAATCGTGAATGTGAATATCACCGTTGCGGTGCGCTTCGCCGACTTCGGCCGGATAAACATGGCTCAGCCAGTAGTTGGCGGTAACTTTGCCGGAAACGTTCAGAATCAGGCCGCCGTTGGAATAACCCTGGTTGGCATTGGCATTGACGCGCCAGTCGAGCTTTTCCAGATATTCGTTGATTGAGCTTTCGACGTCAACCATAACCTTTTTGTCGGCGCGGGAACGGTTGCGCTGGTCGCGGTACAGGATATAGGCCTTGGCAGTGGCAAAATAGTTGGCGGAAATCAGAACCTGCTCGACAATGTCCTGAATCTGCTCAATAGAAGGAAGAGACTCCGCAAATTTATGTTTCAGAACTTTCAGCACCTGGCCGGTCAGGAGCCAGGCTTCCTGCTCGCCAAACTCGTTCGTGCTGGTTCCGGCTTTCAAAATAGCGTTGTAAATACGGTTGCTGTCAAAAGGCGCCAAAGTGCCATCTCTTTTGGTAACCGATTCAATGGCGATGGTCTCGTTGTCAAGCGCCGTTTTGTATTGATTCTCTGACATATCCTGCTCAATTCCTTCTTAGAATACGGGTTTAATACCTTTAGTTAACATTGTATCAAAACTGATATTCTTATACAATATATAGTGTTAATATTTTGTAAAGTTCCTATATGTTGTATGCACAATATTTTTTTGATTTTTGAAAGTTTGCGAATTTCCGGAGCGGAATCCCGGTAAAAATTCTGAATTCATATTGCGTTATCTGTATCGGCAGAACAAGCCCTTTAAACGCATATTTTAGCCTTGACATCGCTATCTTATTATATTTCAAACAAAAAAATTTTTCGGGTGGGTGGATAAATTTATTAATAAAAAAAATCTCTTTCTATCTTATTGATTCTGCTTAATTTTTATAAAAGTTAAAATCCACAGGTTTTCCACAGTTTCCGGGCAAAAAGACAAAAAGAAGGGCTTTTGCCGACAAAAGCCCTTTCAATGCGGCGGATTCCCCGTCCGGTTCAGCGGCCGGCGTTGGTTTCAACCGCTTCGCCAATAACCGATTCTTCAATATATTCGTCGGAACACTGCGGACCGACGCAGCGCTTGAGCACCGTTGCCCGGCGGCCGGGCGTGAGTCCCTTGACGCGAATCGACGGAACGTAAACCGACTCAATCTGAATTTTGAAAATCAGATAGCCGAGGTTGCCCTTTTCATCGGTAATATAGACCTTGATTTTATATTCGCCGACGTCGGACGGCATGGCCACACCCTCGAAAGTATGGGTGTCTTCGTTGTACTTCAGCCACTTCGGCAGCGGCGAATCGTCAATCAAACCGGCTTTGGTGGTTACTTTGCCCTCCAAATCCATCTTGTCGAAGATACCCTGCGGAATTTCGACATAAATCCGCTGGCCGGTTTCAAGCTTCAAATCGGGCATCAGCTTTGCCGAAGAAAGATTGACCGGCGGACGCTTGCTCGGAACGTCGAGAAGATACGGACGATTGTCGGGCAGAAATTCGCCCTTGCGCCATTTTTCCAATACGCCGCGCAGATAGACGGCAATTTTGGACGGCTTTTCTTCAAGCATAAAGTATGGCAGCGCATCCAAACCGATGGTGGCATAAAGGTTGCCCAGCGACTCCTGAACGTCGGTATAAGCGGCAAAAGCCTTGGCCTCGTCCTCGATGGCGCGCGCAGCTTCAAGCTGGCTCTTTTCAGCCTTGCCGCCGTTTTCAAGCACGGTATCTTCGGCAATATTTTCGGAAGTGTCGGCAATTTCCTTGCTGATCTGGTAGTCTTCCACCGAAGACATATATTGCGCCCAGGAAACATAGACCTGGCTCAAGACCAGCGTGGTCATCCGCTGACGGCGCAACGACTTGAGGTCGTTGGCGGAAAGCTTTTTGGTATTTTCAAACACGCTGAGACCAACCTCGCGAGCTTTTTTCGACCAGAGGCGGTTATAATAGTTGGGGTCATTGCGGTATTTGCTCAACGACGGATCTTCAAAGCCCTTGATGCGGATTTTGAGTTCGTCGGCATTGGTAAACAGGTCGTGAACGCGGAGTTCCGGACGGTTGGTCAGCGCCAGCCATTCCAGCTGGGCCAAATCGGTTTTCAGCGACGGAAGTTCAAAGTTGCCGTACTCGGGACCAACCAGCTTATATTCTGTCGAGGGATGAAAACCCATCAGGCTGGCGAGACGAACTTCGGCCGTTTCCATATCGCGTTTAAGCATGGACAGGCTTTTGACCGCTTCCATATATTTTCTCTTTTTGACCAAGGCGGCGCGGTCGGGACTTTTGCCTTCGCGGGAGAGTTCGCGGGCGGCAACGTTCATATCGTCCACCTGCAGGGTCATGTATTCAATCATGCCGTCAATCAGCGGCAGCAGCTTCTGGGCTTCAAGCGTTTTCCAGTAAAGCGTGCGGGTTTCCTGCAGGATATTGTGAATAACCTTGCGGCTCTGTTCAAAGGACAGCGATTTGGCATAAGAAGGATCCTGCGTCTGGTAATAGACGGTCGAAATATCGAGAATATTCCAGGCGACCTTCAAATCGGGGCTGAGGTTGGACGAGCTGTTGGTGTTGACATAACCGGCGTTGCTCATAATCTCCGGCAGGCGGGAAACGTTTTCCCCGGCCTTCATCAGGCTCTGCTCGTAGCTGACCATGCGGCGAGAATAATTGTATTTCAGCGCCAGCGCCATGGCCATGTACATATCAATCGGCTTTTCGATTTTGCGGGGGCTGCGGACAAACATGTTCTGCATATCCACGTCGACGCGGATGGCGCGGTCCCAGTCGGTGTAATAAGCCGGCGACGGGCGGTTGTCCGGCGTGCCGCGATTACAGGAAACCAGCATGAACACGGCGCCCAGAAAAGCTAATACTGACTTTTTCATCACTTCAAAACCCTTGACATGTGCATATATTAAACCTGCCTCATATTCACGGAACACAAGGCTTCTATGTTATGTTTATATCAATATTTCGAATCTGAACAGTATTTATTTGCTTTTATTCAACTTTCATGTATAAAATATTCAAGTGACGAATTATTAAGGCAGAAGTTATCAGAATGTTTGAAATTTTTAACACCATCTTCAAGTACAAGGAAAAGCAAAGCCCCGATCAGCTCGGCCTGTATCCGGAACGGGTGCATGTCGAAGCCATGCCGGAACGCCGCTATCTTTGGACGTCGCGCGTTCTGGTTATTCTGTCCTGCCTGAGCATCAGTTTCAACATGATGCTGGCCGCCACGATTTATCTGCTGCTGCCGCAGCGCACCGTTTATCCGCGCCTGTTTCAAATCAACAAATATTTCAGCATGCTCGAACAGGTGCAGCCCGCCGAAATCAACTATCCGGTCAGCGATCTGATTACCGAGGAGCATATTACCGAATACATTATGCTGCGTTATATCGTCACTTCGGACTATGACGAGCTGATTACGCGCTGGGCCAAGGGCAACACCCTGTATTGGTATTCGGCCCGCGACGTTTATGACGACTTTGCCAAAAACGACGTACAGAACAACATTATGCAGTTTCGCGAAAAATCCTTGCAGCGCGACGTTGAAATCGAGTGGATAAAACCGCTGGCCAAAGGCCTGTGGCAAGTTCAGTTCCGCACGCTCGACTACCTGCCCGAATACGATTATCCGGTTATCAACATCTGGCGTGCCACCATGCGCATCAGCTATGTCAAAATCCCGTTCATCAAGCGCGAAGACGGCATTCTCAACCCTTACGGCTTTCTGGTCAACAACTTTTCGCTGGCCTATCACGGCACGCCGGAAACCTCGGCGCATTATCTGGAAACCGCCAAGAAAGTTACCGAAGAGCTTTATAAATAGTTCTTTTCAAAAAAAACGCGCCGAAACGGCGCGTTTTTCCCATTTCTCAGACAGCCGCCGGCTTGCTTATCTTGCGGTAAACATAGACGGCAACCGGCACGCCGAGAAGCATACCCCACATGCCTATCAGGCTATGCGCAATATAAAGAATAATCAGCGTCATAACCGGGTTGATATGCATAACCGAAGAAACAATGCGCGGATTGAGCACATAGGTTTCAATCATATGAATACCGATAATCATGACTACAGCCCAAAGCCCGAGTTCCATGCCGCCGCCGTTGATGGCCATGAGAACAATCGGCACGGAAGAAATAATCATCCCCAGAACCGGAATCAGGCCGCAGATAAAGACCAGCGTGCAGAGCAGCGCCACGGCCTTAATGCCGAGAATATGCAGGCAGACGGCCGTAAGCACCGTATTAATCGCCGAAATCATCAGCTGGGCGCGAAAGTTCTCGCCGACGACCTTGGCAAACAGGACTATGCTGTCGGCCGTTTCGTGATAGGCCTCGGAAAGACGCGTATAACGCAGATGGCGCACGCCCTTGAACAGGTGCGGCAGGTCAAACATTATCAGGAAACTGAACAGCATGGCCAAAAAGAACCAGCCGAAATAATGCAGCCCTTTCTCCAACACTTCGCGGACAAGGTTCCAGGCGCTGACGACGGCGGTTTCGGGCAGCAGAACATTTTTAATCTGGCTGAGAAGCGGCGCAATGATTTCGTTATCGCCGAATTTGGCATCTACCCACAGCTTCAGCGTCTGGATACTGTTGGGCAGCTGTTCGGTAAAATTGATGGTTTCCGAAAGTATGCGCGGCGGAATCAGCGCCAAAAACGTGACAACGCCGAGCAGAAACAAAACGTAAATCGCAACAACCACGCCCCGGCGGCTCCAACGATATTTTCGGCGAATTCCCCGCGTTATGCTGAAGACAATAAAACACATGATAAAAGTGATAAAGACCAGCCCGAACATGTTCCGGAAAAGATAAAGCAGCAGCATAAAAACCGCCCAGATGAAATAAACCCGGTTTACCCTGATAAACTGCGAAATGCTGAAAGGCATGATTGTCTCCTTGGCTTTGAAAAAATACATCCGTTTCTTTCTATGTAACAAATCTTTTTATAATAATCATCAGATATTTTTTAAGCGGCGAATATTTTGTTTGCCAAGCTGTAGCCTGCTTGACCACATTACCGGCTGCGGTACGAACCTTTGTTGAAGCGCGCAAGCTGTTGCCAGCTTGACCGCAACACCGGCTGCGGCGAGAACCTTTGCTGAAGCGCGATGCTTCCTGCGTGCATATCGTGAGCAAGTGCCTTGTGTTTTTGTTGTCATTGTCGGGCTTGACCCGGCAATCTTTCGGACATCCATGAAAAAGGCGTTGCAAAATAGCTTTTAGCCTTTATAATTATTTCTGCCGACGGAAGCGGTTAGACCGGCGGCGGAGTGTCGAAACTCCTTACACAGAACCAATCTAATAACCTCCTGCAAGGGAGGATGATGCGATATAAGCGGCTTTGGCTGACGAATAAGCGTACTGGTTTTGTAAGGAGTTTTTATGCTTAACAATCTTTTTAACCAAATGTGTCCGG
>ERZ857922.2802-NODE-2802-length-16771-cov-5.869347_pt1 | contig 16771 bp, 16 predicted proteins | sample MGYA00519579_ERZ857922 | MGnify/ENA primary metagenome ERZ857922 (study PRJEB31778, sample SAMEA3449375) | human gut metagenome | biome: human gut; feature: human-associated habitat; material: faeces | place: United Kingdom | collected 2010/2012 ... | reverse complement strand
CATCCAGCACATCGGCGTCAATGGAGCCGTAGAACAGCCGGATCATGGGCCGCGCCAGCACAAAGCACAGCACCCCCACGCCCAGGCCCAGGATGCCGCTGAGCAGGATCAGCTGCCCGGCACTCTTGTTGGCGCTCTTCTGCTCCCTTGCGCCCAGGAACTGGCTCACCACCACGGCACCGCCGGTGGCCAGTGCCGAAAACAGCACGATGATCAGGTTGTTGATCATGTCCACCAGACTGACGCCGGAAATGGCGGCCTCGCCGCAGCGGGACACCATCATGGTATCGGCCATGCCCACCGTCACGGCCAGGAACTGCTCCACCAGCAGCGGCCAGGTGAGCTTCAACAATTGTGATTGGGTAAACAGCGGTTTCCGTCCGCCGAACAGCGGTGCTTTTTCCCCGCTGCGTGCCGTTTGCTGCATCATTGAACTCCTCTCCTGCACGGGCCGCATTGCCCGCGCTCTTCCTGCGCGGTGCGCAGGCCCCTCGATTTTACATACGCATTCATCTTAACACACCCGCCCCATGTTGTAAAGAATCGTCTTTGCACGCCCGGCGGGGCTGTCTGCCGCCCGTTTTGGGCTTGTTCGTCAGTTTGCCGGGAACTTTCCATCAAATTTGTGCGTTCCTACAAAAATGCGATTTCCCGTGTGTTTTGTTCAAAAAATTTAAAAATCCTCTTGTAATTTTCCGGCAAACGTGGTATGTTGTATCCAACAAAGGCATTTCGTTGGATACAAATGTACACATCTTCTACCATCCGGCCTTTGTCCCCTGATTTCTGCTATTTTCTTCATTTACCTTCTTATCATTTACCCTGCCTGCCCCGCAAGGGGCAAGAAAAGCGATGACCCAACCTGCACGGGTCACCGCTTTTTCTTTTTTATCGGATCCTATTGTGCAGCGTCAGCCTTTTGTCTGCGCGGCAAATGCCTGCCGGACGTCACCGGAAAAATAGAGGGTGCCCAGCGCGCACACCGGCCCGGTGCCGCCAAGTTCCATGGCCCGGGCCACACCGGCTTCGATGCTGCCTGCGGCCTCCGCCGGGCAGCCATAGGCCCGGATGTGCTCCGCCAGCGTTTCCGCCGGCATGGCACGGGGCGTGTGGGCCGCCACGGTCACGAACTGCTTTGCCAGCGGGGCCAGCAGCTGCAGCATCTCGTCCACATCCTTGTCGGCCATGATGCTGACCAGGAACACGAACTTCTCGCCGGGGAAGCGGTCCTTCAGGCTCTGCACCGTGGCCCGCATCCCGTGGGCATTGTGGCTGCCATCCAGCAAAAAGGCGGGCGAATGCCGCAGCAGCTCGAACCGGCCCGGCCAGCTCACCGTCTCCAGCCCCTTGCGGATGGCTTCTTCCGGGATGTTCCACCCCCGCTCCCGCAGCACCCGCAGCGCCGTGATGGCGACGGCGGCATTCTTGGGCTGGTAGCTGCCGATGAGCGGCAGCCGCACCCCGTGGAGACCGTCAAAATCGAAGGTCACCTCGTCGAGGCCGCCGCCCTCCACGGTCAGCTTGGAGAAGTCCACGACCCGCAGCGGGGCGTGCTGCTCCGCTGCCACGCGGGCAATGACGGCGTCGGCTTCGGGCACGCCGCCGTAGCTCACCACCGGGCTGCCGGGCTTGATGATACCCGCCTTGGCCGAGGCGATGTCGGCGATGGTGGGGCCCAGCTCCTTGACATGATCCATTCCCAGCGCCGTGATGACCGCACACTCCGGCGGGTCGATGACATTGGTGGAGTCCAGCGTGCCGCCGAGGCCCACTTCCAGCACCACGATGTCGCACTGCTTTTCGGCAAAGTAGAGCATTCCCAGCGCTGTGATGACCTCGAACTCGGTGGGGACGTCCGCCATCGCGTCGGCGGCGGGCCGGATCTTCTCCACCAGCCGCACCAGCTCTTCGTCGCCGATCTGTTCGCCGTCCACTTGGATGCGCTCGTTGAACCGGTTGATGAAAGGCGAGGTGTACAGCCCCACGCAATAGCCCGCCGCCCGCAGACAGGACGCCAGCATGGCCGCGGTGCTGCCCTTGCCGTTGGTGCCCGCCACATGGACGAACTTCAGCCGCTTGTGGGGGCTGCCCAGCGCGGCCAGCAGGGTGCGGGTGCGGCTCAGGCCGGGCTTGTGCCCCGCCCACTGCACCGCGTGGATGTATTGCATTGCTTCTTCGTAGTTCATAGCGCTCGACCTTATCTGAAAGATTCTGTGTGTTCAGGTTTTTGCTTTGATCATCGCTGCCAGTGCCTTATTCTCCAGCAGGATGCGGACCAGCACGGTGTTGACCGCGCTCAGCACGATGGCGTTGGGGATGCGGGCCGCCAGCACCGGCCACTGGTATCCATAAAAAATGTGAAGCGCCAGCGAGTTGATGACCACCGAGCCCACCAGATGCCCGGCCAGTATGCTGATCTGAAGCCGCAGCCCCAGCCGCAGACTGCTGAGCTTCTGGAACAGCAGACCGGACACCAGACCCACCGAACCGGCTCCCAGCGTGATGAGCGGGTTGATGGAATAGCCGGACAAGGTGCCGCCGATCAGATCAGCCACCGCTCCCACGGCGAAGCCGCCCGCCGGGCCGAACCAGACCGCCGCCAAGTGGGTGGGCAGCGCGCCCAGATTGAACCGCAGAAAGCCGGTGGAAACGGTCAGCACGCGGGCAAAGATGATGCTCATAGCCGTCAGAAGGGCCAGCATCGTCAGGGTACGGACGGATAATTTGGAATGATTCATCGTTCATCCTCCATTCAGGATAAGCAGAGGCGGACGCAAAAACGCCCTCCCCTGTGACGAACCGCACAAAGGAGGGCGTGAATCCAACAAATTTCACTTCCAAACGAAGCCGCGCAGACGGCCTCGCCTGCACCCAAGTCCATGCAGCAGCGGGATGCAGACCACGCACCGCGGGTCTCCCTTCGTCCGCAGCACAACTCCCCGTTGATGCGGCACTTAACGCGCGTGGCCTTACTCTGTTGATAGTGTTATTATATGCCTTTTTTCAAGTCCATGCAACGGCATCGTTGCAACAGATTTGCCAGTTTATCTCACAAAGTTTTAGCAGATATATCCAATGACTATCGAACCTGTGCGCGTTGCTTTCCGTCGAATTTTATGTTATTCTGTAAATGCCGCTCCACTCCGGCCCATTTTCTATGGAAAGGAGGTGAGGCCAGTGAACGCCATTTTCAACTTCTTACTGTCCGTCGCAGCAGGTGTCGCAGCTGACGCCATCTGCAAGTGGCTTGACGAACAGTTCCGCAGCGGCAAGCACTAACCCCTAGGCAAACAGGAAGCCCCTCGGTATTAGCGGTACCGGGGGGCTTCTTGCTGTTCGATTGTGAGACCAATGAACCGTTTCAACTTCTCTGGTTTTATTATACACGTCTACGGAAAATTGTCAAGTCGCTTTCGGTTTCCTTTGACTGTACCGATAAAAAGTGATAAGATGGAACAAACATCATTCAGAAAGGACGTATCCGTCTATGAAATTCAGCGAGATGAACTACACCCGCCCCGACATTGACGCGCTGCTGGCCCGCTGCAAAGAGCTGGCCGCCAAGGCCGCCTCTGCCGCTTCCGGCGAAGAACTGGTCGAGGCCTACTACGAGCAGAGCCGCGCCTTTGCCGACTACAACACCGCCGCCAATCTGGCAAGCATCCACTACACCTGCGACACCCGCGACGCCTATTGGAAGGCCGAGCAGGACTTCTTTGACGCCAACGGCCCCGCCGTGCAGAATGCCAGCGTCGAGATCAGCCGGGCGTTTCTGGCCAACCCCCATGTGGACGCGCTGACCGAAGCCTTCGGCACCACCTGCGTGGCCGGGATGAAGAACGCCGTCCTCGGCATGGACGACCGCACCGTGGAGCTGCAGAAGGAGTACAATGCCCTCGTCAGCCAGTATCAGCAGGTGTACGGCGGCGCACTGGTGGAGCTGGACGGCAAGCAACTGACCATCCCCCAGCTGGGCCCCTACAAGGAAAATCTGGACCCCGCCGTCCGCCGTGCCGCCTACGAGGCCGAGGCCGGTTACTTCGACGCCCACCGCGCCGAGCTGGATGAGCTGTACACCAAGATCGTCAAGAACCTGAACGAACAGGCCCGCATCCTCGGCTACCACGACTACAGCGAGCTTTCCTATGTGCGGATGAACCGCATTGGCTACGGCCCGGAGGAGATCAAGCGCTTCCGGGATCAGGTCGCCAACGATGTGGTGCCCCAGCTGCAGAAGGTCATTGAGCTGCGCCGCAAGCGCACCGGCATCGAGCACCCCACCTTCGCCGATCTGCCCGTCACCTTCAAGGACGGCAACCCCTCCCCCATCAAGGGCTACGACGCCCGGATGGCTGCGGCCCGCACCATGTACCATGAGCTGAGCCCGGAGACCGCCGAGTTCATCGACTTCATGCAGGACAACGAGCTGTTCGACGTGGAGAGCCGCCCCGGCAAGATGTCCGGCGGCTATATGACCAGTCTGCCTGCCTACAAGGCCCCCTTCATTTTCGCAAACTGGAACAACACCTCTGCCGACGTGGACGTGCTGACCCACGAGTGCGGCCACGCCTTCGAGGGCTACGTCGCCGAGCGGAACCCGAAGGTCCCCGCCGACCTCGAATGCCCCGGCATGGAGAGCGCCGAGATTCACTCCATGGCCATGGAGTTCCTGACCGCGCCGTGGCACCACCTGCTCTTCGGCAAGGACACCAAGAAGTACGCCCTCGTCCACGCCGAGGACAGCTTCCTCTTCCTCGCTTACGGCTGCGCTGTGGACGAGTTCCAGCACCTGATGTACCAGAACCCCGACCTGACCCCCGACGAGCGGAACAAGGTCTGGCTGGATCTGGAGCACAAATACCGCCCGTGGATCGACTTCGACAACCTGCCCTTCTACGGCCGCGGCGCGGGCTGGCAGCGTCAGCTCCACATCTATGAGTGCCCGTTCTATTATATCGACTACTGCCTGTCCACCATGGCCGCGCTGCAGTTCTTCCTGCTCAGCCTGAAGGATCACAAGGACGCATGGCAGCGCTACCTCAAGCTGGTCCGCCGCGCGGGCACAGCCAGCTACTCCGAGCTGTGCGAGACGGCGGGCCTGAAAGTTCCCTTCACCGATGGCTCCATCAAAACCATCGCCGAAGAGATGGAAGCTTGGATTGCCGCGCACCAAGCATAAACCTCTGGGGGAGCTGGCGCGAAGCGCCTGAGAGGGCAAGGACGCTGACAAATGCTATTATAATGATGATGATGAATCCGTCCCCCTGCGGACGCAAAAAAGGAGCGGTATTGCTATGGCAGAAAAAGAGATCAAGGGCATCCAAAAGTTTTTTGAAGAGTTCAAAGCGTTCGCCATGCGCGGCAACGTGCTGGACATGGCCGTCGGCGTGGTCGTCGGCTCGGCGTTCACGGCCATCGTGAACTCGCTGGTGGGCGACATCATCTCTCCCCTCATCGGCCTGTTCTTCAACGCCGACTTCTCGGACGTTGTGATCCAGATCGGCGATGTCGGCATCGGCATCGGTTCCTTTCTCAACGCCATCATCAACTTCCTGATCGTGGCGTTCGTGCTGTTTGTGGTGCTGAAGGCATTCAACGCCCTCTTCAACAAGAAGAAGGCCGAAGAGGAAGCTCCCGCAGAGCCGACCACCAAGGTCTGCCCCTACTGCCAGAGCGAGATTTCCATCAAGGCCGTCCGCTGCCCCCACTGCACCTCCAAGCTGGAAGGTTTCCCGGAGATCAACGATTGATCCTTACGTTTTAGCGAAGCAAAAGCGCCCGGCAGCTCCATCTGAGCCGCCGGGCGCTTTTTTGGGCTATGCGTAGACCGTGCCGCCCCCTCCTCCCTGCCGTCTCAGCAAGGGAAAAGGGGGCGGCGTCTTTTATTTTTAGGGTATTCCGGCCTTACTGCACGCCGGTCAGCTCCGCGAGCTTATGATAGATCTCGGTGTTGTCGAACACGCCGCGGAACTTCTCGGCGCCGACGCCCTTGGCATAGATGTTGACCATTGCGCCGGTGTGGGCGTAGGTGGTGTGGTCCATACCGGACTTATGGTTGATGGTGTGGCAGATGGCCATAGAGAAGGGGATGTAGGTGCCGTAGAGTTCATAATCCTGCTGGCTCATCTTGCTCTGGGAAGACGCGCCGACCTCCAGCGTCCGCTCGTAGGCCTTGCGCAGGTTCTCCACCTCGTAGTCGGTCAACAGCAGCTTGCCCGCGCTGGCAGCATCGGGGTCAGTGGGCAGGGTCAGGCCGAAGTTGGCCTTGACGTCGGCCATGGCCGCCTCAAAGGAGGTCTTGTTGGCGATGTAATTTTCCACGTAGGTGGAATCAAATTTCGCATAGGACATCTTCTGGTGGGTCAGGTTGGTCAGGAAGGTGTCGTAGTTGGTGGTCTTGTAGCCGATGGCCATGCCGCCCGTCTCGTGGTCGGCCGTGACGAGGATCAGGGTCTCGTTGGGGTGGGCGTTGTAGAACGCCTCGGCGGCCTGAACGGCGTTGCTCATCTCCAGCACGTCGTGGATGGAGGCGGCGGCATCGTTGGCGTGGCAGGCCCAGTCGATCTTACCGGATTCGGTCATCAGGAAGAAACCCTTCTTGTTTTCCAGCAGCTCGATGCCCTTTTTCACGTAATCAGTCAACTGCCACTCGCCGTTGGCAGCGTCCATGGCGTAGTTCATCGCCTTGCCGTCGGCGAGGTTCTCGGCGATGATGAGGGTCTTGCCCGCCCCGGCCGTCAGCGCCGCCGCGCCCGCCTGTGTGGTGACAACGTTGTAGCCCGCCTGTGCGGCGACCTCATGGTTGTTGGGGCCGGTGCCGTCGCCGTTCACCTTCTGGAACTCGCCGCCCGCAAAGTATTCGAAGCCGGAATTGGCCAGCTCTACGCCGATCTGGTAGTAGTTCTTGCGGGTGTTCTGGTGGGCGTAGAAGGCGGCAGGGGTGGCGTGGTCGATGTTGACGGTGGACACCACGCCGACCTTATAGTTTTTCTGCTTGTGCAGCTTCTCGGCGATGGTCTCGTAAGGCACATCGCGGGTCCACGGGCACATGTTGATGACACCGCTCTCGGTCTTATTGCCGGTGGCGATGGCGGTCGCGGTGGACGCGGAGTCCGGGCAGAAGGATGTGCTGTCGTAGGTGGTCACGCTGCCGACTTCGGGGAAGGAGGTGAAGCTCAGCTCCCCCTCGGTGATGGCCCCGTTGTTCTCGGTGGTGCCCTTATAAAAGCGGGCAGACTGAATCTGGGCATTGCCCATGCCGTCGCCGATGAACAGGAAAATGTACTTCGGTTTCTTCAGAAAATCCAGCAGACCGTTCTCTTCTTCCGCAGCGCCGACGGCATCCGGCTGGGCTGCGCTGGCCGCCACCGGGGCAGCACTCAGCAGACCGGCAGCCGATGCCGCAGCACCGACCTTCAGGAAATTGCGGCGGGTGATCTTGTTCTCTTTCATACGGAAATCCTCTCTTTTGGTGCCCCTTGGGCCCTTCTTTCATGCTTCTCTCGGAACGGTTTTATTGTACCGAACTTCCCCGCCGCCCGAAACCATGGAGAGGAAAAGCTTGTGTAAAAGCTTCGCGCCGCCGACGCCGCAATTGTAAAGAGAGGATATCTCTTGTAAAATTGAAACCACCCAACCACTGACCCCCAGCAAACAGGAAGCCCCTCGGTACTCGCAATACCGGGGGGCTTCTTGCTTTGCTTTTGTGAGACCAATGGACTCATTACTTTCCTGCCCTTATTATACGCACCTGTGGGCAAAAAGTCAAGGAGTTCCTTTCATCTCGCTCTTACTTATTATAGACGTCCTCTTTCAGCAGCCCTTCGCTCTTGGCGACGCAGATGCTGGCGACGGCATCGCCGACGACATTCAGGGAGGTGACGAGCATCTCGATGGGGCGGTTGATGGCGAGGATCAGGGAATAGGCCAGCAACGCGCCGTCATTGACGAAGCCCATACCGGACAGGATGGTGAAGAGGATGACCGCCCCTGCACCGGGAGCTGCCGGGGTGCCCACCGAAGCCAGCAGCGCCAGCAGCGCTACCACCACCAATTGACCGGGCGTGACGGTATAACCGGCGCAGCCCGCAATGAACACCGTAGCGATGACCTGCATGATGGCGGTGCCGTCCATGTTGATGGTCATGCCCAGCGGCAGAACAAAGGAGGCAATGCTCTCATCCACGCCGAACTCTTCCTCGCTGACCTTGATGTTCAGGGGCAGGGTCGCAGCGCTGGAAGAGGTGGAGAAGCCGAAAACGGCCACGTTTGCGATCTTTTTGATGAACTTGATGGGGTTCAGCTTGGCGCCCAGTGCCACGACCAGCGGATAGGCCACCACAAGGAAGACCAGCAGCAGGATCACCGTGACCACCACATAGACCAGCGCGGGCTTGAGGTAATCGATGCCGTAGATGGCAAAGGTGCGGGTCAGCAGCACGAAGACGGCGAAGGGCGCGAAGTTGCTGACGATGAAGTTCAGGAAGACCACCACCACATCGTTGACCTCGCCCAGCAGACGGCGGAGAGTGGCGGTGCGGCTCTCACCGAGGGTATTCATGCTCAGTCCGGTGGCCACAGCAAGGAAAACTGCGCTCAGCACCGCGCCGTTGCTGCCAAAGGCCGTGATGATGTTGGAGGGGATGATGTTCAGCACCACATTCAGGGGGTTCGAGCCGGTGGAGCCGGTGGCCTCGGTCAGGCCCTCAATGTGGGTATTGAACAGCCCCATGGAATAGGTGGTGTAACCCACGACGCCCGCCAGCAGCAGCGCCAGAAAAGAGCACAGCAGGAACCAGAACAGGGTCTTGGCCGAGATGCGGCCCATGGTGCGGGTGTCTGCAATGCTGCCGATGGCCAGTGCGATGGAGGTGAAGACCATCGGGATGATGACCAGCTGCAACGCCTTGATGAAGAGCTGGCCGATGATGTAGAAGAGGCCGAAGGCGCGCTCGGCCCCTTCCGCCGTGATGTCTTGGAACAGGAGGTTGTTGATGGTGGCCCACACCTCTGCGCGGCCGCCGGAGATCAGGCTCTCCCGCAGGAACATGAAGGCGATGCCGGCTGCCAGACCACACACCAGCGAGATGGCCATCCGCTTGGCAAGAGATAACTTCGGTTTTTTCGTTTTCGTTTCCATGATATACTTCCTCACTTTTTCTAGATTTGCTCAAAAAAACACCCGGAAGAAGAACTTCCGGGCGGAAACACTTATGCCTTGAACTTCAACAGCGGCACGCCGACGGCGGTATCACCGGCGGCAACAACACTCATTTCGGGGAGATCATCGCCATTGGTCACGATGATGGCCGTTGCGGTGGGATGGCCAGCGGCACGGATGGCGTCCAGATCGACCTTCAGCAGCGGGGTGCCGGCCTTGACCTTGGTGCCCTCCTTGACGAGAGAGGTGAAGCCATTGCCCTTCATCTCCACGGTGTCCATGCCAACGTGGATCAGAAGCTCGATGTTGTCGTCGCTCATCAGGCCGACGGCGTGGAGGCTTTCCGGCACCTGCGTCACAGTGCCGTCGAACGGAGCATACACGGTGTCGCCGGTGGGCTCGATGCCGCAGCCGCCGCCAAGGATCGCCGAAGCAAAGGTCTCATCCGGCAGCTCTTCCAGCGGGATGACCTTGCCTTCCAGCGGCATCATGACGGTCATTTTCTCGCCCTTGAATTTCGTCTCAGCAGCCTTGCCGCCAAACAGCTTATCGAAAAAGCCCATAGTTCATTTCTCCTTCTCTTTCTGCGCTGCATCCCAGCGCGATCTTCATCTAAATAAAGATACCATACCGCGCCAAAAAAAGCAAGCCATTTTCTGCACAAAGCCTCTGAGATTTTGGCGCTCACAGCAGCTCCAGCAGCTGTTCGATCTCCTCCATCTTGGTGGCCCAGCTGGTCGCGATCCGCATGACGGTGTGGGCGTCGTCATACTTCTCCCAGAAGCCGAACTTGGCCTTGCCCTCCAGCGCGGCCAGCTGCTGGTTGGGGAACACGATGAAGAGCTGGTTGGTGGGGGAATCCATGAAGAACTGGTATCCCTTCGCCGCAAGGCCCTTCTTGAGGGCGTTGGCGGTGGTGATGGCGTTCCGGCTGATCTTCTCATATAGGCCGTCGGTGAACAGGACGTCGAACTGCAGCCCCAGCAGGCGGCCTTTCGCCAGCAGCGCGCCCTGCTGTTTGACCATGGTCATGAAGTGGGCCGGCGCACCGTGGGGGAAGACAACGGCCTCGCCGCAGAGAGCACCGACCTTGGTGCCGCCGATGTAGAACACATCGGCCCACTTTGCGAGGTCCGGCAGGGTGACGTCCGTGCCATCCGCCGCCAGACCATAGCCCAGCCGTGCGCCATCCACGAAGAGGGGCATCTTGTACTCCTGACAGACCGCGTGGAGAGCTTCCAGTTCGGCCTTGGTGTAGAGGGTGCCGTACTCGGTGGGGTGGGAGAGATACACCATGCCGGGGAAGACCATGTGGTCATGGTTGCTGTCGGCGTAGAAGGTGGCGCAGAAATTCCGGACCGTGGCAGCGTCCAGCTTGCCGTTTTTGTGGGGCAGCCCCATCACCTTGTGGCCGGTGAACTCGATGGCCCCGGCCTCGTGGCCGTTGACATGGCCGGTGGCTGCTGCCACAACGCCCTCCCACCGGTGCAGCATCGACGCAATGACGATGGCATTCGTCTGAGTACCGCCGGAGATGAACGTCACGTCCGCTTCCGGGCACCGGCACGCCGCGCAGATCTTTTCCTTCGCGCTGGCGCAGTAGGGGTCGGTGCCGTAGCCGGGCACCTTCTCGAAGTTCGTTTCCATCAGCTTCTGCAAAATGGCCGGATGGGCACCTTCGCAGTAATCGTTCTCAAAATAAAGCATTTTCCCTCGTCCTCTCTGTTAACGGTACCTTTATTATGAGCTTTCGGGCGGAAAATGTCAATTGCGGCAAAACGGGCCGTTCCCTCGAACAGCCCGTTTCGTATCACTGCCAAGACATCGACAGATGCCGTTTATTCGCAACACAATCTTTCAGGTATAGATTGATCAGCGTCTGATACGGAATTCCCACCGCTTCCGACTGCTCCTTGAAGTAGTCGATCGTGTTGCTGTCAATATTGATCGTGATCTGCTTTTTCAACGCCTTTGCATAAGGGTTCTTTCTAGCTTTCGAAAAATCATACTCGTCCAACATCGTACACGCCTCACTTTCCATAATACTCCGATTCGGTTCTGGTCGCTTTTCGGGCCGAAATGATTCGGATCACGGTGTCCGATTCGCGATAGCAATGACAAACGATGAGCAGATTTGCCTTACTGCTAAGGCCGAGAATAATAAACCGTTCCTCCTGTTCAGAATGCTCAGGGTCATCAATCACCAACGCTTCTTCGTCGTAGAAAACCGTTTTCGCTTCCTCAAAGGAAATTTTGTGTTTGTTTTGGTTGATGTGGTTTTTATTTTCATCCCACTCAAATCGAATTGCTTCCATATTTATATTATAATTATCATATAAGTATTTGTCAACACGGCTTTTTGAATGCGGCAGATCCTCCTTTTTCCTCCGGTCAAGAATCTTGATTCCTTAGCTGTTTCTTAAATAAAAATATGGTATACTTTTAGGGTGGGCTCGAATACAGTTCAGGAGGGATCACATTCCATGAAGCAGACCATCCGCAAAACAGACATCCTCGTGCTGCTGGGCGTATTTGCGCTGGCATTCCTCGTGATGTTCGGCATCCAGCGCATCAGCGGCCGCATCGACGGCGTGGCGTCCATGGTATTTGTTCTGGCGGTATTTTTAATCTCGATCTATACTGACGGTTACTTCTGGGGCGTCATGGCATCGCTGCTCAGCGTGCTGGCGGTCAACTTTGCGTTCCGTTCGCCCTACTTTGCTTTCAACTTCACCCTGCCGGAGAACCTGTTTTCCGGGCTTGTGATGCTGGTGGTCTCCATCATGACCAGCACCCTGACCACCCGGATCAAGCTGCAGGAGCAGCTCCGGATGGAGAGCGAGACTGAAAAAATGCGGGCCAACCTGCTGCGGGCCGTCTCCCACGACCTGCGCACCCCGCTGACTTCGATCTACGGGGCTTGTTCGACCGTCATCGAGAATTATGACTCTCTGGATAAAGAGCAAAAAGTTAAACTTCTTGGCGAGGCCTGTTCGGACGCCCAGTGGCTGAACCGGATGGTGGAGAACCTGCTCTCGGTCACCCGGTTCGACAACGACAAGGTGGCGGTGCAGAAGACCCCCACCGTACTGGAAGAGCTGATCGACACGGTGCTGGTGCGGTTCCAGAAGCGCTACCCGGACGTGAACGTAAAGCTCGAACTGCCGGACAGCTTCATCGTCATCCCCATGGACTCGATGCTGATCTCGCAGGTGCTGACGAACCTGTTGGAAAACGCGGTGCTCCACGCCGAGGGGATGACCCAGCTGACGCTGAAAGTCTTCACGGTGGGCAGCCACGCTGTGTTCGAAGTAACGGACAACGGCTGCGGCATCCCCAAGGAGCGGCTGAAGAGGCTGTTTTCCGGGATGCTGCCCGCCGAGGACACCGCCGACCACGGCAAGCACAGCATGGGCATCGGGCTTTCGGTCTGTGCCGCCATCGTAAAAGCCCACGGCGGAGAGATCAAGGCCGAGAGCTGCCAAGGCGAGGGCACGACCATCCGCTTCTGGCTGGAAACCGAATCCATTGAGACGGAGGAAAATCAAGATGAGCAATAACAAATTCAAAGTGCTGGTCGTAGAAGACGAGGCCAATATCTGCAGCTTCATCTATACCCTGCTGGAGACCAACGGCTACCAGACGTTTGTGGCCCCCTCCTGCGAACTGGGGCAGTCGATGTTCGGTTCCTGCAACCCAGACCTGATCATCCTCGACCTCGGTCTGCCTGACCGGGATGGCGTGGAGCTGATCCGGTATGTGCGCCAGAAGTACCTGACCCCCATCATCGTGCTGTCGGCCCGCACCACCGAGGCGGACAAGATCGAGGCGCTGGACCTCGGTGCCAACGACTACATCACCAAGCCCTTCGGCACCGGCGAGCTGCTGGCGCGGGTGCGGGCGGCGCTGCGCACCAACCGCTACAGCTCCAACCCCACGGGCACCTTCCGTGCACAGGACCTCACCATCAACTACGAGCGCCGCAAGGTCTTCGTGGGGGAGGAAGAGATCAAGCTGACCCAGACCGAATACAACATCGTCGCGTTTTTGTCCGAGCACGCCGGCCGGGTGATGACCTACCCCGCCATCGTCAAGGCCATTTGGGGCGACACCGACTGCGGCAGCACCAAGAAGCTGCAGGTCAACATGGCCAACATCCGCCGCAAGCTGGGCAGCCGCCCCGGAAAGAACACCTACATCTTAAATGAGCTGGGCGTGGGCTACCGGATGATCGACGAAGACCGCGACTCCCACACCGAGGAGGACGCATGATCCTTGCGCTGATCTTATTTGCGCTGATCTACATTCTGATGCTGGCTTTGCCGCAGCAGCGGCCCTTTGTGGCGCTGGGCGGCAACCTGACCCCCATCGGCGCTTCGGCCAACATCGCAGCCATCGGCATCCTGCGCAAAAACGGCGAGACCGTCCGCACCAAGGACTTTCTGCGCATCGGCATCCCCTTCACGCTGGCCGCCGTGCTGACGGGCTACGGCTGCCTGTGGTTAGTGTGGGGGTAAGCGCCCGTTTGTCTCAAAAAACAACGTAGGGATAGTCAATTATAACAAACTCCTGCAAAAAAGTTTCTATGTGTTAACTTTATGCAAACTACTTGCATTTTCCAAATTTCGTGCTACAATAACGGCAGCAATACGGAGCGTCCCGCTCCCTCAAACCGGCCCTTTTGGGCCATACAAGCAACACGAAAAAAGGAAGGTATATCGATATGGTCAACATGAAGAAGATCGCCCTGTTCGCCGCTGGCACCCTGTTTGGTTCTGCCGGTTTCAAGCTTCTGTCCAGCAGCGATGCCAAGAAGGTTTACACCCAGACCGCCGCTGCCGTTCTGCGCATGAAGGACTCCACCATGGAGACCGTGAACAAGGTTCAGGAACAGGCCGGTGACATTCTGGCAGACGCAAAGGCTATCAACGAGGCCCGCGCTGCCAAGGCTGAGGCCGCTGTCATCGAGGACGCTGCTGAGGAGACTGCATCCACCGAGGCTGCCGAATAATCCAAGGCCCTATGGGAGCCGCCTGCGGGCGGCTCTTTTTCATGGTCAGAAAGGGAACGAATATGAAATGCACCATTTTGCATGAAGGCCGGGGCCGGATGCGCGTCCACGTCTGCAACGTGCGGATGACGCTCCACCGCGCCGATGTGCTGGAAGCTTATCTCAACCACCACGACGCCATCGAAAAGGCCACCGTCTACGAGCGGACCGGCGACGTGGTACTTTATTATAATGGCAAGCGTGCCGACGCCGTCCGGGCGCTGAGCACCTACAAGTTCGACCGGCCGGAGCTGGACGCCCTTGTGACCTCCGCCGACAGCCGGAAACTCAATCAGGAATATCAGGAAAAGATGTACGGCCTTGTGGTAGGCCACTGCTTCCGCAAGTTGTTCCTGCCCGCCCCCATCCGCGCGGCCTACACCATCTGGCGCTCCATCGCTTTTGTGTGGAAGGGCGTCAAATGTCTGTTCCAGCGCAAGCTGGAAGTCGAGGTGCTGGATGCGCTGAGCATCGGCGTCTCGGTACTGCGGGGCGATTTCAACACCGCCGGCTCCGTCATGTTCCTGCTGAACCTCGGCTCCCTGCTGGAAGAGTGGACCCGCAAGAAGAGCCTCGATGATCTGGCCCGCAGCATGGCGCTGAATGTGGACAAGGTCTGGGTGCGCAGCCAAGGCACCGAAGTGCTGCTGCCGCTGACGAAGGTCCAGCCCGGCGACGAGATCGTGGTGCGCTCCGGCAACATGATCCCGCTGGACGGCACCGTGATCGAAGGCGAAGCCATGATCAATCAGGCCGCGCTGACCGGCGAATCCATGCCGGTGCGGAAGATCGAGGGTGCCACCGTCTACGCGGGCACCGTGGTGGAGGAGGGCGAGTGCGTCTTCTTGGCCAAGGCTGCGGGCGGCTCCAACCGCTACGACAAGATCGTGGCCATGATCGAGGAATCCGAGAAGCTGAAGTCCAGCACCGAGAACCGTGCGCTGGAACTGGCCGACAAGCTGGTGCCGTGGTGCCTCGCGGGCACCGTGGTCACCTACGCGCTGACCCGGAACGTCACCCGCGCCATCTCCATCCTGATGGTGGACTTCTCCTGTGCGCTCAAGCTCTCGATGCCGCTGGCCGTCCTCTCCGCCATGCGCGAGTGCGGCACGGCCCACATCACCGTCAAGGGCGGCAAGTATCTGGAAGCGCTGGCCAAGGCCGACACCATCGTGTTCGACAAGACCGGCACCCTGACCCGCGCCACCCCGCAGGTGGTGGACGTCATCCCCTTCAGCCAGAGCGAGAAGGACGACGTGCTGCGCCTTGCCGCCTGCCTTGAGGAGCACTTCCCGCACTCCATGGCCAACGCCGTCGTCCGCGCCGCCAAGGAGCGGAACCTCGCCCACGAGGAGGTGCACTCCGAGGTGGAGTACATCGTGGCCCACGGCATTGCCAGCCGGGTCAGCGGCGAGCGGGTGGTCATCGGCAGCTACCACTTCGTCTTTGAGGACGAGCACTGCATCATCCCCGCCGACGAGCAGGAAAAGTTCGACTCCCTCGCCCCGGAGTATTCTCACCTGTACATGGCTGTCTCCGGCCAGTTGGTCGGCGTCATCTGCATCGCCGACCCCCTGCGCCCGGAAGCCGCTTCCGTCCTGCACCAGCTGCACAAGCTGGGCATCCGGAACACCGTGATGATGACCGGTGACAGCTACCGCACCGCCGAGGCCATTGCCAAGCAGGTGGGCGTGGACCAGTTCTACGCCGAGGTTTTGCCGGAGGACAAAGCCAACTTCGTCCAGAAGGAAAAGGCTGCGGGCCACACCGTCGTCATGATCGGCGACGGCATCAACGACTCCCCCGCTCTCTCCGCCGCCGACATCGGCATTGCCATCAACTCCGGTGCTGCCATCGCCCGCGAGATCGCGGATGTGACCATCAAGGCCGACAGCCTTGAAGAACTGGTCTTCCTCAAGACGGTAGCCAACGCCCTGCAGCACCGGGTCAGCGCGAACTACCGCTTCGTGCTGAGCTTCAACTCCACCCTCATCCTTTTGGGTGCGCTGGGCATCCTGCAGCCCGCCGCTTCGGCCATGCTGCACAATCTCTCCACCCTCGGCATCAGCCTCAAGAGCATGACGAATCTGGTGCAGACGCCCTCTTCCCTGCCGCAGATCGCGAAATAAGATCTCTTCCCCCAAAACGCCGAAAGCCCCCTGCACATACCGCGTGCAGGGGGCTTTCTTTCTATACTTTCTCCGGGGGAAGAAATTACAGGATGTCGATGTACTCGCCGGCCAGCGCTTTATTCATGCTGCGGACGGCGCAGAACTTGCCGCACATGGAGCAGGTGTCGCTGTGGTCATCCTCAGGCAGGCGGGCATCCCGGATGGCCTTGGCGGTCTCGGGGTCGAGTGCGCAGGCGAACTGGGCATCCCAGTCCAGCACGCGGCGGGCATCGCCCATCTTGTCGTCGATATCCCGGGCATGGGGGATGCCCTTGGCGATATCGGCCGCATGGGCGGCGATCTTGGAGGCCACGATGCCCTGCTTCACATCGTCCACGTTGGGCAGAGCCAGATGCTCGGCGGGGGTCACATAGCACAGGAAGGCTGCAC
>ERZ857922.2800-NODE-2800-length-16798-cov-5.708893_pt1 | contig 16798 bp, 16 predicted proteins | sample MGYA00519579_ERZ857922 | MGnify/ENA primary metagenome ERZ857922 (study PRJEB31778, sample SAMEA3449375) | human gut metagenome | biome: human gut; feature: human-associated habitat; material: faeces | place: United Kingdom | collected 2010/2012 ... | reverse complement strand
GCTCGATGGACTCGCGCACGGCGGTGCCGGCGGTGATGACGTCTTCGATGATAATAATTTTATCGCCGTCCTTCGGCTTGTAGCCGACGAGGCTGCCGCCTTCGCCGTGGTCTTTCTCTTCCTTGCGGTTGAAGAAGTAGGGCTTCGAGATGCCATACTCGTTATAGAGGGACGCGGCGGCGGCTGTGGCAAGCGGAATACCCTTGTACGCTGGGCCGAACATGGCGGAGAAATCTTCGCCGACGGTCTCCTTGATGAGCGATGCGTAGAACTTGCCGAGCTTTGCGATCTGCTCGCCGGTCTTATAGTTGCCGGTATTGACGAAGTACGGCGTATTGCGGCCGCTCTTCGTGACGAAGGAGCCGAAACGCAGCACGTCTGCGGACATCATGAACTCGATAAACGCCTTTTTGCTTTCTGTCAGCATAAAAACCATCCTTTATTTCCGTCATGGGTCGGAATTTATTTTTATCAGTATAGCATAGATTTGTGTTTTCGTCAAAATTTTTTACGCGAACTTACGCTGCCGGAGAAAGGCCGTTTTCCGCCGACCACGTATAGACGGAATACATATTGCCGTCCGTTGTAACGGCGACGGTGCCGTCTGTATCGGTGCGCAGGATCTTGCAGTTGCGTTCGGAAAGGCTTTCGAGCGTTTCGTGGTGCGGGTGACCGTATTTATTATCCTGCCCGCAGGAAATGACGGCGACGGCAGGGTTCACGGCGCGGAGAAAATCCATGGAGGACGATGTGGACGAGCCGTGGTGACCGCACTTTAAAACGTTTGAAGTGATGTCCGTTTCGCGTGCTAAGATATTCTCTTCAACCTCGGTTTCGGCGTCGCCGGTGAGCATAAAGGAGATATGTCCGATAAAATGCGCCGTTCGCGCTGGGAAACATGGAAACAGTTGAGCCGAGATCACGGTCGTTTTGAAAGCATTGTCTGGTGGAGTACTCCCGAGGAACTTTGCTTCAATTGTGAACATTGCGACGGTGACTGGTGTAGATTTCAGTCGCTTCCTTGCACCGTAAACCCGATAACGACATTCTCGAATAACGAAATCGGCTTGGCTTGTATGGGAGTAGGTTATCGCAATAAACAATTACAATTTGAATTCATATGAAAACGTGCCCTCAAAAACGGTTGGCCCGCTGGTGCAATCATCGGGCGATTTTCAAGAGTGTGGAATTCAAAAACTATAAAGGATGAAAAAGATTATGTTCAACGACCGCTACGGCTTGACGCAGGCGGTCATCGAGGGTCGAAAGACCATGACGAGGCGGCTGGAATTCGACGACGAGCTTCAAAAAATAATCGCCGATTCCGATTCGTATTATTATGACGACGGATACCTCGTATTCGCCACTCAGGGTGTAGATATTCATCATGTGAAAACCCGCTACAAGATCGGCGAACTCATTGCCATTGCGGAAAGCTATTTCTATGTCAGAAATATTGTCGTCGGCCAAGAGTATGATGATAGGCTATGCAAAGCGTATAGAATAGAACATACAGATGATGTTGTTAAGCTTGCAGGGTGGAGCAACAAGGAGTTTGTCCGTTCAGACCTTATGCCGCACCGAATCCGCATCACCGGAATCAAGTGCGAACGGTTGCAGGATATTTCGGACGAGGATTGTTTTCGTGAGGGCATTTCCGAATCGTGGTACGAATCCACAGATACCACCACGTATGGGTATGCCGACGAGAAAAAGGGAACAGCCGTTGAATTTGACACGCCCTGCGAAGCCTTCGCTTCGCTGATCGACAAGGTGTCCGGACGGGGAACGTGGCAACGCAATCCGTGGGTCGTGGCGTATGAGTTCGAATTGGTGAAATAGGAAGCTATGACGATATTGAGAATACGCATACAGGGATGCGGGTGTAATAACTGTGGACGCAATATGTATCGAAGATATTTGTCCGTGTGCATATTGGGGCGTTATTACGAGTTTTTTAGATTCCGAGGGGTTTGCAAAGATTGCGACCCTCCGTTCTGAAAAGATAGCGAGATTCTGGCAAAATCTCGAAATAATTACAAAAAAATTGGAGACTATGAGAGAAATTAAATTCAGAGGCAAACGCCTCGACAACGATATACAAACTGGCCCTGCTGATGGCTGGGTAACAGGGTTCTACTATCAAGGCCTTTGCGAAGGCGAGGTAAGGCATTTCATTGCATCGTACCCCTGCGTATGGGAAGTCGATCCCGCTACCGTCGGCCAGTACACAGGGCTGAAAGACAAGAACGGAAAGGAGATTTGGGAGGGCGATATATTCAGAGATAATAACGAAGTTCTGCGGTCAGTCTTCCGAGTTACCGGAGGACTTGCTTTTGAGGATAATCCGGTGTCGTTCGGTTATGACCATAGAGCGCCAGTATATCCGTATTCTCCCATTGCTGAAATGCAGAACGTATCATGGTTGTCTCAATGTTGCGAAGTTATCGGCAACATCCACGATAACCCCGAATTATTGAAAAGAGGTGAGTAATGAAAAGCGAAAAGGCAAAACGATATTTGTTGAAAGTCGTAGCGCCGATAGCGATGATGTATCCAGAATATCCGGAAGAGTGCGATTTGAAATTGGGAGAAGCTAAACGGGCCGTCGAACTTGCCGAGCAAGAGGCTGAGGCGCGGATGCGAAAAGAATTGACCCGCTGGAATGATCCCAACAAGCCGCCGACGGATGAGATGCGTGTCATTGCAAAGGTTGTGTTACCCAATGGCGCAACGCTCGTGACGGGTGCATGGTATGCGGTCAACGAATTCCCGACAGGCTGGAGCGTAGACCTTGACAGAACGTTCGAGAATCTGCGTGTTTTGTGCTGGCGGCCGATTTACGAAAACGAATAGAACGATGGACATCTTGACTCCACACGACGGCGTGACGAACGATAAGATCGCCAAAGCGCAGATCGAGGCCGTCGAACGAAAGCAGAACGAATACAAACTGATCGGGCAGATGGTTCGGGTGCCCGGTCATACCCTCTATAAATTCAATACGGTTACGCGGACAGCGTCGAGAGCGGAAGTGGAGGTGTCGGCCGATTCGTGATTGTCCTAAATAATGCTATCTCGCAATGATAGATTTTCGCACCTTGAAATAACACGAAAGATGAGTAAACAATACGAAGTGAAGATCGCGATTCCGGAGGGTTGCAGACTCGTAGGCTGCCGCACGGACGAAGATTGGGCGATCGTGGTCTTCGAGGATGCCTCGGGCCCGAATATCCGTCAGATCGGGTTTTGCAGGGAGCACACCGGAGAGGTGGAGGAGCAGGATTGTTTAGCGGACAAAATTAAATAGGAAATATAAAAAGAGGCGATCCCGAAAGATCACCCCTCACCCAAAAACAAAGGTAGTAATTAATTCGGGATTTGCAATGAAAGAGCAAAAAGAAAAACGTAGAGGAGGGGCGCGCGATGAATCAATCATCTACATAAACTTTACTCGCGCAAGTCTTACCAAATTAATTACTGATACTGAGAAACGGTTGGGAATATCTTATCCTTCAAATTCTCAGCCTACTTTAATCTCTTCTGTCCGAGTAAGTGCTTTGCCAGTCTTGTGGCGGGCAGTAAAGAGAAAAATTCGAGAACATATCGACGGATGGCAACAGGAGTTGCCGTTATTTTAATTCAAGTATGGATGATATTTTATTAAAAGCTCTTAAAGAAGGGAGAGGAATATATGTGGTTTCGGGTAAGGATTTGCTTCGTTTCCACACTCAGGTAATGCTTGATGCTAAGAATGAAACAGAGTCTTTATTTATAGATCGAATGCTCAATGCCAATGAAGCGGCTAAACTTCTTGCAACCACGCCGCGCACTTTACAAAGATGGGATAATGAAGGATACTTGAAGTCCATAAGAATTGGAGGCGTAAACAAGTGGCGTTATCGGGATATTATGCGGCTAATAAATGGAAAAGATGAATGTTCCAATACATAAAATGGTGCAAGTGTGGTGCAAATATGCAAAATAAAAAAGACTAACAAGCTATATAATAGGTTGTTAGTCTTTTTTGACGTACCCCCTCAGGGGCTCGAACCCTGGACCCCAACATTAAGAGTGTCGTGCTCTACCAACTGAGCTAAAGAGGCATCAATCGTTATCCGATTGCGAATGCAAAGGTAGGAATAATTTTTTAATCTCCAAAAAACTTTCGAAAAAAATTACAGGTCGAGCCGGTCGCTGTTCCATTCGCCGCCCGATTCGGTGTAGATGACCGGCCGGTCGGGTTCCAACTCTTTCAGGCGCAAATAGCTCTCGTAGAGATTGATGCCGTTGGCCGACTCGCGGGCGAGCGAGAATGCGACGATCGACGGGTGACGCTTCACGGCGTGGTAGTGCTGTTGCGTGCGGTCGAGGTAGGCGTCGAGCCACTGCGGATCGTTCGACGGGTTGCCTCCCTCCTTGCGCGATAGTCCCGCGCGGCTCGTGTCGATCGGCAATTGGTCGACGACATAGAATCCCAGCGAATCGCAACGGTTCAGCAGCTCGCGTGAGAGGCGTCCCGCAGGCAGCCGCAGCGTGTTGTAACCCAATTTTCTGAGCGTATCCAGTTCGCCACTCTGCGGTTCGGCCTCGAACTCCTTGACGCGCAGCTCGGCGGGTTCCCCGTTGACGAGCAGCCGCCCCTTGTCGGCCGCTATCGTGCGGAATCCGACCTTGACGGGGACGTATTCGTTGATCCGCCCTTCGAAACGTGTCTTCACGATCAGCGTGTAGAGGTTCGGCTGTCCGGCGCTCCACATCTGCGAACGGGGTACGATCTGCATGATGCGCACCGTATCCTCGCGGCGCATGTCGAGCGTGAGATCCTTGTAGCCGTCGAGCACCTTCGTCGAGTCGGGGGCGATGAGTTCGTAGTAGACGCGTGTGGTCTTGGGATTGAGCGAGTGGGTCTTCATGACGATACCCAGCCCCAGCACGCCGTTGTTGCCGTCGTCGGCGAGCGCAGCGTCGACCACGACGTCGCGCACGCGCATCTTGGGCTGGGCCATGACGTAGCATTCGCCCAATGCGGGATTGGCTTCGGGATTGCGCTGCAACGCATCGGCGACCGCCGGTGCGAAGAGCGTGACGGTCACCCGGTTTTTCCCTTCCGTGGCCAGACGGGTGATGTCGAAGTCGGCCGGCGTCGCGCCGTCCTGCACATATCCCGCACGTTTGCCGTTGACCGTCACCTCGTAGGACGATCCTGCCGAGGCCACGTGCAGGAAGAGTTCGCGGTCGATCCATGCGAAGGGCATGGTGAACTCGCCCGTGAGCAGACGCCCCGATTCGTTGCGCTCCTCCTGCCAGTCGGCGACCGGGCGCAGGTAGCGCGATGCGGCGCGGTCGAAGGTCAGCGCGTCGGACAGCGTGGAGTAGGCCACGATCTCGCTGCGGGGGGCGTCGCGGTCGATGGCCACCGTCGCGGGCGAGTCGTAGGACTGGGCGGCGGCGCCGAGCGTCGAAAAGAGGGCTGTGACGAGGGGAATGTATCGCATAATTCGTATATTTGTCCTGCGTAAAGTTACAAATTTTTTCGGAACACGATGTCTTCGTACCCCAAATTGAATTTTCCTGCGGTCAAATTGCGTGCCTCGCGGCGCGGCGACCGGACGCTCGTGTGGGACGATCTGCGGGCGATGTGGCTGGTGCTCACACCCGAAGAGTGGGTGCGCCGTCACCTGATCGCCTACCTCGAAACGGGGTGCGGCGCAGCCCGTCGGCGCATCGTGCAGGAGTATCCGGTGGCGATGAACGGTGCGCCGCAGCGGGCCGATGTGGTGGTGGTGGACGATGATGCGCAGCCGTTGGTGCTCTGCGAATGCAAAGCGCCCGAAATACCGATCGACCGGCATGTGCTGGCGCAGGCCGTGCGCTACAACTCGGTGCTCGGCGCCCGCTATCTGGTGCTGACCAACGGCCGGTCGCATTATTGTTACGAACTCGTAGAAGGCGAGTATCGCCAGTGCGACCGCTTCCCTTCGATCGGTTCCGGCATGGGCGACTGAGGCCGTGCGGCTACCTGCGTGTGGGCAGGAACCGTCGGGTGAGGAGCCTCCGTACCGGTTCGTCGTAGAGTTTCAGACACAGATAGGCCAGCAGCACCGACCCTGCGACGAGTGCCGCCGCGCCGGGCAGCGACTGCGCGAAGGTGAGTCCTTCGTTTTTCACCCATGCGTAATAGAGGTAGATGAAGGGGTAGTGCACCATGTAGAGCGGGTAAGAGATGTCCCCCAGAAATTTGCAGAGGCGGGCGGTCAGCCGGTCGGTCGTCCGGCCCGAGGCGCCGATATAGACGATGAGCGGGAAGAGCACGATGGCGCAGAAGGCGTCGTAGAGCCCGTTCATCCACAAATGTTCGCTTCCGCCGATGCGCGGCACGGCCGCTGCGGCGACGATTGCCAGACTGCCGATCCAGAAGGCGCCTCTGACAGCGACGGGTCTGAATACGCGCGACAGCAGCAGACCCGCCGAAAAGGCGAACAGCAGCCGCAGCGAACCGCCCGCGATGTTGTCGCCCGTCAGCGCGAATCCCACGCAGATATCGCCGTAAGGCCCCCACAGGGCGAATGCGGCCAGTCCGCACCCCGCCAGCGCGACCCATGCGGCGAGTGCCCGAGTGGGGAGCCTGCGCAGGAGGAAGGCGTAGAGAAGGTTGCCGATATACTCGAAGAAGAGCGACCAGCTGGGGCCGTTGAGCGGATACATCTCGCCGACGCCCCGGATTTCGACGCCGGGCGTCGCGGGGATCATCAGTGCGTTCATCAGCGTGGCTGCGAGCAGCGCCGCGACCGTGACCTTCGAGACGTCCCACACGGAGCACCCCTGCGTGTAGAACATCGCAGCGCCGATGAGTGCGCCGATGACGACCATAGGTTGCAGGCGGATGAGACGGCGTTTGAGAAACTCGCCGACCGACATGCGCCGCCAGCGGTCGTCGTAGGCGTAACCGACGACGAAGCCCGAGAGGATGAAGAAGAAGTCGACGGCCAGATAGCCGTGGTTGATCCGCTGGTCGAGATGGCTCGTGGCGTAGGCTTCGAAGAGGTGGAAGCAGACGACGGTCAGCGCGGCTACGCCGCGCAGTCCGTCGAGGATGTCGTAGTGGGGTTTCGTGTCGGCGAATGCGGATGCCGAAATACGGGCTTCCGCCGTCTGCATCGGGTTTGTCATCGTTGGGGGTTTCGGGTTAGCGCCTGCAAATATACGGTGAATTCGCGAGTTTTCGACATCGGATGCGAACGGACTTCCGGTGCGGCGTGCGGCCGCCGGCCGTTCGGACCGATTTCGGGAGGAATTTCGTCCGTCGCGACAGGAGGGAACTTACGACTGTCGCGCGATTTGGCGGATATTTTTTTGATATTCCGAAATATTCGTCCGAAATTTGTCGATGCAATACCCCGAAGAGTGTTGTAAGTCGAAAACATTTTCTAACTTTGTCGTGCTGTCTTGCGGGATAGCGACATATTATTAGTGAAAGTGTTTCGCTAAATCCTTGTTCCGAAATCTGGAAAATTTCAATTGCATCAGGGATAGGCAGTACAAACACTCGTCACCGTGTACGGTTATATCGTTCCCGATATACTGTTCGGTGTGGGGTATTGTTTATTTGATGCAAGGTATTCCAGAACCTCGGAACAGATAGACGAACGACTCCACACTTTCTTTTAGAATAACCCTGCGCAGGAGTCGAGCGGGATGACAATAACAGTCAAGATGAAGAAATTTACTTTTTTACTGGTGCTGGCGATCGTCAGCGTCGGTATCGGGACAGTCTCGGCCCAGTCGTTACAGGAGGTCGTCTATCTGAAAAACGGCAGTGTGATTCGAGGAACGATCATCGAACAGGTTCCCAACGAATCGTTGAAAATCCAGACATCCGACGGCAGTGTGTTCGCCTATAAAATGGCCGATGTCGAGAAAATTTCAAAGGAACAGGTCAATGGTCGATCTGCCGGGAATGCGTTAACCGGTAGTGCCGCAGGTTTCAGCGGAAACGGACGCGGGCCGCAAAAGGGGTATCGGGGATTCGTCGATCTGGGCTATACGATCGGAACGGGCGATTTCGGACTGGATCGCGTCGAGTTTTCGACTTCGCACGGCTATCAGATTCTACCTTGCTTTTTTGCCGGCGTCGGTGTCGGTGCGCACTATTATTCCGATGCGGATGCAGTCGAGATTCCGATTTTCGCCGATCTGCGGGCCGATCTGCTGAAACACTCCGTATGTCCGTTTATCGATATGAAGATCGGATATACGGTGCATGAGGATACGGGTTTCTATTTTAATCCGATGGTCGGCGTCCGTTTTGCTGTCGGATCGCGGAGCGCTGTGAACTTCGGTATCGGCTATACGATGCAGCGGATCGAGTTCTGGTATAGCTACGACGGTTATAGTTATTCCGATTCGATCAATTGCGGAGGGTTCAGCATCAAACTCGGGTTCGAATTTTAAGGATCGCCCGAGGAACAGGGAGGCACGACTGGAGACAGCCGTGCCTTTTCATTCTCCGTGCAGGTGCGTGACCGCCCCCCCCCGGGCGTGCGTCGTCGGCCTTTTCGGTGCAGGCCGCGAAGGTTTCGCGGCCACTTGTGCCGCGGGGACGGAGTGGCGTTCGTCCGCAGGGAAGAAGATATGCCTTTGGCATCGCTTGCCGTACGGGAAGGATTGACGGTGCCGTGGGCGCGGCCAGTGTGCGAAACGGTCGGGTCCGGAAGCGGCGATTTCGAAAAAAAGAGTTATATTTGCACCGTAAAACAACATGTTGTGCGCGTCACGTAAGTCTGGTTGTGACGAGTACTGCATGTTTTTTTTGTGGACATGATCGATTGTTTCAAAATAAGACAAAAGATGAATCGCAACAACGAAAATTACACGTTTCTTTTCGTGACGCTCGGCCTGCTTACGGCATTCGGGCCGTTCGTCACCGATTTCTACCTGCCGGCGCTTCCTGCACTGGCTGACTATTTCCGTTCGTCGGCGTCGATGGCGCAGATGAGTCTGACGACCGGCATGTTCGGCTTGGCCGTCGGACAGGTCTTCATCGGTCCGATCAGCGACCGTTACGGCCGGCGTATGCCGTTGCTGGTTTCGATGGCTGCCTTCATCGTGGCGACGGCGCTCTGTATCGTCGCGCCGAATATCTACCTGTTCAACCTCCTGCGCCTGTTCCAAGGATTTACGGCTGCCGGAGGTATCGTACTCGCCCGTTCGATCGCTACGGATATGTATACCGGCAACGAGCTCACCCTGTTCATCGCCATGATTTCGGCTGTCAACGGCGTCGCTCCGGTCGTGGCACCCGTCGTCGGCGGTATGCTGCTGGATTTCACCTCGTGGAAGGGGACGTTCGTTCAGCTGTTGCTCGTCGGCGCTGCGCTGCTGGTCTTGTGTTCGCAGGTGCGCGAATCGCTGCCTGTCGCACGGCGTTCGGCGCGCGGCGTGCTGTCGGCCTTCGCCGCCTACGGCAAGGTGTTCCGAAATCCGAAATATGTCGCTTTTCTGGCGGCTTATGCCTCGTCGATGCTGGTGCTGTTCGCCTATATCTCCGCTTCGCCGTTCATTCTGCAACAGGGGTACGGACTTTCGCCATTGGCGTTCGGACTTTGTTTTGCAGCCAACGCCGTCGGTATCGGTGTCGGTTGTGCCGTGGCGGGCCGGTTTGCCGACTCGTATCGCGGACTGCGCATCGGCGGCGGCGCGTCCGTCTTTATGGCCATCGTCACGGCGGCCGCTCTGTGGATGAAAGCGCCGATCGCGGTCGTCGAACCGGCCTTTTTCCTGCTGATGTTCGCCTTCGGGATGATCCAGCCCGCCGGCACGTCGATCGTCCTCGACTGCGAACGCGATAATGCGGGAGCGGCTTCGGCGGCGCTCGGCGCGTCGGGTTTCCTTATGGGCGGTATCGTTTCGCCGTTGGTCGGCATCGGCGACGTCTTCGTCGCCTGCGGCGCCGCGGTTCTGCTGGGCGCGGTGTCGACGGCCGGCTTCATCCGTTATGCCTGTCGGCGCTGGCCTGCGGCGTGAGCCTCGGATGGAGTGAGGCGTTTTATGTATTCAGCCCTGCCGCAAACGTTTGCGGCAGGGCTGAATTTATGGGGGCGACGGCCTTCCGTTCAGAGCGTATTGTAGGCCTTCTCGGTATAGGCGGCGAAGGTTTCGCGGTAATTCTCGCCGATGGGAACGAAGTCGTTTTCGTCGGTCGAGAAGAAGATGCGCCCCTTGGCGTAGCCGGCGATGCGGCGCAGGTTGACGATGTAGGAACGGTGTACGCGCATGAAGGTGTCGGCGGGCAGCACCGTTTCCATCTTTTTGAGCCGGTAGAGCGTGGTGAGTGTCTTGCCTTCGGTCGTGTGGATGCGCACGTATTCGCCCATGCTTTCCAGGTAGATGATGTTCTCGAATTTGACCAGCGAGACCATGTGGTCGGTCTTGATCGAGAGAAATTCGCGGCTGTCCTGCGGCAGCGAGATGCTTTCCGTCGTCTCTTCGGGATGTTCGCGGCGGCTGCGGATGAGCTCGGAGAGCGATTTGGCCCGCTGTGCGGCACGGTTGAACTCGTCGAAACCGAAGGGTTTGAGCAGGTAGTCGATCGCTTCGAGCTTGAACCCCTCGACGGCGTATTCGGAGTAGGCGGTCGTGAAGACGATCATCGGCCGCTGCTCCGCGGAGAGCGAGCGCACGAAATCGATGCCGCTGAGATCGGGCATGTTGATGTCGCAGAAGATCAGATCCACGGACTGTTCTTCGAGCGCGCGGGAGGCTTCGAGCGCGTTGCGGTATTCGCCCGCAAGTTCCAGAAAGGGAACGCGTGCGATGTAGGTGCGCAGCTGGCGCAGTGCGAGCGGTTCGTCGTCGATGGCGATGCATTTAATCATGGGAGGTAGCGGGGATGATGAGTTTGACACGATACATGTTGGGCCGGCGGGTGTCGATCGCGAGCGTGTGGCGGTTGGCGAAGATCAGCTGCAACCGCCGCCGGACGTTTTCCAGGCCGATGCCCGCGTCCTTTCCCGAGGGTTCGGCCGTATGACGGCTGTTGATGATGCTGTAATAGACCTTCCCGTCGATGTAGCGCACCCGGATGTGGATGAACGACGGCCGCGAATAGCTGATGCCGTGCTTGAAAGCGTTTTCGACGAAGACGATCAGCAGCAGCGGCGGTATGGTGACGTCGTGCGGCAGGTCGTTCGGGTAGTCGAACCGGATATCCACGTCTTCGGTGTAGCGGATGCGCATCAGTTTGATGTAGTTCTCCATGAACTGGATGTCCTTCTCGAGCGTAATGGCCTCGTGCCCCGATTCGTAGAGGACGTAACGCATCATCTTCGACAGCTCGATCACGGCGTCCTGCGCATAGGCGGCGTCGATGTCGATCAGCGAGTGGATGTTGTTGAGCGTGTTCATGAAGAAATGGGGGTTGATCTGGTATTTGAGATAGTCCATTTCGGCCTGGAGGTTCTGTCGTTTGAGTTCCTCCATGGCCTGCTCGTCGCGCAGCGACTGGTACATCATCTTGATGGCGGTGTTGGCGCAGGTCATGAAGAGTCCCAGCACGATGTTCCAGTAGACGGGCAGGTCGGTGAACGACGCGTGTTTGGCGCTGATGAGATGCTCCGGCGTGGCGAAGTCGCCCAGCACGCGGTCGAGGATGTCGACGCCGTAGAAGACCGCCGAGATGAAGAGCACGTCGACGACGACGTAACGCATGTACTGGTGGCGCTTGACGTAGCGCACGATGAAGGCGTTGTGGATGATGAAGATGAACAGATAGGGGGCGATCTGCTGCCATGCGATCAGAATGTTGGAGAGGCTGACGTGCACCTCGGACATCATCTTCGAGTTGAGGATGGGTACGAGCAGAATCGCCAGCCAGACCATGACGTAGAGCAGGTTTTCGCCGATTTTCTGTTTCTTGTAGTATTTCATGACGGTCAAAGATACGAAAAGTCGAGCGCAGAAGCAAGCGTCAGCTTGATTATGCCGAGACGGAGTATCTTCGGCATCGGCCAAAGATACGAAAAGTCGGGCGCAGAAGCAAGCGTCAGCTTGATTCTACCGAGACGGAGTATCTAAGGCGCAGCCAAAGATACGAAAAAGTCGGGCGCGAAAGCAAATTTATTTGCATTTTGCCGGGCGCGAGTATCCGAGGCGTCAGCCAAAGGCGGATGAGCCGGAGGCAAAAGCAAGCTCGTTCGCATTTTGTCCGGAGAGCGTATCTGCGGCGCTGCCTGAATAACGGAGAAATCGGAAAAATAGGGTGCTCGGACGAAAAAAACGGTATCATTTTGTTGTGTCGTCGAGCATGGTTTGTCGTCTTTCGGCAAAACCGGAAGGCGACAGCCCGCAGCCGGCGGAGAATATCATCGGCTGCGGGCTGAAAGTTTGAAGGGAATACCTCCGGGAAAAGTCGGTTTCCGTCCGTTTCGGGAGTTCGTCTGCATCGGGGAGGATTTTACGAAATGCTCCGAGGGCGTTCGTCACGAACGCCCTCGGAGCAGATGAGACGGGTACCCTGCGGGTTTCCCGCATGCCGGCCGGCTCAGTCGAGAAAGCCCTCTTCGACGAGACGCTGCCGCACCTTGACCCAATTGACGAACGGGCGTTTGATGCCGTCTTCGAACTTGATCGGGCATCCCAGCGCGCTGTCGTCGATGTAGAGGTCGGCGAAGACCTTGGGCGAGTCGGTCCACTCCCGCTGTGCGGGGTTCTCGTTGACGGCGTAGAGCGGAATGTCGTTGCGGGCGAACCATGCTACGGCGTCGTCGAGCAGTCTCCCGCTGCGCATCGTGTAGAGAATCACCCGGCAACCGTTGCCGATCAGTTCCCGCAGCACGGGAACGGCGCCGATGTCGTTGCCGATATGGGGGTAGGCGTGCGTAACGACCGTACCGTCGAAGTCGACGGCGATAATTGCATCCCGGATAGCCATTGCGGTATTACTTTTTATCGTTCAGACCCAAGAAATCTTTCAGCCGTTGCGTGAGATTGTAGCGGCTGTCGATGACGGCCGAGGACTTTTGGCTTTCGTCTTCGCCGTAGCCGTATCCATAGCCGTAACCATAGCCGTAACCATACCCGTATCCGTAGCCATATCCGTAACCGTAGCCGCGGCGTGCGCCTCCGGTCGAACCGTTGAGCACGATGCTCATGTTGTGGAATTTCTTCTCGCGGTAGAGTTTTTCGATGTCGGGCAGCTGCCGGCGGTCCAGCAGTCCTTCGCGGATCACGTAGATCGTCAGGTCGGCCAGGCGGTCGGTAATCAGCGCGTCGGCCACGGCCATGGCGGGCACGCTGTCGATGACGACGTAGTCGTAGCGTTTGCGCAGGTCGGCCATGAATTCGTCGAACTTCTCCGACAGGAGCATTTCGGCCGGGTTGGGCGGTTGCAGACCGGCGAAGATGATGTCGAGATTCTCGTGCAGGCCGCTCTGGAAGACGATGTCGTTGAGGTTGGCGATCGTTCCGGAGATGTAGCCCGATACGCCGTTTCGGTTGTCGCGCTGACCCATCTGTTTGGAGAGAGTGCGGCGGCGCAGGTCGAGGTCGACGATGACTACCTTCTTGTCGGCCAGGGCGAGCGTCATGGCCAGGTTCGTCGTGACGAAGGTCTTGCCCGCATGGGGATTCGACGAGGTGACCATGATGATCTGCAACTTGCCCGACTTGACGCTCATGAAGCCCAGGTTCGAACGGATCAGCCGGAATGCCTCCGAGACGCTGTCGCGGCCGTTGTCGCGCACCACCACCGATCCCTGCCGGGTCGAACCGTGGTATTCGGGGATGTCGCCGAGGAACGGAATGCTCAGTTTGTCCTCGATGTCCTTGCGGCCGCGGATGGTGGTGTCGAGAATTTCCATCAGGTAGATGATGCCGAACGGCGTGGCCAGACCGAACAGCAGTGCGATGAAGAGGATGATGACCGAGCGGGGCGCCACGGGGGTGCTGCTGCCGTAGGCCGGATCGATGATCCGGGCGTTGTTGTCGGCGATGGCCTTGGTCAGTTCATTCTCCTCGCGTTTGTTCAACAGGTAGAGGTACAACTCCTCCTTGATACGCTGCTGGCGGGTATTGTCGAGCAGTTCGGTGCTCTGGCGGGTCGCCGAAGCGATGCGCGTGCGGGCGAGGCTCTCCTCGCGGCGGATGTTGTTCAGCTGGATTTCGAGCGTCGAGATATGCGATTGGAGCGAGGCGATGATCGCCCGCCGCAGCGCGGCCAGCTCGCTGTCGAAATCCTGGATGACGGGGCTGTTGCTCGATGCGTTGCCGGCGAGTTTGTCGCGGCGGAGCATCAGCTCGTTGTAGTTCTTGATCTGGTCGGAGATCGACACGTTGGTGATGGCGACGTTGGCCGGGATCAGGTCGCGCAGCTTGGTGTCGTTGAGCAGATAGTCGCGTATGTACTGCGCCATGCTGATCTGGTTCTCCACCGAAAGACCTGCGGTTTTGAATTGCGAACTCTCGGTCAGGCTTTGCGTGGCCTGCGCCGTGATGTCGTACATCTCGTTGTCTTTCTTATAGGTGGAGATCTTGCGGTCTACGGCGTCCAGCTCCGAACCGATGATGCGCAGCCGCTTGTCGATGAAGTCGGCCGTGTAGTCGGCGATACGGTTCTTGTCGTTGATCGACTCGTCGTTATAGCGGGCGATGAGCGTGTTGATGACGTCCTCCGCACGGCGGGGAATGTTGTCGTCGAGCGAAATGGAGATGGCGTTGGCCTGCTTCTCGACCAACTCGATGGCGATTCGCTTGTTGTAACCCGAGGCCACGCTGCTCACGATCTGTTTGCTCACCGAAATCGGGTCGCCGAAGTAGTCGTCGGACATGTAGAGCGTCGGCGTCACGACGAGCAGTCCGCACGGCGTGGTGATCGTGTCGTTGAACCGCCCCGTCATCTCGACCTCGTAGATCTCCGAATCCTTGTCCTTGTCGGAATCGGCCGAGGTGCGGTTGACGAACTTCGTGAGCGAGAACTTCTCGTTGTCGACGGGGGTCAGTTCGAACGCCAGCGCCTGCCGCTCGTTGTCGTCGATGAAGGTGACGTCGATCGGCGAACGGCGGTAGAGGTTCTCGGTGCGCAGCCCGTGTTTGACGACGTAGTTGACGTGCAGGTTGAGCCGCCGTACCACTTCGGTCATCAGGTTGCGCGATTTGAGCACGATGATCTCGTTGTCGACGTTGCGGCGTGCCGTGGCTCCCAGCAGGTCGCCGAAGGCGGCGATATCCGTTTCGCTGCCCTTCTTGCCGTCCTTGATGAGGATCGTAGCCGTGCGGTTGTAGACTTTCGGCGCCGTGTAGATATAGAAAAGCGCGCACGAAAGGCAGACGACCGTCGACAACAGGAACCAGAACCAGTTGCCGATGACCATTTGTATGAGGTCGTGGATCGAGAAGTTGATGCTGTCCTCGTTCCCTTCCGCAGGGACGTTGTTTACATTGCGATTTTCTTCCATGAAAAACTGGCGATTATTAGCGGGTGATGGTGACGAGGAGCGTCGCCACGGAGACGGCTACCGAAACGAGCGAGATGTAGAACGAACGGTTCTGGTTGATTTCGCCCGCCTGCGCCTTGTATTTGTTCGGCGTGACGTAGACGACGTCGTCCTGTTGCAGATAGAAGTAGGGCGACGCGAGGATGTCCGGGTTTTTGAGGTCGAAATAGTGCACCGTCCTCATGCCGTTCTCTTCGCGGATCAGCGCCACGTTCTCGCGCTGGCCGTAGATCGTCAGGTCGCCGGCCATGGCCAGGGCGTCGAAGAGCGAGATGCGGTCTTTGGTGATGGAGAACTGTCCGGGGCGGGCGACCTCGCCCAGGACGGAGAATTTCACGTCGGCGAATTGGATGATGACGATCGGGTCGTGCACCATCCCGTTTTCGCGGATCGTGTTTTCGATCTTTTTGGCAAGCTCGTTGCGCGTGAGTCCGTCGCAATCGATCTCGCCGATGATCGGCAGCTGGATTTTGCCCTCTTTGTCGACGGTGAGGATTTGGAGGTTTCCGTTCGAGGAACTCGAATAGGAGGAGAGTCCGTTGAGCGAGTTGTAGGAGGATGCCGCGTTGAACGGGGCTGCCAGTTCGGGGTCTTTGCTGTTGATGGTCACCGTGAGCCGGTCGAGCGGTTTGATGCGGATCTGGTAGTCCTGTTCGATGGCGGTCGGAATGTCGGTCTGTACCTGCTGGATGTAGGCCGCGCGTTTGTTGGTGGCGCACGATGCCAGCAGCAATGCGCCGAGTATGAAAATCCCGAGATGTTTCATGGGTTTTATGTCGACTTAATCTTTAATGTTTTGAATGGTTGCGCAAAGATATTACTTTTTTTCCGATAATCCGCCGCGGGAAGGGTTGAAAAGTAAAATATTTCGGATGTTGCCGAATTTTCCTATTTTTGCGGTCTGAATCGGATAAAAATGGACGAAACGACACATATTCCGCATCCCGCATGGAGTTATCCTGCGGTGATCTATGAATTGAACGTGCGGCAGCTGACGCCCGAAGGGACTTTCGCCGCCGCCGAAAAACATCTTCCCCGCCTGCGCGAGCTGGGCATCGACGCCGTGTGGCTGATGCCGATCCACCCGATCGGCGAGACGAACCGCAAGGGGACGCTGGGCTCCTACTACGCCGTGCGCGACTACTGCGGCGTCAATCCCGAATTCGGGACGATGGCCGATTTCGACCGCTTCGTGTCGACGGCGCACGGACTGGGGCTGAAAGTGCTGCTCGACTGGGTGGCCAACCATACGGCGCGCGACGCGCGGTGGGTGACCGAGCGTCCGGCCGACTGGTACGAGCGCGACG
>ERZ857922.2798-NODE-2798-length-16814-cov-3.345546_pt1 | contig 16814 bp, 15 predicted proteins | sample MGYA00519579_ERZ857922 | MGnify/ENA primary metagenome ERZ857922 (study PRJEB31778, sample SAMEA3449375) | human gut metagenome | biome: human gut; feature: human-associated habitat; material: faeces | place: United Kingdom | collected 2010/2012 ... | reverse complement strand
TGATGGTTGGGTTGCTGATTCCTATGAATTATTACTCCATTCGTATATTAACTCCTTTCACAACACTCTCTGCCGTAGTAAAAGAGGGAAACAGCCGATTCCAATTCACTAGTCTCTGGGCAAAGGCCGAACCTGTAGAAAAGAAGCAAGTTTTCCCCAGATACAAAACCCTGTTACTGTGAACAAGACGAGCGATCATGGAAGACAAGTGTGACTCCACAAACAATAGAAATAACCACAAATGACTTTAATTACCCAATTTCTCTTCCAAAAATAAACGAGTGATGTCAATCATCCTTCTCGTAATCTTATGTTTCACTGCAGGATACGTATTTAGCTCTACTTGCTCAATCTACCTTCTTACAACTAGTCACCTCTCTTACTCCTTTCTCCTTCAACAATGTTGCAGCCTGAGTAATAAACTCATAAGGGACATGCTTATCAGCAGTTCCATGGAACATTCTAATGGTTCAGGCACTAGAGGACACTTACATCACAGGAGTATGTTTGGCTTGTTCCTTTACAGTAAACATCGCATCATTGGGCAAACAGCCACATAGTGAAATTACCCCACCAATCGGGACTTCACGTCCAAACCCTGTGTGAATGGCGATTCCAGCACCTTGACTAAAACCGCAAAGAATCACCTTTGATGGATCTACTCCCTTTTCTACTTCCTTCTGAATCAAACTGTTTACAAAGTCGCAGCTCTCTTCCACTCCTGTACATTTGTTGTTTCCGTCCCTGTCCCATGATGGAAAATCAAACTACAATAAGAGTAACAACAATTTGACTACCCAAGCATGAACCTTCGCTCCTTGACGAGCTGTGAGATTGATCATTGGTGCTACACATGAAAGAAGCGTATTTCGAACAGTGGTACCAGCCGCAAAATCCGGTATCATGGCAGGTATTGTACTAGGAATCGGGCGTGCCTTTGGCGAGACAATGGCTGTCATTATGATTGCCGGCAATCAGGCATGGATACCCGACAACATGTTTCAGGGAATCCGAACTTTGACCGCCAATATCGTTATGGAAATGGGATATGCGCAGGATCTGCATCGTGAAGCATTGATCGCAACGGGTGTTGTACTCTTTGTATTTATCCTGATCATCAACTTAAGTCTTTCACTGCTGAACAGGAGGGCGGAGTATGCAAACTAACGTATCTGTAGCCGCAGATCCTGCGGCAGAAGCAAACATGAAAAAAAGAAATACACTTACCATAGGAGACCAGCTGAAGTCTTATGCAAGACATCCTGGTGCAGGAGTCCTGGCATTTCTCACACTGCTGGGAGCAGTGATCACTTTTGCACTGCTGTTCTTCCTGATCGGCTATGTGCTTGTAAAAGGTATTCCCTATCTGAACGCAAGTCTGTTCAGCTTTACCTATACCTCAGAGAACGTTTCCCTTCTCCCGTCACTGATCAATACCCTGATCATGACACTGGTATCTCTGGCGATTGCCGCCCCGGTAGGAATTTTTGCAGCGATCTTCCTTGTGGAATATGCAAAAAAAGGCAGCCGTTTTGTAAAGCTGATCCGTATTACCGCAGAGACACTTTCCGGTATTCCATCTATCGTATATGGTCTGTTCGGTATGCTGTTCTTTGTAACTGCACTGCATTGGGGCATGTCTCTTCTTTCCGGTGCCCTGACCATGGTGATCATGGTACTTCCCCTGATCATGCGTACCGCTGAGGAAGCGCTGAAATCCGTTCCGGATTCTTACCGTGAGGCAAGCTTCGGACTTGGAGCAGGCAAGCTCCGTACTATTTTTACGATTGTACTTCCCTCCGCAGTTCCTGGAATCCTGGCAGGTGTGATCCTTGCCATCGGACGTGTGGTAGGCGAGACAGCAGCACTTCTTTATACCTCCGGTACTGTTGCGGCAGTTCCAAACAGCCTGATGGGCTCCGGACGTACCCTGGCACTTCACATGTATGTGCTCTCCAGCGAGGGACTTCATGTAAACCAGGCATCTGCAACAGCAGTAGTCATTCTGGCATTTGTACTTGTTATCAACGGACTGTCCGGTCTGGTAGCCAGAAAAATTGCGAAAGGATAATGATCGATCATGAGTGAAAATACAAAAATTTCAATTGACAATATGAATCTTCATTACGGAAGCTTTCATGCCCTGAAGGGAATCAATATGGAGATCCCGGAAAAAGAGATCACAGCTTTTATCGGGCCCAGCGGTTGTGGTAAATCCACACTTCTGAAATCCCTCAACCGTATGAACGATCTTGTAGAGGGATGTACCATCACAGGAAAAGTAGAGCTTGACGGCGAAGACATCTACGGAAACATGGATGTGAACCTTCTCCGCAAACGTGTAGGTATGGTATTCCAGAAGCCCAATCCGTTCCCGATGAGCATTTATGATAATATCGCATACGGACCAAGAACCCATGGCATCCGTTCCAAAGCGAAACTGGATGACATTGTGGAAAAATCTCTCCGCGACGCAGCTATCTGGGATGAGGTGAAGGACCGTCTGAAAAAGAGTGCACTTGGCATGTCCGGTGGACAGCAGCAGAGACTTTGCATTGCACGTGCACTTGCAGTAGAACCGGAAGTACTTCTGATGGATGAACCGACTTCCGCACTGGATCCGATCTCAACATCCAAGATAGAAGACCTTGCGATGGAATTGAAAAAAGATTATACTATCGTTATGGTAACACATAATATGCAGCAGGCAGTCCGAGTGTCGGACAATACCGCATTTTTCCTTCTTGGAGAAGTTGTAGAATATAATGATACTGAAAAATTATTCTCGATCCCGTCCGATAAGAGGACAGAAGATTATATTACAGGGAGGTTTGGTTAAATGCGGAACAGATTTGATAGACAGCTGGAAGAACTTAATGAGATGCTTATTCATATGGGAGAACTTTGCGAGACGGCAATTGAGGAAGCGACAGGAGCCCTGGAAGGGCATGATATTGCCAGAGCAAAGGCTGTCATTACAGCAGACAGCGAGATCGATCAGATGGAAAAAGAAATTGAAAATCTCTGCCTGAAGCTTTTGCTTCAGCAACAGCCGGTAGCGCGGGATCTGCGAAGGATCTCGGCATCACTTAAGATGATCACGGATATGGAACGTATCGGAGATCAGACTGCGGATATCGCAGATATTGTGATTGCAACAAAATCAACAGAGGAAAAGAATCTGACGGATATTAACCGGATGGCAGAGGCGACTGTAAAGATGGTAAGAGACAGTGTATCTGCCTATGTACAGAAAGATCTGGAGCTTGCAAGAAGAGTCATGGCAGCAGATGATGAGGTAGATGATCTTTTTGATCTGGTAAAAGGAGATCTGATAAAATTTATTTCCGATCACAAAGGAAGTGCCGGAGATGAGGCAATCGACCTGATCATGATCGCAAAATATCTGGAGAGGATCGGAGATCATGCAACAAATATTGCAGAGTGGGTTGAATTTTCAATTACAGGTATTCATGCAGGCGGAACTGCAATCTAAAAGAAATTAAAGGAGAACGAGAATGATTTTTTGTGTGGAGGATGAAGCGAACATCCGGGAATTAGTAGTATATACACTTGAAACTACGGGATTTGAGGCCCGTGGATTTGAAGAAGGCACATCATTCTTTGAAGCTCTGGCAGAGGAACTGCCAGAGCTGATTTTGCTTGATATCATGCTCCCGGGAGAAGATGGAATGGAGATACTGAAGAAGCTGAAGACTTCCGGGAGAACCAAAGATATTCCGGTCATCATGGTTACGGCAAAGGGTGCAGAATATGACAAGGTCATGGGACTGGATGCGGGAGCAGATGATTATGTGACCAAACCATTTGGAATGATGGAACTGGTATCCAGAATCCGTGCAGTACTCAGACGGACATCGAAAAAAGAAGAGGATGATACCTATGTGCTGGGTGAGATCCGCATGGACCGTAAAAAGCATGAAGTAACGGTAGCGGGAGAACCGGTAGCATTAACATTGAAAGAATATGAGCTGTTGAGAAAACTTATGGAGAATCAGAATATTGTTCTGACAAGAGATAAATTACTGGAAGAGATCTGGGGATATGATTTTGACGGTGAGACCAGAACGGTAGATGTCCATGTAAGAACCCTGCGCCAGAAGCTGGGACAGGCAGGAGAATATATTGAGACTGTCCGTGGAGTTGGATACCGTATAGGAGAGATCGATGCGAAATAGAATCCAGAAAAGTATGATTTTTGTGGTTACGATGTCACTCCTGATCTCATATATTCTGGTTACTCTGGTTATTTACCGGCAGGCGCTGGATATCCGGCGCAGTGAACTGGTTCAGGAGGCAGAATATATCCGGGCGGCAATAGAAATATCCGGAGAAGAATATTTTGGCACCATGGATAAGGTCAGTAAGAACACCCGGGTAACATGGATCGATAAAGACGGAAAAGTACTTTATGATACCGGAGATGATCAGGAAACGCTGGCAAACCACAAATCAAGAAAAGAATTCAAAGAGGCATTGGCAAATGGCAGTGGGCAGGATATCCGTATGTCAGACAGCAAAGGACAGGAGATGTACTATTATGCGTTGAAGATGGATGATAGCTCTGTCCTGCGTGTGTCAAGAGGCATGGATACGGTCTGGAATACAGCATTCATGATCTTACCGTATATGATTGCGATCGGAGTCATGATGGCATGTGTTGCGTGGTTTATGACAAGGCATCAGGTGAAAAGACTGATTGCACCGATTAATAATCTGGATCTGGAAGAACCACTGGAAAATGATGTATATGAAGAGTTGCATCCGCTGCTTGAAAGAATTGACAGGCAGAATAAAGAAAAAGCAGCAATTGAACAGATGAGGAGAGAATTCTCTGCAAATGTTTCCCATGAGCTGAAGACTCCTCTGACCTCGATTTCGGGATATGCAGAAATTATGATGAACGGTCTTGTAAAATCGGAAGATATGCAGGGATTCAGTGAACGGATCTATAAAGAGGCAAGCAGGATGATCACCCTGGTCGGTGATATTATCAAGCTGTCAAAGCTGGATGAGGGCAGTGTGGAGCTTGAAAAAGAGAATGTGGATCTGTATCAGATGACAAGGGAGATCGTGAGCCGTCTGGCACTTCAGGCAGAAAAACACAGAATACAGGTTGAAGTGGTAGGAGAACATGTGGAATGTTTTGGAATCCGTCAGATCCTGGATGAGATGATCTACAACATCTGTGAAAATGCGATCAAATACAATAAAGAAAATGGAAAAGTAAATATCTGGGTTGGAAATACACTGAATGGGAAAAAAGTCATTGTCCAGGATACCGGAATCGGAATCCCAAAAGAGCATCAGGATCGTATTTTTGAGCGTTTTTACCGGGTGGATAAGAGCCATTCCAGAGAGACCGGCGGAACAGGTCTGGGTCTTTCAATTGTAAAGCATGGAGCACTTTTGCATAACGCAGAAATCCATGTGGAAAGTGAAGAAGGAAAAGGTACAAAAATGGAGCTTATTTTTCATTGTTAAAAAACTGTTTACAATTGGGAAATTAAAGGTATAATGTATAGAAAAAAGCTATGAAATATTATAGCTTTTTTCTATTTTATATCAAAAACAGAATCATGTATAATAAAGAGTAATATGACTAAAATTAAAAAATGGTTGAATTCGGTATGGAAGAGTGCCGGATACAATCTGTGTAGAGATTCACATGGAAAATGAGAGGCAACTATGGAAGAACAGAAGCAGAGTACGAGCAGCAATTATTTTAAAGGATTATCCAGAAGGGATTATATCCAGAAAGCACATGAGATCATTCAGCAAGAAGGGATTCAGGCAGTATCTATCCGCAGGATTGCTAAGGAGATGGGGTGCTCATCAGCAAGTCTGTACAGGTACTTTGATAATGTGTCTGAACTTTTATACTATGCAGAACTCAGAATTTTAACCGGTTACATAGACAGGCTGAATGAGGCTGAGAAATCCTGGAAGAATATGTGGCAGGTATATGTAGGTGTGTGGGATTGTTATGCAACGGAGGCATTTCATAATCCGGAAGCATATAATCTGTTATTTTTTGAGTATAACAATGTAAAACTCAAAGAAGCAATGCGGGAATATTATGAAATGTTTCCGGAAGATATTGTAAATGTTAACCGCTTTTTCTACAATATGCTTCAGACACCAAGCTTTCTGGCACGTGATTTTGAGATGTGCAAGCGGTGTATCAATGTTGGTGGTATTACATATGACAATGCAGTAAAATTAAACCGGATGGTGTGTATGCTCTTTGAAGGCTATTTCAAAGATGTATATGAAAACGGGATAGAGGAAGAGCAGATTCCGGAACGTGTAAAACTGATGGTAGATGATGTAGATACGATTGTTATGGCTCTTGCCAACAATTTGAAAGGCTATAAAGGATACCGTAAATAAGGAAAAAACGCCGGTTTTTGGTTATTTTTAAATACAATCCTTGTTAAAAATTTAATTAAATTGCAATCCCAAAAAAACGTGGTAAAGTATATGTGAAAGTATCGAACACACGAAATAAGGAGGCAATTTAATGGACAATATGAAAGGCTTCGGCATGATGATTCATGAGCTGAAGAAAAATCCAAAAACGATCGTTTTTACAGAAGGAACAGATGAGAGAATTCTTGAGGCAGCTTCCCGTCTTTTAGCAGGAAGCTTCCTTACACCAATTCTTGTTGGAAATAAAGAAGCAGTATTAGAAGCAGCTGAAAAGTATGGATACAACATCCGTGGCGGAGAGATCATTGATCCGGATGATTATGAGAGATTTGACGAGATGGTAGAACTGTTCTGCGAACTTCGTAAGAGCAAAGGTGTTACACCGGAGCAGGCAGCAAAGACACTTAAGAGAAACAACTATTTTGGAACCATGCTGGTTAAGATGGGAGTTGCAGACGCACTTCTTGGAGGAGCTACTTACTCTACAGCAGATACCGTACGTCCGGCACTTCAGCTGATCAAGACCAAACCGGGATCAAGCTGTGTATCTTCCTGCTTCATTTTGGTTCGTCCGTCAGCTACAGGTGAGAACGAAGTTCTTGCTATGGGTGACTGCGCGATTAATCTCAAACCAACAGAGGATCAGCTTGCAGAAATCGCATGGGAAGTTGCAGAATGTGGTAAACACTTTGGTATCGATCCAAAGGTTGCATTCTTAAGCTACTCTACACTTGGATCTGGAAAGGGTGAAGATGTAGATAAGATGCGTAATGCAGCGGCAAAAGCAAAAGAACTGTATCCTTCACTTCCGATCGAAGGAGAGCTTCAGTTTGATGCGGCTGTATCTCCGCGTGTTGCAAGAACAAAATGCCCGAACAGTGAAGTAGCAGGTCAGGCAAATACATTTATCTTCCCGGATATCAACGCAGGTAACATCGGATATAAGATCGCACAGAGACTTGGTAACTTTGATGCATACGGACCGATCCTTCTTGGTCTTAATGCACCGATCAACGACCTGTCCCGTGGATGCAATGCAGAAGAAGTTTATTCTATGGCAATCATCACAGCAGCACTCGTAGAAGACTAAGAGTATTGACAAATATTCAGACGAAAATTATAATATAACAAACAAGGGCGTTTTCAAAATGGATTGAGAACGCCCTTTTTGTGGATACGATGAGCCAAGTGCAGATTTGTGCTTGCACAATGGATCTGCATTTGGCGGATGTACATCACCTGATGTTGGAAAAGGTAAAAAATCCTCTTGCAAGCAAGCTTGCATCGGCTTTCTGACCTTTTGACCCTGGTATCATCATTTTATTTATGAGTAGTAAAAACAGGAGGATTTGTATGAGTATGAAAAATTATACGAGAGAAGATATCCTGAATCTTGTCGAGGAAGAAGACGTGGGATTTATCAGGCTGCAGTTCACCGATATTTTCGGAACAATGAAGAATGTAGCGATTACAGTAAGCCAGCTTAAGAGAGCACTGGATAACAAATGTATGTTTGATGGATCTTCGATAGAAGGATTTGCCAGAATCGAAGAATCGGATATGTATCTGCACCCGGATCTGAATACATTTGAAATTTTCCCGTGGCGACCGCAGCAGGGAAAGGTTGCAAGATTTATCTGCGATATTTACAGACCGGATGGAACAGCTTACGAAAGCGATCCGAGACATGTTCTTAAGAAGGTACTTTCCGAGACAAAAGAGATGGGATATGACTTTAACGTAGGACCGGAATGCGAATTTTTCCTGTTTGAGACGGATGATGCGGGAAATCCGACGACGATTTCCAATGAACGTGCAGGATATTTTGATCTGGGACCTTTGGATCAGGGAGAGAATGCAAGACGTGATATTGTTCTTACAATGGAAGATATGGGGTACGGTGTGGAGGCATCTCATCACGAGATGGCACCGGCACAGCATGAGATCGATCTGGAATATACAGAGGCGCTGGATGCAGCAGACAATATCATGACATTTAAGCTTGTTACCAAAACAATCGCAAAAAGACACGGGCTTCATGCTACATTTATGCCAAAGCCAAAGGATGGTATCCATGGCTCAGGAATGCATCTGAATATGTCTCTGTCAAGAGATGGAAAGAATGTTTTTGCAGATGAAAAAGATCCGAATGGTCTGAGCAAGGAGGCTTACTATTTTATCGGCGGACTTATGAAGCATATCAAAGCGATCAGCTTTATCACAAATCCGATCGTGAATTCCTATAAGAGACTGGTTCCCGGATATGAGGCACCGGTATATATTGCCTGGTCAGCGAATAACCGGACTCCTCTGATCCGTATTCCAAGGGTATCAGGGGAAAGCACAAGAGTCGAACTCAGAAGTCCGGACGGGGCAGCAAATCCATATCTGGCACTTGCCGTATGTCTGGCTGCCGGAATGGAAGGAATTAAAAACAAGATCCTGCCGCCGGAGAGTGTAGATGAGAATATTTACGAAATGACAGATGTGGTGAAAAATGCACTTGGAATTGAGGAGCTTCCGGCAAGCTTAAGAGAAGCAATCACAGAATTCCAGAAAGATCAGTTTATGCAGGAAGTACTGGGAGAAGAACTGTCACAGAAGCTGATTGAGTCAAAGCGTGCAGAATACAGAGAATACCGCACTCAGGTTACAGAATGGGAAATTAATGAGTACTTACAGAAATTCTAAAGAAACTTTCCAATTCTAAAGGCAGGAGGCTGGTATTATGAGCAGTATTATTGTTGTATTTCCAAAAAAGGAGATTGCAACCAATATTCGCAATATACTGGTACGAAATGGATTTGACGTGATTGGTGTGGGGGTAACCGGAGCACAGGCGGTTCAATTGGCAGATAATCTGGATGATGGAATTGTAGTTTGTGGTTATAAAATGAAAGATATGTTATATAATGAATTAAGAGATTATCTGCCGAGTACGATTGAGATGCTTTTGATCGCATCGCCGGAGAAATGCAGTGACAGGACGCCGGGAGTGATCAGCCTGTCGATGCCATTTAAGGTATTTGATCTGATGAACACGATCGAGATGATGGCACAATCGATTGGCAGGCGGAGAAAGAAAAGAAGAGCAGAGCTTAAGAACCGAAATCCGGAGCAGCAGGCACTTGTAAAAGAGGCAAAGAGTCTTCTTATGGAACGTAATAATATGACGGAGGAAGAAGCGCATCGCTATCTGCAGAAATGTAGTATGGAGAGCGGTGTCAATATGGTGGAGACAGCTCAGATGGTACTTAGTATTATGGCGGAATAAAGGAGATTGAAGAGGCAGGATATATGATCTTTACAAAAATGCATGGTCTTGGAAATGATTATGTGTGTATAAACTGCTTCAGAGAAAGGGTGGAAGATCCACCTGGATTTGCAAGAACACTTTGTGACAGGCATTACGGGATCGGAGCGGATGGTCTGATTCTGATATGTCCGTCAAAGGTGTCTGATTTTAAAATGGAGATATACAATTCGGATGGATCTGTTGCCGGGATGTGCGGCAATGGCATCCGATGCCTGGGAAAATATGTATATGATTACAGACTTACCGGAAAGGAAACTCTCAGTATCGAGACGAAATCCGGAATTCGTAACATGCACCTTCATATTCAGGATGGGAAAGCCTGCGGTGCTATGGTAGATATGGGTGTTCCAAGACTGAACGCACATAGCATTCCAATCCTGAGTGAAAAGGATCTGGTGATCAATGATCCGATTGAGGTACAGAAGAAGAACTACCGCATGACCGGGATTTCGATGGGAAATCCGCATGCGGTAATCTTTTCAGAAGAGATAAACGGGATTTCTTTGGAAGAGACAGGAAGGGAGTTAGAATTTCATCCGAGATTTCCGGAGAGAGCAAATATCGAGTTTTGTCATGTGACTGCGAGGGACCGGATGGAGATCCGTGTGTGGGAGCGGGGTGTTGGTGAAACGCTTGCCTGCGGAACCGGAGCATGTGCAGCAGTTGTGGCTTCTGTGCTGAATGACTTGACAGATGAGGAAGTAATCGTTAAATTATTAGGTGGAGAGTTATCTGTCAGATGGGACCGTAAGGTGAATCATGTATTTTTGGAGGGGCCTGCGGTTAAAGTATTTGATGGTGTACTATAAAGATCAAATCACAAAGGAGACGACATATGTACAGTGTAAATGAAAACTACTTAAAGTTACCGGGAAGCTATCTGTTTTCCAATATTGCCAAAAAAGTTGCAGCGTTCTCAGCAGCGAATCCGGATGCACCGATCATCCGTTTGGGAATCGGTGATGTAACACAGCCGCTTGCACCTGCGATCATCGAAGCGCTTCACAGTGCAGTTGATGAGATGGCACACGCAGAGACATTCCACGGATATGCACCGGATCTTGGATATGAATTCTTAAGAAGCGCGATCGCAAAGAATGATTTCCAGGCAAGAGGATGTGATATTGCTGCAGATGAGATCTTTATCTCAGACGGAGCAAAGAGTGATTCTGGAAATATCCAGGAGATCTTTGGACCTGACTGCAGAATCGCAGTAGGAGACCCGGTATATCCTGTATATGTGGATACAAACGTAATGGCAGGACGTACCGGAACTTACGATCCAAAGACAGAAACATGGAGCAATGTAATCTACATGCCTTGTACAGCAGAAAATGGATTTGTACCGGAACTGCCAAAAGAAGTACCGGATATGATCTATTTATGCTTCCCGAACAATCCGACCGGAGCGGCTATCACAAAAGATGAACTCCAGAAATGGGTAGATTATGCAAATAAAAACGGGGCAGTGATTATTTATGATGCTGCATATGAAGCATATATCACAGAGGAAGATGTACCACACAGTATTTTTGAATGTGAAGGAGCAAGAACCTGTGCAATCGAACTTAGAAGTTTTTCTAAGAATGCCGGATTTACAGGAGTACGTCTTGGCGCAACAATCATTCCGAAAGACCTTAAGTGTGGAGATGTGATGCTTCATTCGCTGTGGGCAAGACGTCACGGAACAAAATACAATGGAGCACCTTATATTGTACAGAAAGCCGGAGCTGCTGTTTATACAGAGGCTGGAAAAGCACAGATTAAAGAGCAGATCGCATACTATCAGAAGAATGCAAGAACGATTTATGAAGGTCTGAAGAATGCCGGATACACGGTATCCGGAGCAGTGAACTCACCATATGTATGGTTAAAGACGCCGGATAACATGACTTCATGGGAATTCTTTGATTTCCTTCTTGAAAAAGCAAATGTAGTCGGAACTCCGGGATCAGGATTTGGACCGAGCGGGGAAGGATACTTCCGCCTGACAGCATTTGGAAGTTACGAGAATACGTTGGAAGCGATCAAGAGAATTGAGAATATTTAATTGAAAATTTGGCTGCAGGGACGGGCGTCGGATCACGGTGTGGATTTGGCGGTGGACTCTGGCGTGAACAGCCTGTAACATGAAAAGAAAGAGAAAAGTGTGATACCAGATTCATTCGACGGAAAATCTGATGATTTTCCATCTCAGGAGTCTTCGGAGTTTCGTACTTGGGGTACGAAATCCGATCACACTTTTCTCTTTTTTTCATTAACAGGCTGTAACACGCCGCCATATACCGCCAAATCCACACCGTGATCCGACGCCCTGGGCGCTGCAGCCAATTTAAAATGATACCTGGCTTTAAGCTTTATTCAACCGTTATGTGTGTCTATACCAAAACAAAATCACTCATAACATATAAGTCAGAACAAAAGTAAATATAATAAGAATGGATTTCAATTCTGAACAAACAATCCTTCCATCCACAGCGAGGCGCATCTATGATGCGCCAATGCGGAAGCCTTGAATAACGTAAGGGTGAAGTGGGGACGAGGTGACGGTTTCACGCCATTCGTAAGAGCCGTGCAGTCTGTTCATTTAATCGGGACGGAAATTGTGACCAGATTTCGTACTACAAGTACGGAATCTGAGGACTGCCTGAGCCGGAAAATCATCAGATTTTCCAGCGAATCAGTCCGATGTCGCAACTTCCGTCCCGATTAAATTTTACAGAATGCAGGCGATGAAGACCGGCATGAAACCGTCACCTCGTCCCCACTTCGCCCGTAACCTTATTCCAAACTTCCCCTAACCGGTATGAGACTCCGCTCCAATACCCCTTTCAGGTGAGCAATAGCGGTTCCGTAGTTCGTGATCGGTACGCCCTGATCTTCGGCGCATTTGAGGCGATACTGCATTTCGCGTTCGTTCAGGGTGCAGCCACCACAGTGAATAATGAGTTTATAAGGTGAGAGATCTACCGGGAATTCGGTCCCGCTTGTGAATTCAAAGTGCAGGTCTTTATTTCCGGTATGCTGGCGGATCCAGCGAGGAAGCTTCACTGTTCCAATGTCATCACATTGCCTGTGGTGGGTGCAGCCTTCACAGACGAGGATTTTGTCACCATCTTCCAACTTGTCCAGCATCTGTGCGCCTTCGACCTGAAGCTTCAGATTCCCTTTGTATCTGGAAAGCAGGATGGAAAAAGAGGTTAGTGGAATATCTTCCGGTGTATCGGCAGACACTTTGGCAAATGCCTGGCTGTCGGTGATGACAAGGCGTGGCTTTTTGCCAAGAGACGAAAGTGTTTCCTTCAATTCTGTGTCACGGGTTACAATAGAGATTGCACCAGCCTCCAGTACATCGCGGATGGTCTGCTGCTGCGGGAGGATCAGACGTCCTTTTGGGGCGGCAGAGTCGATCGGGACGACCAGAACGACAAAATCATTTGGATTTAAAAGATCGCGGACGAGATATTTATCCTGATCTTCTTCCGGAGCCTGGCTTGCAATCAGTTCTTTTAATTCATGAACATGGTATCCGGTTACTGTGCTGACTTCGATACTGTTGGAAGCATCTATATGAAAAGAAGCATCCGGCATAGAATCCAGGTTCGGACAGACTGCGCCATTTTCAGCAGAAGAGCAGAGGTCAGATTTATTTTTTACCACAACGTAAGGGATCTTCTTATCCTGTATTTTCTTTAAGATGGATAAATCTTCTGGTGTCATGCCAAGAGAGGCATCGATTACCAGAACAGCGATATCTGTTTTGTTTAAAATCTGGTAGGCTTTTTTGACACGCAGTTCACCGAGTTCTCCGATGTCGTCAAGCCCCGGGGTGTCAATGATCACGACAGGTCCGAGGGGAAGAAGTTCCATTGCCTTTGGAACCGGATCGGTAGTTGTTCCGAGAACATCAGATACAATGGCAAGATTCTGTCCGGTGATAGCGTTGATGATGCTGGATTTTCCGGCATTTCTGCGACCGAAGATACCGATATGTACACGATCTGCAGAAGGGGTGCTGTTAAGACTCATAGTTTTTGTAATCTCCTTTTTTGTATTCTTTTTGCGCAGGAATTCCTTTGCAGTCAGTTTGAATCTGAAAATAGTGTAACACATATACTATAGAAAATCAATTTTGTGAAAATTTACTTAAAAGAAACATATAAAACTGGCAATTTTGGATAAAAGTTTCATTGACTAAAGTGTGAAAGTACGGTAAAATAATCACAAGTTCATAAAGAACAGAACAGACAAGGATGTCGCATCAGATGCGGCATCCTTTTTGTATTTCAGAAAAGAAAGTAATCAGAAGTGCAAAGTAATTTCTCAAACAATCCCGGGAACGAGAGAGTGTCTGCGGACGGAAATGCAAGGGCGCATTACAAAAGAATTTGTGATGCGCCCTTACGTTTTCACTACACAGTTAAGGAGGATTATTATTATGAAAAAAAGATTAATAGCAGTTTTAATGTGTGCAGTAATGATAACAGTACTTGGAGCAGGATGTGGAAGTAAAAAAGAAGATACAAAGGAAACCTCTGATACAAAGAAAGAATATACAGAAGACGAGCTGAAGGACAGCATGAAAGGTGTCAAACTGAAAGTCGGAACAACCGGACTTTTCGGACCATTTACATACTATGATGAGGACGGAAAGACGCTGATCGGATATGATGTTGATCTGTTAAATGATCTGCAGGAGCTTCTGGGATTCGAAATCGATGGTGGCCTCCAGGCAATGGATTATTCGGCACTTACTACTTCACTTGCTGAAAATAAACTGGACATCGGAGCAGCAGCACTTTGTGCAACAGATGAAAGAAAAGAAGTTATGGACTTCAGTGATATCTATTGTGATTCCGGTCAGGTCGTTATGGTAAATAAAAATGACGATAAAGGAATTAAGAGTGTTGATGATCTGAAGGATAAAAAAATAGCCGTTGAAAAGGGAACCGCATCTCATACTTATGCAAGCAAGAACCTTACAAGTGCAACTCTCGAAGTACATGACACGATCACAACTGCATATGAATCTTTGGAGCAGGGAAAAGTAGATGCTGTTATTCAGGATGGACCTGGAGCATATTTCTATATTAAGACAACACCGGACAGCAACCTGGAGGTAGTCGGGGATGAGTTTAATCAGGGCCAGGCACCGTATTGCGTAGCAATTTCTAAAGAATGCAAATATTATGATGAAATCAATGCAGCTGTAAAGGTACTGATTGATAATGGCACAACAGATGAACTCTATGCGAAATGGTGTGAATAATCAAAGAACAGACAGCAACTAAAAAGAAGATAGGATGAGATAGTATATGGATATGACTTTTTTGAATGTTTTACTTCCAATGATGTTTGAGGGATTAAAACTTACGATTTTAATTGCTGTTGTCGGTATCACAATTGGCTTCCTGATCGGAAGCCTCTGTGGATACCTGCTTCAGTCGAAATATAAAATAGGGAAAGCAATTGCAGAAGTTTACATTTGGATCATTCGTGCGACACCGCTTATGGTGCAGGCTTTATACGGATATTTTGTAATTCCGAAGCTTTTGGGTGTCGATATTGGAAGCACTGCAGTGGGAATTGGCGTTATCGCACTGAATTCCGGTGCATTTATTTCAGAAATTGTAAAAGGTGCGTTGATGAGCATTGATCCGGGACAGAAAGAAGCAGGTGCATCACTTGGACTTACAAGTGCACAGACGATGATCCATCTGGTTATCCCACCGGCATTTAAAGCGGCACTTCCGGCATTATTTAACCAGTTTATCATTTCTGTTAAGGATACCGCACTTTTATCTGCGATTGCGGTTAATGAGATCACGCATCAGGCACAGGCGTATGCAGCGTTGAGCTTTAAAGCAATTCCTACATACACAGCACTGGCAGCGTTTTATCTGGTGATACTTTCGGTACTGATAATTGTCCAGAAACAGATAGAAAGGAAAATGAGGTGATTGGTATGATTAAAGTAAATCATTTGTCGAAGAAATTTGGGAACCTGGAGGTATTAAAGGATATCAATCTTGATATCAATGAAGGTGAAGTGGTCTGTATCATCGGACCTTCCGGATCGGGAAAGAGTACTTTCTTAAGATGCATCAATCAGCTTGAAAGACCGACAGGCGGAACCGTACAGTATGAGGGAAAGAATCTTCTCGATAAGAATTGTGACATCCGCAAATTCCGTGAGGAAGTCGGAATGGTTTTCCAGAAATTCAATCTGTTTCCGCTTAAGACCGTTGTTCAGAATGTTATGATGGCACCAATCCTTACCAAACACATGAATAAGGAAGAAGCGCATGCAAAAGCACTGGAACTTCTGGATAAGGTAGGATTAAAGGATAAAGCGGATGTATATCCGAGTACACTTTCAGGTGGACAGCAGCAGAGAGTTGCCATTGCAAGAGCACTGGCAATGGAACCGAAAGCGCTGTTGTTTGATGAGCCGACATCGGCGCTGGACCCGGAACTGGTAGGAGATGTACTTGATGTTATGAAATCTCTTGCGAAAGAAGGAATGACGATGATCGTTGTAACACATGAAATGGGCTTTGCACGTGATGTGGCAGACCGGGTCATCTTTATGGCAGACGGATATGTTGTTGAAGAAGGCAGACCGGATGCAATTTTTACAGCACCAAGAGAGAGAAGGACGCAGTCATTCTTATCCCGTGTTCTTCCGGCAACTGCATAAATAAGACGTTTTGTAAAAATTATTGATATACTACTCATAAAGGGGCAGGTGAGAGCCTGCCCCAGTGTAAAAAAGATCAAGAAAATGAGTAAAATACTTCCATTGACTTTCCTATATCTGATTGTTAAAATAAAAAGAAAGCTAAAGAAGGGACCTTCGCCATACGGCGGAGGTGTTTTTGGCTTATAGAAAAATATAATTTCTATATTATGATGTAAGTGTCAAAAGTATCAATTGCGTTTGTGCTCGCACAAATAAGCAATTGATACTTATTGACACGCCGAACACCAAAAACGGAATAAAATGGTGTGAATACGCCATTTTATGGGAGTTTGAGGTGTTCGA
>ERZ857922.2779-NODE-2779-length-16919-cov-4.951198_pt1 | contig 16919 bp, 29 predicted proteins | sample MGYA00519579_ERZ857922 | MGnify/ENA primary metagenome ERZ857922 (study PRJEB31778, sample SAMEA3449375) | human gut metagenome | biome: human gut; feature: human-associated habitat; material: faeces | place: United Kingdom | collected 2010/2012 ... | reverse complement strand
AAGGAATTTATATACAGAAAGAAAAACAGGAAGCGATAAAAGAAATACAAGAAGAAAAGGGAGATAAGGACAATGCCGATTCGAGTACAAAATGATTTGCCGGTAAAAGAAATATTGGAACAAGAGAACATCTTCGTGATGGATGAGATGCGTGCGGCACATCAGGATATCCGTCCGATCAGTATCGGACTTCTGAATCTGATGCCACTTAAGGAAGATACAGAGCTTCAGATTCTGAGAGCACTTTCAAACTCTCCGCTGCAGGTGGATGTTACTTTTGTAAGAGTGACAAGTCATGTGTCAAAGAATACATCAACAAGTCACATTTATAAGTTCTATGAAGCTTTTGATGATATCAAGGATAAAAGGTTTGATGGATTTATTATCACGGGCGCACCTGTAGAACAGATGCCGTTTGAAGATGTAGATTATTGGGAAGAACTGAAACGTATTATGGAGTGGACAAAGACAAATGTTGTGTCTACACTTCATCTTTGCTGGGGAGCACAGGCTGGTATTTATTATCATTATGGAATTGATAAGGTACAACTTCCGGGAAAACGTTCAGGTTTGTTCTGGCACCACGTAAGGAACAGAAAGATTCCGATTGTCAGAGGATTTGATGATAAATTCCTTGCACCACATTCCAGACATACAGAAGTTCCGCAAGATCTATTGGAAAAAGATGACCGAATCACAATCCTCGCAGATTCGGAAGAAGCAGGAGTTTATCTTTGCATGGCGCAGGATGGACGTCAGATCTTTGTAATGGGACATCCGGAGTACGATAGAATGACACTGGATTCAGAGTATAAGAGAGATCTGGGGAAAGGATTGAATCCACAGATTCCGGAGAATTATTATCCGAACGACGATCCAGAGAAGAAACCAATGCTGACCTGGAGAGCACATTGCAATAACCTGTATACGAACTGGTTGAATTATTACGTATATCAGGTGACACCTTACGATTTGTATGGAACACCGTTCTAACACTGAGTTTATAAGGGTTTCAAGCAATTTAGCATACACACTGAATTTCATAAAATTACACGTATTTACACGAATTTACACAGCAAAAGTGTGTAAAAAGTGTGTACGGTACACAGTGAGAGTGTGTACGCAAAATAGTAAATAAAATAGAGCCACTATATGACATAAATATGAGAAGAAAGTGAAAACTTGCTTCTCTTTTTTTATGCGAAAATTTAACCATAAGGAGGCGGTCAAATGTTTTCAGATTCGATACTTGTTCAGATATTCAGTGATGATCGTCTCAATGGCATCCCACTTGAATATCAGTCAACGGTTGTTCATGTTGTAGAAGATGTGATTGACAGAAGATTCTACACTGATAAACCGTTCGCTTCAAGAGAAGAGATACTTGAGGATGTGTGTGAAAGATAGGAGGTCTATCATGTACGAGAATCCATATTTCGGAAATCCGTACTTGCAGCAGAATCAGCAGAGGTACGGAACTCCATACCAGCAACCAGTTCAACAGATGCAAGCTCAACAGCCTGCTTACAATCAGATGCAACAGGTACCGCAGCAGATTCAGCAACCGCAACTGATTGGTCACATTGTTGATGGCCAAGAGACGATACAGGCAAGTGACGTTCCAATGAACGCTCCTTATGCGCTGTTTCCAAAAAATGATTTGTCAGAAATCTATTTGAAGTCATGGACTGCCAACGGAACAATTCAGACAATCGTCTTTAAGCCTGTTCAAAATCAGCAGACAGACAATTTATCGTCTGCTCAATCAGAAATGAAAATAGGTCTATCTGACGATGCGACAGAAGCATTTATGAAGAGATTTGACGAGCTTGGACGGAAGCTTGATGAACTGGAAAACTCTATGAGCAACAATAAACCGAAAACACGGTCTACAGTCAAAAAGGATGGTGACGGAGAATGAACCCAATTAACCTTTTCGGAAATCCTCAGCAGTTTTTAAAACAGATGCTGGGGAATAATCAAGTAATGAACAACCCTATGGCTAAGAATGCTCTTGATATGGCTCAAAAAGGAGACATGAAAGGAATAGAGCAGTTGGCAAGGAACCTTGGGAAAGAACAAGGAACAAATGTTGATGAACTTATGAATCAAATAAGAAGTAAGTTTGGATTATAGCATATTAGAGGTTTGTGCACAGAAACTCGAGAAACCTCTTTATGAATAAAATTAAGGAGGAACTAATATGTTTAACTCAACTAACACACCTTTTACAATGCCAGTCATGCCAGCAACAGGCGGTTACGCTGATGGAGCTGGTTGGGGAGACGGGGGATGGTTATGGATCATCGTCGTATTCGCACTGCTTTTTGGCTGGGGAAACAATGGATTTGGTAACGGATTCGGAAATGGTGGCGGTTATGCAGCAACAGTAGCTACACAGGCTGACATTCAGAGGGGATTCGATACTCAGAACATTGTTGGAAAACTGGACGGAATCAACAATGGATTGTGTGATGGCTTTTACGCTCAGAACACAGCTCTGATGAATGGATTCCACGGAATTGACAACGCAATCTGCAATCTGGGATACCAGACACAGCAGGGATTCAACACAACAAATGTCGCTCTGATGCAGGGACAGAATGCATTGCAGGCACAGCTTGCCGATTGTTGCTGCCAGAACAGAGAAGCTATTTCTCAGGTAAGATTTGACATGGCACAGGATACATGCGCTTTGCAGAACACAATGAACACGAACACTCGTGATATCATTGAGAGTCAGAACGCTGGAACAAGAGCAATCCTTGATTACCTCTGCCAGGATAAGATCGCTACATTACAGGCTGAGAACAACGATCTGAGACTTGCAGCTTCACAGGATAGACAGAATGCACTTCTGACTACTGCAATGACAGCTCAGACAAATCAGATTATCAATGCTGTGAACCCGGCACCAATTCCGGCATATCAGGTACCTAACCCGAATGCGTATTACGGATGCGGTAATGGATGTGGTTGTTAATGACAAACAATCAAAACGGGAACTACTCTTTTCTTGATATGTTGAACGTCTTTTCCGTTATCTTGCAGATGATTGGATACGACAAAGATCAGAAGCAAACGTCTAATGATGACTTGCTAAGAGCCTTGCAGAGACAGGACAGGGAGTATCTCGAGAAGATAATTTCCAATCAAAATCAAATCTTGGAGATTCTTTCCAAGACGGAAGAGTAACTTAACTTAAATGTTATGTCTGCTATAAGCAGTATTACGAATACAAGGGGCAGACTGTAAACGGTTTGTCCCTTAAATTATGGAGGTAAAATACTATGGCTGAATATTTAGCTGTTTCTGCTCAAGAAGTAGCAGTGAACGGAAATGTTATCTTTACAAACACGGCAGTTCAAGGAAATAACTGCATTAAACATCGTGAGGGTTCTGGAATCGTGACTCTGAGAGGAATCACAAATCAGTGCAGAGCACGCTATTTTGTTGATTTTTCAGCAAATATCGCAGTACCAACCGGAGGTACCGCCGGAGCGATTTCACTGGCTATCGCAATCAGCGGAGAGCCTGTTCTTTCTTCTCAGATGATTAGCACTCCGGCAGCAGTTGACCAGTACAACAATGTATCTGCTGGCATCTATATCGACGTGCAGTCCGGCTGTTGCGTAAATATCGCTGTTGAGAATACAAGTACACAGGCAATCAACGTGTCAAACGCAAACCTTATTGTGACTCGTGAAGCTTAGGAGGTGAATATTATGCATATCAAACATATCCATGAATTGATTGAAAAACTTTCTGAGTGCGCTTGTTCTGAACTTTCTAGCGGTATTGAAAACGTTAATACTTGTGAGATGGGACAGGTCATCGACATGATTAAAGACCTTGCAGATGCTGAATATCATGCAAGAATCTCAAAAGCTATGGAAGAAGCTGAGGAAGATGAAAAAGAGGAAGAGAAGTATCTTCTGAAAATGTTCAAAGACCAGTACGGTGAAGAGGATGCCCGGAGACATTATGACGAATACCGTTATAAATCCGGAAGATTCGCTCCGAAAGGTCACGGAATGAGAAGAGGATACAATGAGCCGCCTTATTGGCACATGACTCCTGAGATGTATCGTGACTGGGACACTGATCGTGACATGGACAGAGACAAGCACGGAAGAATGTATTACACAGAGCCTAAATCATCCAGTCGCTATGATATGGCTCGCCGTGGCTATACAGACGCAAGAGATGCACACAAGGACAAGGACACGAAGATGCATGAACTTGAATCTTACATGACAGAACTTGGAAAAGATGTGACTGATCTGATTTCTGACATGACGCCGGAAGAGAGAACTCTTGCAAAATCAAAGCTCGCGACTCTCATCAATAAGATGTAATTTACGGGAGGGTGAAAGCCTTCCCTTTTTAAGTAGGTGATTTGATGAATTTCTATATCAATGATGAATTATGGCATGTCCAATACGAAAATCCATCCAGCGAGCTGCTGAGACGGTCAGACGGTGTTTACACGCTTGGTGTTACTGACAGAATGAGCAATACAATCTATCTGTCTAATCGTCTCTCAGATACCATGTTTGATCGCGTTCTTTCCCATGAGCTGACTCACGCTGTTTGTATGACCTACGGAATTTCTCTTCCTATAGAAACAGAGGAACGCCTTTGCAATTTCATCTCAGACCATGCGAGAGAAATTATTTCATTGACTGATTTGATTGAAAATATTTTGCTTGCTCGTATTGTTTATTAATTCCATTTGTGTTATAATAATATCAGCGACGAGAAATATGTGAAGAACGAATGGGATTCAGATCAACAAGGGTCAGGAATCGTCAGCCTGAGTATACTGAGAAAAAGGATAGTACAAAATACTGTCTTTGCTCTCAGCGTACTCAGGCTTTTTTATTTCACAAAAATAGGTTTTCGGATTTAAAATCGGAAAACTAGTTGCGAATCATACTCCAGTGATGGTATTGGATACGAAAAACGGAATACCGACCAGTGATGCGGCTGGTTACGAATTGAACGGAGCAGAGTCTATTGAGTTAGGCTCTGCTATTTCTGACAAAAAAATAAGAGTTGCCTACCGACCAAAGTACCAACTCTTAAAACAACCAATCTAAAAGGATGCTTACTAAATTATAATAGCACATCCTTTTGGAAAAACCAACGTTTTTATGAAAAGGAGAAGAAAAAATGAATGAATTAAGCGTATTTAAAAATGAGGAATTCGGAGAAATCAGAACTGTAATTATTGAAAATGAACCAATGTTCTGTTTATCAGATGTATGTAAAGCATTGGGTCTTACTCAGCCATCAAAGGTAAAAGAAAGACTAAATGAAAAGGGTGTGAATAGTATTCCTACCCTTACAGCTGGTGGAGAACAGAAACTTCTCTATATTAATGAGTCCAATCTCTATAAGACTATTTTCCAAAGCAGAAAAGAATCAGCCGAGAGATTTACAGGCTGGGTAACATCCGAAGTCCTCCCATGCATCCGAAAGAACGGAATCTACGCAACAGATAATGTTATTGATAATATCTTGAATAACCCGGACTTCGGTATTGAGCTTCTGACCAAACTGAAAGAAGAAAGAGCAGCAAGGATTGAAGCTGAAAAGACAAATGCCATCCTTATGCATGTAAACAAAACATATACCATGACAGAAATTGCGAAAGAGATCGGTCTGAAAAGTGCAAATGAACTGAATAAGATTCTGGCTGAAAAGAAGATTCAGTATAAGTCAAATGGAACATGGGTTATGTACTCTGACTATAGTGATCTTGGTTACGAGTCCATAAAGCAAGAAACACTTGATAGCGGTCGTGTAATTTATCACAGAAGAATTACCCAGCTTGGAAGAAAGTTTATTTTAAGTTTATTTGACTTAGCAGCATAATCCACACTATAAGAATAATATTTTGGTAACGGAAATTGCACGGTTGATCCGTGCTTTTTTCATGCTCTGATATATATAGACAGGAACGCCCCGGCGTTCTTTTTTCGTGCAATCTATTGAGTTTTTCAAAAGAATGTAATACAATTACAGTATATCGAAAGAAAGGAAAAAAGGATTATGGGAAATTCAAAAAACACAGGAACAAAAATTTGTAAGCATTGTCAGTCAGAAATACCAAAGAAAGCAAAGGTTTGTCCGAATTGCAGAAAGAAACAGGGTGGCAAGCTGAAATGGATTATCATTGCAGTTGTAGTGATTGGAATTATCGGAGCTGCTATGGGCGGTGGTGGATCAGACGATTCCACAGCAAAGAGTGATTCAAACAGTAAAGCTGACACAGATGCTAAACAGGAAGAAACAATTGAGTATACACAGGTTTCTATCAGTGACATGGTGGATGCTCTTGACAAGAATGCAGCAGCAGCTTCTGATGAGTACAAAGACAAGTATCTTGAAATTACAGGAAAACTTTCAAATATAGATAGCGACTCATCATACATTAGTATTCTTCCTGAAGATGATGACTTTGCACTTACTGGAGTTCAGTGCTACACAAATGGAGATGAAGATATCATTAACGCTGTGAAGACTCTTTCAACTGGTGATACTATTACAGTAAGAGGAAAGTGTACAGATGTAGGAGAGGTTATGGGATACAGCCTTGACCTTGATGAAATCGTACAGTAACAATTGAATATGGATTATTTTAGAGAGGGATTTTTATTCCTCTCTATTTTTTGAATTTAGGTATTGACTTACTGGGCTACATATATTATTATAATTACAGGGCTACAGAAAGTGGGGTGAAAATATGAGTCCAAGAACAGGAAGACCGAAAAGTGAAAATCCAAAATCAAACCCTATTCACGTAAGGCTAGATAATGAAACAAAGGAAATTCTTGAGGAATATTGTCAGCAAGAAGAAATTCCGAAGACAGAGGGAATAAGAAGAGGAATACACAAATTAAAGTCTGAAATCAAAAAATAGAGATTCACACCTACCGACCAAAGTAATAGTGAATCTCCACCAAGTTAGAAGTTTCCTTCTGCAAATATTATAATGCAGACGGGGACTTCTTTCAAGAACAATTTTTTCAATTGAAAGGAGTTTTTATTATGCAGGAAATTAACTTAGAAGTAAATATTATGAAGCCAGAGGACAACAGAGCAATTCTCCATTACATAGCTGACAATCTTGTCTGCTATACCAGTCTTGCCGAACTTGCATGATTTTGTAAAATGTACGCAGCAAAGTATGATTTTATAATGATGTCTAAGGGGGACAAATAAATGAAAGACGTTGATAGATGCGAAGAAAATAGATGGTACAGACGAAGAATTGCGCAGATGGTGAATAAAATGGATAACGCAAAATTCTTGAGAGCCATTTATATTTTCACAAAAGGATTGATGGAATAGGAAGAGCAAAGGCAGCAGCGTAATTTGATATGGAGGACAAGAAGATGGCAAAAGAGAATTTAGCAGTAAGTGAAATAGCATTACCGATCAGAGAATACAAAGGACAGAGAGTAGTTACTTTCAAGGACATTGATGAAGTTCACCAGAGACCGTCTGGCACAGCTAAGAGAAACTTCAACAGTCATAAAGAACATTTTATTAAGGGCGAGGATTACTTTACAGTTACGATGTCAGAGTTCAGAACGTATTACGTGCCGAATTCAGATAAGGGCGTTGGTAACCCTAATCTTGATGTTGTTTTGCTGACAGAGAGTGGATATCTGATGACTGTCAAGACGTTCAAAGACGAATTGTCTTGGAGCGTTCAGAGAAGACTTGTGAATACTTATTTTCGAGCTAGAAAAGATTCCAATGTGGCTAATAACCACATTGCAGAAGTTCCGCAGAGACCGAAGGTATCTAGCATCCCGGCACCTAAACCAGTGACGTTCTACAGAAAAAACAGATATAAAATAGCAGCTATTTGTAGCAGCTACGGTGTAGAAGAAAAATTTTTGTTTGAGCTTATATTTCCTTACATTGAAGAAAAATTCGACCTTGAGGAAGCAGAAATCAGATATATTATGGGGACAGGAAAGAGACTTGAAAGCAAATTAGATTTATTTGACTTCTTCCCTGACATGGCTGAACGTGCAAAAACAGTGATTGACGGCCTTTACGAATTAAAGGTAGAACATAGAGAGGAGAAAAAGAATGGTAGTACGGAAGATTAAAGTAAAAGTCAGCGATATGATAAGCACGATAAATAATATTGAAGAGAAAACACGCCCGATCAGCGACAGTGTGGTTACAGATTACTTTGCGGAAGACCTGCTGCCATTGGTTACGATTGCTGACAAAGTGGAGATGGGGAAGACAAAAGCACTGATTTACGCTTTCAAGCTCGGTTTTAGAGCCGGGAAGATGGATTTGAAAGAGGAATTGCTTGATAATTTCTGCAAATAATCAAAGAGGGGAGATTATTTCTCCCCTTGCTTTTTCCTTATAAACCGCTTGATTTCAAGAATCATCTGCTCTCTGCCCTCATATCTGTGGATATCATCAACATCCCTGGAAGTGATTGCGGAGCCGATATCGCGAGTATTTTCCTTGAGACGTTTGTCCAGGTACTCTAAAATGTCCTCGTACATGCCAATACTCCTTTTCTTTTTATCATAACATTTTTTCAGAACGGAGTAAAGTTCGCGGTTTTAGGGAAGAAATTTGAGATTTTTTAGAAAAAATCTAAATACCATTATATAAATACAATTAGATGCAAACTATATATGCAAGATATATATAAAAGATATATAGTATGCATATATAGTAAAGATATATATGATAGATATATAGTATGCATATATAGTGTTGATATATACCTTTTATATATAGCTTGATATATAGCTTTTATATATTGTATTATATATAGCATTGATATATATAAAAGATATTGTTTGAAAGGAGTGATTTTTCTTGAAGAAATACCAGAAAGACGCGCAAAACCGTTATAACTCAAAGTTTGATATTGTGCAAGCTAGATTACCGAAAGGAACGAAAGAGCGAATACAGAGCCTAGACTACACTATAAACGCTTTTATCGTTGAAGCAGTAGAAACTATGCTTAAATCACTTGAAACGCCAACAGCCACGATTTTAGAGCCTACAGAGAGCGTTTCGACCGAAAAAGAGACGAAAGAGGTCGACCAAATGGCAGCAGTTGAAGTGATGCCATGGGAAGAGGGCTACACGGAGCCAAAACCTGATCCAGTATATGAACAGGAAATGAAAGAAGTAAATGACGTCAAGGCGAAATACTATGTCAGAAAGTATGGTGAATCAATCTTGACTGATTCAGTAATTCAAGGAGAAATTCTTCTCACTTGTGGCGGTGAAGTGCTGGCAAAAGTAAAAGAGTACGTTGACCACCCGGAACTGCTGGAAGAACCAGAACAGGAACAGCCGAAGCAAGAGGAGGACAAGATTACTCTTGAAAACTGGCAAAAACAGATAGACGAAAACAGAGCTGAGGAAATCAAGAAGCTTGAAGAGGAAGAAGAACAGCGAAAGAATAGACTAAAAGAGATTCAGGAAGCGACAAAAAACGACATCGTTAACTATGTCAAGAGGGTGCGAAACGGTTCAGAAATGACCGAGGAAGAGAAGAAGAAAGAAGCAGATCGGGAAGAATGGAAGAAAAAGAACAACAAGGAATTCGGCGTTTGATTCTGTGACTTCGTAGAATATGGCTAGAATCAATTTGAATTGGTTTAAGCTATACTTCTTTGCCTAACGATGAAATCAGTCTTAAAAAGCCAAATAGAGCATTATACAAAAATAAGCAAAAAAAGAGCCGGGAATTTCTCCCGGTTCTCTTTACATTCCAAACAATCTATCAAAGAAACCTTTCTTTTTCGGTGGGCGCTGCTGCATCCAGTGATTAATTAATCGCCATGTTTCGCCCTTGTCATACATCGGAACAACTATTTTTTTCACTCCTGTATCAGGATTCATATAATATGCCTGCCCATAGCGCGGTAAATCCTCGCAACCGTTAAAACCTAATATATTTCTACTGTCTTGCGCTGACCTCGTACGCAGTCCCACACGGGCATCAAAGTTGACCTTGATTTCTGTTGGTATGACCTTGGCAAGTGGACACTGAGTCGCACAGATCAGATGGACTCCGGCGGCGCGTCCTACTTGTGCGATACGCTGGATCAGTGGCATCACCTGTTTTTTGTTCGTGGTCATTAAGTCCGCTAATTCGTCAATAATCACATATAACTGCGTTCCCTGGTATTTCTTCTCGTGCGCTCTCTGCATCTGTGTATATCTCGTTTCAATGGTATTCATAGCCATCTGCAATCCTCTGACCATCTCAGCGGGTTCGGATGCATAGAACGCCGTGTGTGGAAGATATCTATAGTCTACGAGTTCCACCCTCTTCGGGTCGATAAGAATGAACTGTACTTGTGACGGTGCCTCAAACAGTGCAGTTGTGATAATTCCATTAATTACAACCGATTTTCCTGATCCGGTAGCTCCAGCCACTAACAAGTGCGGCTGCTCCATCATGTTTCCATAGACGATAAAACTCTTTCCCTCTGGTGTGATCCAATTTCTCTGTGCTTTCATTGTGTTTTTCTCCTTTTCTCTTTCCTGTTATTTGTATTCGTGAAACTCTCCACTCTATGCAATAGATCAATATTTTCCTCCTAATCTGCTCAAGACTTCCGGGGATTGCTCACCGGTTGTTCTATCTATTTGCGTGCGCCTTTCTCAAGTTCTCTGTAAAGAAGGCTGCAAGCTAATTTCTCGGCTTTGTCCTCTGTGTATCTTGCCTTTTCTTCCTCTGTCTCTTCGAGGATGTTTCCAAGAAAGTCAATCGCTGATCTAAGAAAAATATCATCAGCAACAGGAAATGCTGTTGGAAGTCCCTGCATCCAGTCCATGAACATTTCGTTTCTGCTTGCTCTGCCTGCGATATAATAACAGTCGTATTCTAACTTTTCAACTCTGAACGCCTCCAGGATGTCCGCGCAGATCTCGTTAAAATCTGTCTTTGCTTCTCTGCCTTCGAATGTGTAATATTCGTTTGCATCCTCGTAGCTGTCAATGATCTCTTTTCTGATGTTCTCCATTGCTTTTCTGCTGTTTGTTCTTAACATTGCTTTTTTCCTTTGCTCCTGTTATAATGGAGCTACCTTTCTTTTGATTGGTGCCGATCGGGTTTAGTTGGTAGCTGCTCCGGTCGGCTTTTTGTTTTGTTGTTTTCTATGGTTATAATATACACTAATTTTGGTATAATGTCAATACAAAAATACACAAATTTTAGACTATTTTCAAATTGACATTTTTTGTATACGATGTTACATTATATATATATGAAAGCAAAGGAGGAACACAAACATGATTAATTATAAGATAGACGTATTCAAAGCGTTGAAAGACAGGGGATATAATCAAACAAAGATACAGAGAGAAAATCTTTTACCACGTCAGACAATGCAGAATATAAGAGCCGGTAAAAGTATTACATTGGAAACACTTAATAAAATATGTATCATGCTTAAGATGCAGCCAGGGGATATAATAGAAGTAGTGCCGACAGACGAGGAAAAAATAAAATACTATTAACAAAGTCGTTGATAATATACTAATAATAGACTATAATAATACTTGTAAGAGATACTTACAAGTTGCCGTTGCAAGCGGAGAAAGGAGAGTACAAACCGACAGAAGACAAATAGAAAGAGCCGCACAAAGCGACTCAGACACACAAGAGAGGGCGGAACTTGCCACCGCTCTCCAGTAAAGAAAATCATAACACATCACAGCAAAAAGAGCAAGAAATGGTCATTCCTGCTCTATTTTTTTAAAATAGTTGTTAGCTCAAACTAACATAGCAAGTAAGGTTACAAAACTGTTAACAAATTGTTACGATAAATATTTAACAAATGCCAACAAAGCCAGTAAACACAAGGGCAAACAATGATTCAGCAAATGTTACTATGTGCGAATTATTATGCTATTTGTATACAGATTGGATACAGAATGGATACAAGAGAAAAAAGATAGAAAACGAGAAAGAAAAAAAGAAAGAAGCAAAGAAATAAAAGAAAGAGTTAAAAGACAGAAATAAAGAGAGATATATAGCCGACTTTCGCCGTCGAAAACAAACGCCAAGGAACGAACGCCGACCAAAAACCGATTAAAAACACGGATGCACACGCCTTGATAAAAATTTAAAATTAATTTACTCGACACTATTGCAAACAGGTTTTCGTTGTGTTATAATGGCATCAGCGACAAGAAATCCGTGAAAGCCGAATGGGAGCTGGATCGAAAAGAGCTAGGAATCGTCAGCCTAGGCATATCGAGAAAATAACAGACAATGAGCTGTTCAATATCTCGGTGTGTCTAGGCTTTTTTGTTTATAGATTATTTTGAAAATGCGGAGGTGAAAAACAATGGCTAAGAGAAGAGCACAGAAAACAGAGAGAGTAGAAGTTGAGACAGTGAACAGTGTTGAAAGTGTTGAAGTTGATCCGGTCAACCTCAGAGCCTTAGTTGATGACGTGATCACTGATTACTGCATGAGAGATGATCTAGACGAATCAGACATTCCACCACAGATCTGGAACGACATTATCGAGGAGATCAGAATAACACTGTTCGAGAAGAACGGGAATCTGCTCTGGATCAATGGCAGCATTGGTGGAACCTATGACGATGAGAAAGTCATGAATGCCTATGAAATTTACAAGAGAATCTGTAATAGACACTGTCAAGTCGTAAATATTAAAGGCTTCTCTGATATGTCTGGGATAGATAAACAAACACTGTATAACTGGGACAAAGACAGTAGATATAACAGTAAATATAATACTAGTAATAGTGGTGGTAATAGTAATAGACTAAGTAAAAAATATTTCGATTTGCGCAAGAAAATCATGGATGATAACGAGCAATCGCTGGAGTCAATGCTGCAAGATAAACGTATCAACCCTATGAAGGTGCTACCGTCACTGAACAGGCATCATATGTGGAACCTTCCAGGCGTTAGCCGCGAGAAAGTGGAGGCAAGACCACTGACCGCTGACCAATTGCCACAGCTCGGACAGGATTTGCCGCCACAGATTGAGGAAAACGATTGATATTTTTTAAGATTTGAGAACGGGAAAACTGTTGGTTAAAATAAATCATTGACTTTGTAGTGATTTTAAACAGAGTTTCCTCGGAAATGGTCAACTCTATCAGATAAATTAGTGTTTATTAAATAGATTGACAATAACACGAATAATCAGACAATAAAGAACCCACCGGGGAGGGGGTTAAAACAGCTTTGAAAAATCGGCTTACTAAGTCCCCTAAAAATTTCCAAAAACAAAAAGCCCCTATGGAGAAAACAAACAGGAGAAACTGATTATGCACAGATACGAGATAGCTCAAGAGAGAGTAACGATGACGATAACAGCGGATTCGATGAAGATCAGAGAAGATGACTTGATTGTCTTCGAACAGGACGAAGATATCAAAGCGATTATCAATGGCAAAGATATCAAGTACATCTTGAGAATTGAATAGGAGTGGTAAACAATGCTGAAAATCATTCAACGACTGTTCTGTCGACACGATCATACAGTGCATGACCATTCAGACCTTGTTCGACAGGAAGACGGAAGTTTCAAGACAAAACATTATTGGCGGTGTAAGAGCTGCGGAAAGGTGATATCAGGAAAATGATTACAAAGAAAGATTTAAAAGGATTGAGTAAACGGGAACTGAAAGAGATGCTGTGTTTGGCAAGTCAGTGGTGCGAAGAGTGCGGACTTGTTCTTGAGTTCAAAGACTGTTCGATGGGATTTGCCGGACAGGAAATCGATGCAGATGCATTCGGAGAAGATATCGAATCTCTTGAGGATGAATCACTCCAGTTCTCGTTTGACCCGTATGAGGATTGCGACAGATCAGACCTCATTCGCGAAATCGAGATTGCAGAAGAGAAGAACAGATATCTCGAAATAGACAATGAAGACTTGAAGACAGCAATTAGAGTTTTGGTTGATCTGTACGCTGGAGAAAGAAGCTTCCGGGGCGATTCGTATGAATGATATCGGGTTCAAGGAACAGATTCTTCAGACATCATGTGAAGTTATCAAAAGTGAACTGATGAAACACGGAGAATTCTATGACGCGTTTGTCTCATCTGTTGAATCGGCACTGCATGAGGTACCGGAGGCCGGAGAAAAGGCATCTGATATAGCTGAGAGAATCACAAAACGTATTTCCGGGGAGGAATGACATGAGAATTGCCGGAAAAGAAATAAACGATGAATGTGTTCACTGTGGAGAGATTCTTGAATGCGAACTTTTCAAACAGGGACACGGAATCAAGCAGGAAAGAACAAATGTGGTGCAAATGATTTCTTGTCAGATGAAGCACAGGGAGAAGAGAAAAGAGTGGATTTTTGCGGAATGATACAAAAAACAATTGCACATATTGAAAAAACAGGGCAGCAAGTTCTTGGAATTTTAAGGTTTAAGACAATTACTACAGATGCCGGATGGAAACTTGATGGTAAAAGGAAACTGTACTGGCAAAAACCAAAAGCACTATATCTGCCAATATTTAAGACATATCAACTGATAGAGCCTTTCAGCGAAACATCAAAGGTTGTTGTGAATAATAAATTTGAATTTATAGCATATGCCGGAAATTGGTGCTTGATTGGAGTAGAGCCAATAAGCAAACGTCCTGGCGAACAGGAGGATTAATCATGAAGAAATTAAGATGGATTTTGTCAATTGCATTTCTAATTGCCGGAGTTGCCGGAGGACTTTATGTCGGAGGATATTTGCTTTTGTTTAAATCAATTTTGACAGCTTGTATTGCTTTGGATGCAGGGCAAATTACAGCAGCGATTATTTGGACAACAATCGTAAAAGCATTTCTCTCAGTGATTGTTATGTCGGTAATCATTTTTGTTGGATTTTTGGGATTTGCAATTTCCACGCCAAAAAAATAATTAAGGCATTTACCAAATACTTGGTTTTTATATTCGTCCATGTGACGATTCTCCACCTACTAGCGGAAAGCTGAACAAAGGGACGTCACAAGTCTCGGTAGGTTTAGCCGATTCTGAAATCGGTTCCGTCAGAATATCGTTGTTGATTGTAATCTGACGTAATTAAGACTGGTTTTGCTGATGACATGCAAGTAATTGAATGACGATTCACCCAGTCGTAAGCCACAATACCATAAAGGAATTGGAGGTTTGAATCCTCCTTGTGGCGTTCTGAGTTTCACGGTTCTCAGAAACACCCCTCATGTACGCGCCCTATGTGCAGTAAATATGCCATTTTCCTTTAGATTAGTTTTGATTCCCATAAGTTTAAAGTGATTAAAAGATTTCAAAAACCGTGAAATGCTATCATAGCTCAAATGGATAGAGCAGTTGATTACGAATCAACAGGTTTTCGGTTCGAATCCGAACGGTAGCTCTCTCCGAATTTCGGAGAAAAAACTTTTTCATAACTTACTTTCCTTGCTACAGTGTAGCTGGAAGCCGTATAGCTTAATGGTAAAGCGTTCATTCTACCCCTACCCAAGTGAAAGATTGAGGTTCGACTCCTTATATGGCTATTTTCAAACATGATTTCATGATTGAATAAGGGGAAACCCTAATCATGTTTGAACAAAATTCAATCAGTGTTTTAGCTGCGGAGTTCGCTGAATCTCGGAAACTAACGTTTTGTTAATAAAAGACGTGGTTTACCGATCATATAATAAACTCCAATATTATAAAGAACCGTAGCAGTGCAAGGATTCCTTACGGCTTTCGAGGTAAATTTCTTGCAGCTAAGGGCGTATATCTTAATGGTAGAGCACAGGACTTTGACTCCTGGTGTACTGGTTCGATTCCAGTTACGCTCGTTTGAAAAAAATTGAAATGTGAAGAAGAAAGGAGAGTTCCGATGGGAAGAAAAATTAAGGTGCTTGACAGAGACAATTTCGTCGATGCTATCAATGATTATTGCAGCCATAAAATTACAATGGATGAAGCGGCAAAGAAAATGGGTGTCTGTACTCCGACATTCCGCAAATATCTCAGAATGGTTTGGATGGGAGAAACACTGCCGGAAGAACTGTTCGAAAGGAAGAAATAGTGATGAAAATGGACGATGAAATAAGAAAAAATGAAGTAAAACGCGTGATTACTTGCAAAATGGAAGATATTGCCAATTTGGTGGCGAATTCCGGTTATACAGTGACAATCCGACAGACAAAGGACGGGGCGAAGATTACAAGTCACAAAGAAAAGGTGATGAAATAATGGATATCAGAATCGAAAGTGATGGAACAACTACAAAGGTTTTTGTTGATGGAAAACAGATTCCAAAAGCTACAATGGCAACTTTTGTTTTTCATGCAGAGCCAGAACGTGTATATTGCAAAGTAGAAAAAGTAAAGACGGATAAACGGGAAATTCCGGTGATGGATGATACAGGCTGGAGCATCGTGAAAGAGAGAAAAGTGTTAATCAACACATTGACAAGATGATAATGAGAAAACTATTAAAATTAATTGACTTTTTTAAATCATGGATATATTATCCGGAAATGGTACGTTATTTCAAAAAACAAGGAATTGATATATCGAAGAAATGGACAAGAATTAGATATGCATGGTGGCATTGCCATGTTGGACGATTAAAGTAAATACAGAAGCTCATGCCCGGATGCGGACAGGGAACAGGGGAGTGCTCCTTAACTTTTTTATTTTAAGAGTTAGGGGGCACTTTTTTGCGTTATGGCGAGCGATTATTTGATTAAAACCGTAAAAGGGTATGAAAACTACATAGAGCGTAAGGGGATTGACGAACAGGTGCTTGATGCGTACATCCTTGCGGTGCAGACTGCATTTGAGCAAGAGAAAGACATAAAGTACGGATTGCAAGTTTCTGATAGAGCAAAGCAGATTGTCAATCAAATCATAAAAAAACAGACAAACGGTGGAG
>ERZ857922.2753-NODE-2753-length-17077-cov-4.328340_pt1 | contig 17077 bp, 12 predicted proteins | sample MGYA00519579_ERZ857922 | MGnify/ENA primary metagenome ERZ857922 (study PRJEB31778, sample SAMEA3449375) | human gut metagenome | biome: human gut; feature: human-associated habitat; material: faeces | place: United Kingdom | collected 2010/2012 ... | reverse complement strand
TGACGCCGTACTGAAAAAAGAACCGAAAGTAGAGAGCACGGCTATCCGGGAAATGCGGGAAGAGGTCAAGATATTAATTCAAAACAGAAAATAAATTTTATTCAGAGTATTTTTCAATGGATAAGAAGATTTTCATATCTTTACACACAAACAGATAAATTCTCTTACCATATGATACGAATACCAAAAACATCATATCACATTTTCTGTAATTGGACAAAACTACTGCTTGGTACACTTTTTCTCTGTTCATGCGAAAATCATCAGAAAATATCTTTAAATCAGAATCTGATGATTGACACAATCAACATTTCAATAGGCGACAGTTGTCTTCAAACATACACCTCGCTAAGAAATAGAGTTTGCGAAGACAAATTATATTGCTTCAATAAAATACAACACAGTATTGATATATTTAATCTATCTACTCAAAAACTATCTAACCAGATAAAAATAGAACACGAAGGAGCAAATGGCATAACCAATATAGATGCTTTTTGTGTTTATGGAGATTCTATTTTCATTCAAAATGAAACCAGCTATACAATAATAAATCATCAAGGTAAGATTATCAAAAAAATATCCAGGGAAAAACTAAACAACCTCATTGACAACAACGAATATTCTATTTTCCCAACAAACATCACATTATCTAATTTTGAAAATCTCATCTTTGACAATAAACACGATGAATTAATAATACCAATTAATACAGTACCACCGTCAAATTTAAAAGGTAAAAATTGTATTGCAACAATAGATATAAAAAAAGAAATTGTAAACTTACTCCCTATATACTTCCCTCCCACCGTCACAGATAAGTATTATGGAAAATTATCTACAGCACAAATACTTAGCAAAGGAGACAGCATTATATACAATTTTGGAAATTCATCAAAAATATACATTTATAATCGTAGGAATAAAGAAACCTATGAATATGATATAAAAAGTAATTTCACGGATAATTTATCTGAAGACTTAGACAAAAATGTAAATACAAAAAAAATATTTGATCACTATTTACATTCTTTATTCTTTCACAATATACAATATGACCCATATAGAGATTGCTATTATCGTATACATACTAATAAAAACAACAATCCGTCGGCATTTAATGACAAAGAGACATTTCTAACAATCATAAATTCAAATTTCGAAAAAACAGACGAAATAAAATTACCTGAAAATACTTATCCAATATATAATATATCAGCTAATGGATTAATCTTTTTCACCATGATAGGTTTACAGGAAGATTCTTTTAGCTATATCAATTTAACAACAGACAATATCAACAAAATAACTAAGAATTACACTCAATTAGATACTACACAAAAATCAGAACAAATCATAAAGGAAGAAAAAATAAAGAAAACAATACTTCCTTCATCAAAGCATTCCAAAAAAGATTCAATAATGACTACTGACAAAATAAATTCTTTTGTCAGAGAGAACATGATTTATCCCCAAGAAGAATTAAAACAAAATATAGAGGGATATGTACTTATCATCCTTGAAAGCGATAGTACAGGAAACGTTATAAGTCATAGAATATCAGAAACTGGAACAACAACTGATAATGAAAACTTTCGTAAAGAAGCTCTCCGGATAGCTCATTTAGTAAAATATATCTATCCTAATATTACATTCTTTTTTCATGTACCCTTTCTTGTTGATAGATATTTTGAAACTCACAAAAAGGAATCATAAAAATATTGACTATATTTACGAACAAACCGAAAAACATGGACAAATGAAACATCTCTCTTACATATTAACAAGTATTAGTACCCCTATTGCGTGTTTCAAGAATCAGAAAATCACTTCCTCTAGGTATGCTGATTTCAGGAGACAAAGACGGGCATTGCTACCAAAACAAAAAGTGAAGGCTTCTGTAATAGTTACTACAATATGGAATTTCAGTCAAAGTCCAGACAAGAAAGTAATAAACATCGTAATGTCTATTGCTATCCTTGGTGTATTTATCTGTTGCAGCAATAAAGATAACAATCAGTATTTTAATGGAGATATACGATACCTCGATAACAGTAGTATGACTACAATAAACATCGAAAGTAAATCCGTTCCATTAAATGGGGACAATACCGGAATGATAGCAGTATATGAGTCACTGCTAATTTGTTGGAGTCCTAACTACCCTAATCATTTTTTTAATATATTCAATGTGGACACGGGTGAAGAAATCGGTTCTTTCTGTGAAAAAGGGCAAGGTAGCGAAGAGGCAATATCCGTTAATTGTATAATGCAATTATTCAAAAAAGGAGATGATATAATGACAGTACTTTACGCTTCTAATGAAGGAAAGTTGTTTTTATGGAATGTAAGTCAATCTATAGAAAAAGGGACAACGGTATATGATACAATTGTTCCGTATAATAATAATCGTATCTTCTTTAACTTTTATCAGTCCGATGATATATTGTTTGCCTACAAACCTGCTGAATATTTAAATAACAATGAAGCAACTACGCCGTTTTATGAAAAACGTACGATTTATACTAATGAGTTAATACAGGAATATCCGATTTACAAAACAAAATCAGTACATAACAGTAATAGCGATATCGCGAGTTCAGTAGATTTCTTTTTTTACACATGGGACGCAATGAAACCAGATGGCTCTAAAATTGTCCAGGTCATGAAACATCTTCCACAAATAAACATTTTAGACATTCATACTGGTAATATTGTTGGTTACAGAATGAAAGACGGTCCCGATTTTTCTCTTTTAGAAACAGATATGAAGTCAATGAATGTATATTATAATTGCGTACATGCGGATGATAATTATATTTATGCGACTTACTGGGGAAAAAAACCTTGGAATGATCATCTTGGTGTTGAATTACCAACCTTTAATACTATCCATGTATTCGACTGGAACGGAAAACCTCTTTATCAACTTGTAACCGATCAATCTTTTTTTCGTGTATGGTCAGATCCGGTTAGGAAACGGCTATATACTATAAATCTGAATAATGACGAAGTGTATTATTTAGATTTAGAAGATTTGAATTAGAAGCCTGACTACTAAAATAGAATAGGATGAAAAGCATTTATACAATCTTAGTTATGCTTCTGACAATAATGGCAGGATGCGGTGGTAACAAAAAATCTGACTGTCAAAAGGAAGACTCTGATACTATTGCTATACCGGATACTTTTATTACGATTGACGTTAGTAAAAAATATCCTCTAAAAGAGTTAATTCTTCAGGATATTATGGATGTGGAATATATTGCATTAGAATCCACGGACGAATTTCTTTGTCAAGGCATCGTACAAGCCATAGGTAAAGAAATCATATTAGTGAAAAATGTCATCAACGATGGCGATATCTTTATCTTCGACCGAAATGGCAAAGGTTTGAGAAAGTTTAACCGGAAAGGGCAAGGTTCTGAGGAATATATATTCAACCTAAGTGCCTTCGTAGATGATAACAGCGGTGAAATATACATTGATGAAATAATAAGAAACGTTCTGGTATATGATTTTCAGGGAATTTTTTTAAAAAGTATCCCCAGAGGCGATAACAAATGGATTAATGCTACGAATTACAACCAGGATTATTTGATTGCCAGGGAATCACCTTCCATCCAGATACAAAATAAAACGGATTACCAACGTTTTGTTATCATTTCCAAACAAGACGGGAACATTGCTAAAGATTTTCGAATCTATTTTAAAAAGAAAGTTGAATGGGGAATAACCAACCGCGCAGAAAATACAGGGGGTGCTCCTCGTCTTTATCCTATCGTTCCTTACGATGATAGTTGGTTGTTAACGGAACCCTCGTCCGATACAATATTCAAACTCTCACCGGATTACAGTCTGACTCCTTTCATAGCCAGAACACCATCTATACAATCGATGAAACCAGCCGTATTCCTTTTACCATGTATATTTACCGACCGCTACTATTTTATGGAAACAGTAACGATGGATGCCGACATTTTAAGGAATGAGAAATTCCCAAAGACACATTTAATGTATGACAGAATAGATAATACATTATTCGAATATACTGTATTCAATGATGATTTTTCTGAAAAAGTCCCCGTGAACTTAACTATGCAGGAAACTACAAATAGTGAAATCGCCTTTTGTCAAAAATTAGAACCTCACGAACTTATTGAGGCTTACGAAAAAGGGCAATTAAAAGGGAAGTTGAAAGAAATTGCTGCGGAGTTGGAAGAAGATTCAAATCCTGTAATTATGCTGGTAAAATATAAAAAATAACTTCTATACCCTCTTATTCCCTTTTAAACCTATCTATCTCCATCTAAACCGTTTTTGTGTTTCGGCTGGAAGTTACTTTTGTAATGTTTTCGAAAACAGATGAAGTAATTTCTATTAACACTTAAAAAATTAAAATTATGTCAGTAAAGTATCGTTTAGTCGAACGTAACAACATGGGGAAAGACAAAGAAGAAACCCCGAAAAAGTTATATGCACAACCGGTTTATTCGGATTTGGTAGGATTTGAAGAATTATTGGGTGAGATCAGTGAAGCCGGTATTCCTTCCAACCAGGTAAAAGGGGTTATGGACCGTATGAACTACCTGATCAAAAAACATTTGGCAGCCGGACGACGGGTACAGTTCGGTGAATTCGGAAACTTCCGTTACGGAGTTGGTTCTACCGGAGCTGCTGAAAAAGAGGAATTTCAAACCAATATGATAAAAATTCCACGAATCATTTTCAGTCCGGGAGCGACCTTGCGTAAAGCCCGTAAGGATGCCAATTTCGAGAGAAAGGAAGAGATTGTTACCCAAAATGACGGCGGTGGCAACGGTGGCGGCGACAGACCGGAAATTGAATAGACGATCTGATTTCAAGTTGCTGTAATGTAAAAGGGAGTGCTTCTACGTTTTGAGGCACTCCCTTCTTTTATCCCTTCCATATATATTATAAATTCCTCTGCAAAATAAGAATCATTTCCTTTGGCTTTGTCCTGATATTTACATACATTTGTTGGCAGTAACCTTATTAGAATGAAGACTTTAGACAAAATCACATATTTATGAAACTACACTTATTCTATTTCGTTCTATGCTTTATCCTTTTGTCCTGCCAGTCTGATAAATATCACTGGAAAAACCAGGATGACAGAATGGTTCTCATGTCCGGAAAAACGGTTGTCGGAGAGTTGAACCCTTCCGTAACAAAAGGAATGAATCGTACAGATCAGATTGAAATGCTCGATTCCTGTACGTTTAAGATCACCTGCCAATACACAGCATTGGAAGACATGGAAACAGCCAGGATTAACCTGGATTTCGTACACAAATCCGCCTCCGATTACTGGATGATACCTTCCGTCTCTTACAACGGAAACAACTGGGGACGGGGAAAAGAGCCCAAAGGTGCACAGCAAAACGGGAAATGGCGAACTTATTCCTACCGCAGCACACCCATTCCCGGAGCAACCTACTCGGAAGGAACACGGTTTGCCGTTGCCATGTGGAGCGACGTCCCCCAGAATGAAAAAGAGAGTATCTCCTGTTCCCTGATGCCGGACAGGGAGACCACTACCCACCGGCTTATCTGGCCGGAAGAAGAAATGCCGGTCATGTATGCAGCCAGGGACCGCTACAAACCGGGATATCAGAAACAGGAAAAATTATCCAAAGGGGAAACGGTCACATTGACCGCTTATCTCTCCGTCTGCGACGTGCAGCCTCATCATTATGCCATGCATAACTTCTTGCACGAAGCCTGGGAGCGTGCCGACAAACAAGAGACAGCCATTTATCCACCCGCCAAAATATGGGAACTGGGCCTCCGGTATGCTAAAGAATATCTTTGGACGAAAGAGGGTGCTTTCAGTGGATTTACAATCGGTTTCTCGCCGGATAAAAGCGGGGAATGGAGTAAACGGAAAGGATACGAAATAGGTTGGTGCGGACAAAATGCGTCTTTTGCCAATTCACTGCTTTTCGATTATATCAAACATAATAACAAAGAATCTCTGGACAAAGGGGTAGCCACCCTCGATGCATGGGCCAAACTCTGCCGGCTGCCCAACGGACTTTTTATCACGAACTATGACCGTATCTCCGGCCAGAGAAGCCAGATCGACAATGTCGTCATAGATGCCTGCAACCTGGGAACGGCCGCCCTGAATTATTTCGAAGCGACTGAACTGGTGAAAGCCTGCGGACTGGAAAGACCGGATTATGAAAGCCTGGCTTTCGGTATCTGCGATTTCGTCAGAAACGACCAGCAGAACAACGGAGTATATGGTCGCGGCTGGTATCCGAACGGAGAATGTTTCTACCGGGAAGGGACTATCGGTTGTTTCATGGTTCCCCCCATGCTCGAAGCATTCTCACGTTCGAAAGACTCCACCTATTTATCTTCCGCAACCCGGGCTTACGATCATTATGTGAGCGAACTGAAAACAAAAGGATATTCTACGGCTGGGGCTTTGGATACTTGGTGTATCGACAAGGAGTCATCCATTTCCCTCCTGCGCTCGGCTTTGAAGCTGTATAACCTGACAAACAACAAAGAATACCTCGATGATGCCGTTGCCGTCTCCTACTATCTGTCCACCTGGTTGTGGCATTATAACGGCGTTTATCCGGAAAACGACAACTTCACCCAATACAACTATAAGACTTTCGGTGCGACTTCTGTTTCCGTGCAGCATCATCACCTGGACCCGTACGCTTTGTTCTGGGTGCCGGAATGGTTCGAGCTGACGAAACTGACGGGAGACAGCCAGTGGAAAGAAAAAGCGATTGCCATCTGGAATAACGGTTGCCAACTGATATCCGACGGTACACTGGTGATAAACGGACGTGTCCGCCCTGTCGGTTCCCAGAATGAAGCTTATCTGCAAAGTCACTGGAACTGGGATGCCGCATCTCATTTCGACCGGATCAATTCATGGCTGGTGGCCTGGCCCGGTGCTTTCAGGCTGGAAACTTTGAGGAAGCTGGATGCCATCGATGCACCACAAATACAGTAAAAAGTTGTATGTGAACATTTAAAAATAATATCATGAGAAAGTTATTCATCAGTGCCCTTGCTTTTCTGGCACTTCCTTTGTTTGCTCAAAAAGAGGCAAGCATCCGTGTGTATCCCCAGCAAGGAACACAACAAATCAGCAAACACATCTACGGACAGTTTGCCGAGCATCTCGGAACTTGTATTTATGGCGGCCTTTGGGTGGGTCCCGACTCTGACATACCTAATACACAAGGGTATCGTAATGATGTGCTCAACGCCCTGAAAAAGTTGCAAATCCCCAACCTCCGCTGGCCGGGCGGCTGCTTTGCCGATGAGTATCACTGGATGGACGGTATAGGCCCGAAAGAGAACCGTCCGAAAATGGTCAACAACAACTGGGGCGGAACGATTGAAGATAACAGTTTCGGAACCCATGAGTTCCTCAACCTCTGCGAGCTGCTGGGATGCGAACCTTATATCAGTGCCAATGTCGGAAGCGGTACGGTGGAAGAAATGGCCAAATGGATTGAATATATGACTTCGGAAGGTGACAGCCCGATGGCACGCCTGCGCCGTCAGAATGGCCGCGACAAAGCCTGGAACGTAAAATTCATCGGGGTCGGTAACGAAAGCTGGGGCTGCGGAGGCAGCATGCGCCCGGAATATTATGCCGACCTGTACCGCCGCTACTCTACCTACTGCCGCAACTACGACGGAAACCGTTTATTCAAAATTGCCAGCGGTGCCAGCGACTACGATTATAACTGGACGGAAGTACTAATGAAAAACGTTGGCGGCCGCATGGACGGGCTTTCCCTGCATTACTACACCGTTTCCGGTTGGAACGGCAGCAAAGGCTCGGCAACAAATTTCAACAAAGACGATTATTACTGGACAATGGGGAAATGCCTGGAAATAGAAGATGTGATAAAAAAGCATATCGCGATCATGGATAAGTACGACCCTAAAAAGAACGTAGCCCTGATGCTTGACGAATGGGGTACCTGGTGGGACGAAGAACCCGGAACCATCAACGGTCATCTTTACCAGCAGAATACCATGCGCGACGCTTTCGTTGCCGCCTTGTCCCTGAACGTATTCCATAAATACACCGACCGTCTGAAAATGACCAACATCGCCCAGATTGTCAACGTTCTCCAATCCATGATTCTGACCAACGGCCCGAAGATGTTACTGACGCCTACTTATCATGTATTTGAAATGTACAAAGTGCATCAGGATGCTACATTCCTGCCGATGGACCTGATCTGTGACAAAGCCCGGGTACGCGACAACCGCGAAGTCCCGATGCTGAGCGCATCCGCTTCCAAAGATAAAAACGGTCTGATCCACATCACGCTGGCAAACGTAGACATCGACAATACGCAAAACATCACGCTTGACCTGCAAGGCCAGAAAATATCGGGCGTAAATGGCCGCATCCTGACCTCCGCCTCCATCAACGACCATAATACGTTCGAAAAACCGGACGCAGTAAAACCGGTGGCTTTCAACGATGCCAAAGTGGAGAAAGGGCAGCTGAAAATCAATATTCCGGCCAAATCCATCGTTGTACTGGAAGTGAAGTGAATTTTTCAGGGTAAGGATATTTTATTTCGGCCGACATCTCAAATCAGAAGAATATTATCTTGCCGTTCGTAAATAGTTTTCTACCTTTGTCAGCAAAATGAAAAATACACTATCTAATTAAAATAAAAGAATTATGAAACCTACATTATTTCTATTGGCAGCCGGTATGGGCAGCCGCTATGGAGGATTAAAACAATTGGACGGACTAGGTCCTAACGGAGAAACAATTATGGATTATTCAATCTATGATGCTATTCAGGCTGGTTTCGGAAAGCTTGTCTTTGTTATCCGTAAAGATTTTGAACAGGATTTTCGTGATAAGATCATCTCAAAATATGAAGGTCATATTCCTTGTGAATTAGTATTCCAAGCATTGGATAACCTCCCCGAAGGATTTACCTGCCCGCCGGAACGTACAAAACCGTGGGGAACAAACCATGCCGTAATGATGGGTGACGGTGTGATCAACGAACCGTTCGCTGTAATCAACTGCGACGACTTCTACGGCCGCGACTCTTTCCAGGTAATGGGTAAGTATCTGGCTGCATTGCCTGACGGTTCCAAAAACACCTATGCAATGGTAGGTTTCCGTGTAGGAAATACATTGAGCGAAAGCGGAACCGTTTCACGCGGTATTTGCGGTACGGACGAAAACCAACTGCTGACATCAGTCGTTGAGCGTACCAAAATCCAGCGTATAGATGGCGAAGTAAAATATATCGACGACAACGGCGAATGGACGGCAACTCCCGACACCACTCCGGTCAGCATGAATTTCTGGGGCTTTACTCCTGATTATTTCGCTTACAGCAATGAATTCTTCAAAACATTCCTGAGTGATCCGAAAAACATGGAAAACCTGAAGAGCGAATTCTTCATCCCGCTGATGGTTGATAAACTGATTAGTGACAAGACTGCCACTGTAAAAGTTTTGGATACAAACAGTAAATGGTTCGGTGTCACATATCCGGAAGACCGCCAGGAAGTAGTCGACAAGATTCAGGCACTGGTTGATGCTGGTGAATATCCTGAAAAGTTGTTCTGATAAAACAGAAACACTACATAAAATTCCCGGTGGAACTACTATTTCTCAGTTATTCTGCCGGGAATTTCTTTTATTCTAGAAAAAAACGTAATATTGTCTCAAATTAGGAATTTGTGTACATGAACTTCAAAGAAAAGACAGACACAGAATTAGCCACACTACTCATTCGGGACAATGAAGCGGCTTTCAGTGAGTTATATGTGCGCTATAAAGATAAGTTATACTATTTTTGCCTCCATCTGCTCAAATCGAAAGAAGAAGCGAACGACATTGTACAGGAAATATTTATCCGCTTGTGGGAATCGCGCTCCTTTATCAATCCTGAGTTGTCCTTTTCTTCTTTCCTTTATACGATGGCCCGGAACCGCATACTCAATTATTTCCGGGATATCGATATTGATGAGAAAGTGAAACAAATACTGTCTGCACAAAAAATTACGGAAGAAGAAGCGATTGACTCCAAAATCATCTATACTGAATATCAGATGATTCTCCAGAATGCAATCAGTCAACTCCCCCCGCAACGTCAAAAGATTTTTAATATGAGCCGTATCGAAAGTATGTCTCATAAAGAAATTGCTGCCGAATTAGGTATTTCAGTCAACACCGTACAGGAACATATTTCTGAGGCGCTCAAATTCATAAAAGTCTATTTCAGCAAGCACGCAGACATTTCTATAAGCCTGTTGCTGGCAGCTTTTATCCTATACAAATAATACTCAGTTTTTACTGAAAAAATCACCGGTCGTTTTCACTTCCTCCAGCTTTTCTTCTATCAGGGAAGTCAATTCCTTCACGACCTCCGGATATTTGGTTGCCAGATTATATTTCTCAGAAGGATCGGTATTAATGTTAAACAGTAACGGTAATTCTCCTTTAAAATAATCCAGTCCCAATTGGCTGTATGTTTTTACATGCAGCTTCCATTGTCCTTTACGTACCGCCATCAGCTGATGGTCGATACCAAAATAGAAGTATGGAGTTTCCGGTTTCGGAGCCACATTTTCGTATCCGAGATAAGAGGCTATATTCTTTCCGTCAATAACACGGTCGGTTGGAATCGCTGCCCCTCCCATCCATACGGAAGTAGCGAAAACATCCATGGAAGTAATGACTTCTTCATTCACCTGCCCGTTCAAATGGTCGGGCCAGCTAACAAAACAAGGTACGCGGACCCCTCCTTCCCAGGTACTGCCTTTACCGTCACGGAAGATACCGGCCGAACCGCCTTCCTCGTTCCGGGGCAACCAGGGACCGTTATCACTCATAAACCAAACAATCGTATTCTTGTCTATTCCTTCTTTTTTAAGAGCAGACAAAATTTCTCCCACTCCCCAGTCGATTTCTTCCACAGCATCGCCGTAAGTACCTCTCTTAGATTTGCCTATAAAAGCTTTTCCGGGATATAACGGGACATGAGGCATTGCATAAGGAACATATACAAAAAAGTTTTCTTTCTTATGTTTCTTAATGAACGATATAGCTTTTTCCGTGTAAAGGGCCGTCAGTTCCGACTGGTCCGGATTCATTCTAAGCGTATCATTCCCACACATCAAAGCAATATCCGGATATTTCGGGGGAATCATATCATTGCTATACGGAAGGCCGACATATTCATCAAAACCATTCTGCAAAGGCAGATATTCTTTCTTCGTACTACCTAAATGCCATTTACCATAAATAGCCGTAGCATAACCTTGTTCCTTCAGAAGTTCGGCTATTGTCAATTCCCGGGGATGAATACCTCTCTCCGCATCCGGACTCAAGACCCACCGGAAACCGGCACGAACCGGATAACGTCCCGTCAACAAAGAATAACGGCTTGCCGTTGAAGCCGGTGATGCACTGTAATAATTCGTGAAACGCATACCGTCCAGAGCCATTCGGTCCAGATTGGGTGTTTTTATATCCGGATGTCCGGTCACTCCTATATCACCATACCCCATATCGTCACAATAGATAATAACGATATTCGGACGGTCATTCTTATTTTCTTTAGCTGCTGCCTGACACAAAGGTACCGACAGCAAAGCCAAACTTATTTTTATATGATTATTCATTCGTACTTTTATTTTTAGACGCTAGCTTCTCATGTTATTTGAAAACCTGTACCATCGGGCGGCCAATCCATACCTGCGGTTGTTTCAGGTTAAAAATATGAGCGATAGTAGCAGCCGTATCAAACTGCATCATACTTTCTGTAAATTCATACCCTTTCTTGATTCCTTTTCCGGAAATAATGAAAGCTGTTTCCATTTCCTGCATAGTCTTACCACCATGTCCTTTTTTGATTCCTCCGTGGTCGGATGTAACAATAAAGATCGTATCATCCAATATTCCGGCTTCTTTAACAGCTTCTACTATCTGGGCGATATAGCCATCCAGAACTTTCAACATATTATAGTATTCAGGAGTATCATGTCCGTCTGCATGCCCCACATGATCCGGATTATCAAAGATAACCGCACACAAGTTCGGTTTGGCCGATTTGATATAATCGACTGCATAACGAGCTGTTGCATCCGGTTCTTTCGATGCTTCCGCTACATGTTTGTCATAGCTCAATGCCAGTGTATCTATCACATAACGAATACCTTTCCATTCGCAAACGCAACCGATCTCCGCTTTGGCGTCCGATTCACGTAAAAGGCCGAATACTGTTGGAAATATGCCATCTTTACTCAATACACGCGACGGCAGTTCAGGAGTCCGTGAACCCCACTCCGTATATCCGTGTAGCTCAGGACCAGCCCCCATAAACATAGAAGCCCAGTTCACAGCGCTGGAAGAAGGCAGCACGCTTCTTTTTTTCAAAGTATAGGAACCTTCAGCCATTAATTTCTTCACGGTGGGCATTTCAGCTTTTTCCACACTATAAGCCCCCCAACCATCGAGACCGATCAATACTACATGTTTAGCTTTCCATTTAGCAGCAAATGAAACATTGGCAAATAGAAAAACAAAAGCAACGATATATAAATATTTTCTAGTGTTCATATTTATTATATTAAAAAATAAAGGTTGTCCCTATGAGAACATTGTCCGCAGAAACAACCTTTAAAAGTAATTGATGTTAATTATTCAGCGGTTTCCCAACCGGGGTTTTGTTTCAGTTTAGGATTCAAGGCAATTTCCTGTGTCGGAATCGGTTCCAGATAATATTTTTCCAACCAACCCGATGGTTTGGCAAACAAGATGGAATAGCCTTCATCGGCACCTCCGAGAATATTGAGTTTACTACCATAGTCACTGCTTTTTACCCATGCACCTAATGGTTGTTTATTCACATATTCTCCTTTTTTCCAACGTTTTAAATCACGGAAACGGAAACCGTCGCCCATCAATTCGATACGACGTTCACGACGAATTTCCCACAAAACAGGATCTACGCTCTGGTCTCTATTCAAATCGAAAGAAGCATCTATTTCCGATACATTCATAGCAGGAATAACCGCACGAACACGAAGTTTATTAATAGTGGCATCAGCTACAGATTGAGAGAATTCGCCCAATTCAAATTTAGCTTCTGCATAATTCAACATTACTTCTTCTATACCGAAAAGCAAATAATCGACGGTAGAGGAACGCAACGCCATATTATCGACGTGACGGTTATAATATTTCCAGAAATAGAAACCTAAGTGAGTAACCAGGAATCCCTGCCCGTTCGGATAGTTACGGAAGTGCGGAAAACCGGAAACCTGATAGCCGACGAAGTTAGAAACCGGCAAACTCTTACCCGTTGCCGAACCACCTATTTCTTCCATAAAGTCAATATATTCACGATCGCTGGCCACTCCGGTATGCTCCCAACCGAATGATGTACCGGCAGCACCAGTCAATTTTACTTTATACGGAGGAACTACCGTCCAATATAAACGACGGTCACGATGACGGAACTGAGCATTCAAATCCTTATCACCTTCATATACCTTACTGGTAGAAACCGGACGTCCGTCTGAACACAAATAGCTGTCAACTGCATCTTTTGTCAGATCGACATACCAGGCAGAAGAACGGATAACACGTGTAATACTATGTGTTACCATATCCGTTTCATATTGTTTTGCCAGGATCACACCTGCTTTTCCGACCAATTCTTCCGAGTTGTAAAGGTCATCATAATTAGGCATGATAGAAGGATAAGCACTCATCAACTTTTCTGAAGCATTAGCACAAGCTCTCAAATACGTTTCGCTATCATTCAATCCATGATATTTACGCCAGGTACCTTCAAATAATCCGAAACGTGAAATTAGAGCTCTGACCACATGAACATTAATTGTATTTGTTCCTGTACCACCTTCTTTGATGTGTTCTTCCGCCCATTGCAGGTCTTCCAGGATATGCTTAGCGACTTCGTCTCGCGGAGTACGTTCACAATAAAGATCCTCCGTATCCGTATCACTCAGCACTTTGTCGATCCAAGGCACATCGCCATAAGCTACCATCATATCAAAATAACGTAACGCTCTGAAAAAGTAACCGACACTTCTCCAGTGGTCTTTATCGACATCACTCATGGAAGAACCATCAATATTCTGCAACATTATATTGACACGACGGATATACGTAAAACTCCAAGAACTACTGGTTGCCGGTAACTTCTTTAACTGATAAGCATAATCGGATTCTCCGCCGGAATTGGCATAAATTATATTATCCGTATTATATTCGCTCGAGATATTAGCCGGAGTGTAACCGCCATCTGTTGGAAATCCGTCGAAATATTCATATAATCCCCAGGCATACGTTTTGAAGTTGTCGCTGGTTTTAAAGGCTGTTGCTTCTGTTTGTTCATCCAAAGGATATTTATCCAGAAAATCGCTCGAACATCCCGACAACCCCCAACCGGTTAAAGCAATGACCGGTAATACTATATATTTTTTCAAATTCATATTCTCTCTTTTTAATAGTTTCATAATAATACAGAATTACAAGCTTATACTGAAGCCAAAAGCATACGAACTCATAAACGGATATCCCAATCCGTTCGCTTTACTGTCAACAGCCGGATCCAGTCCCTTTGGCATATGATCGAACGTAAACGGATTTTCTGCAGAAACATACACTCTCAGGTTATTGATACCAATTTTAGAAATAATGTTTTGAGGAATGGTATATCCCAATGTCAGGTTCTTTACCCGCAGATAAGCACCGTTAGTCAGATATTTTGTCTGGGCGCGCACATTCGCTGCATAATTGGTATTTCTCATACCCGTTTCATACAAACGCGGGAAGAAAGCTCCTGTATTTTCGGAAGTCCAGTAATCCAATTGATGTTTATAAATCGTACCGAATTCATAATAATACGGGAAGATCAAATCGTTGGTCAACCATTTATCACACTTTCCGACTCCTTGCAAAAGGAAGGAGAAACTGAAATTATTCCATGACAAGCCGCCATTAATACCATATTGGAAACGTAATGAGTTATTGCCAATAATCTTACGATCCCCCGGATCATAAATCGTTTCATTTCCCGCATTAATGATACCATTGCCGTCCAAATCCTTATACATCATATCTCCCGGATTCGGTTTCACACCTTCCACGTGAGGAATACCGTCTTTTAAAGTACCATTCTTCAAATTTGCATCTAAAGAACCTTCTACGAAATCATCTACTGTATAAAGACGATCTGTTACATATCCCCATATTTCACCGAGACGCTGTCCCTCTACATACGTTTTGTTATCAGAAGTACGAATTACACCGGCTACATTATTTTTAAACTTAGTAATATATGCTTTATAATCATACAGGTTGAAACCGATATTATAATGTACTTTACCAATCTGGTCACGCCATGCCAACTCCAATTCGAAACCGGTAGATTTCAAATCGGCCACATTCTGCAACGGAGCGTTAGCTCCCAAAGTGGCAGGTAACTGTGACCCACTGGTCAACATATCCTTCGTATCGCGACGGAAAAGGTCGAAATTGGCAGAAAGACGATTCTTCAAGGCACTCAAGTCGAAACCAATATTTAACGTACGAACCGTTTCCCAAGTAAAATTTCCACTGACTAACCCTGGTTGTTTTAATGTAATAGGCTGATTATTATTATCCAACCATGTAGATTTTACCGATTCCATACTCGGAACAAACTGATAAGGATCAATATTCTGATTACCTACCGTACCAATTGATCCCCTGATTTTCAAATTGTTGATCCACCCCAATTTCTTTATAAATTCCTCGTTATGAACATTCCATGCCAAACCAACAGCCCACGTCGTGGAGAAAAGCTTGTTGCTGCCGAAAACGGAAGTCCCGTCTGCTCGCAGGTTGAAGTCCATCAGATAACGATTGTCATACGAGTAGTTCAAGTTCATGAAAAAACTGGTGGAACGCCGACGGTCTTTCGAGTAGGTAGGCTTTTGATTTTCCCGGAAACCCGTGGAATAGGCAGGATTCTTATGGAAATCATCGTTAAACCCAACCACGCTGTAACCGGATGCCTCCGAGCGGGATTCACTGAAAGACCATCCTCCAACAAAGTTTACTTGGTGGACATTCTTAAATATTTTACCAAAGATAATGTTCAAATCACCATTGTACGAGAAGCTTTCATTCTGATTAGACGAGAAAGAACCCTTCTTTAATTTCTCCGTTTCCAAAAAATCCGTGTGATTCGGGGACTTGAACGCTTCTGTTTTCGAGATACTCTTAGATATTCCCAACCGGGCCCGAAGTCTCAGGGCGTCAAAGGTAGTCCATTCCATCGTAAAATTGTCCCTCAACGCGAGCTCCTTGGTTGTATTCGTGTTTTCAATGTTCCACACGTACAAGGGATTCAGCATATCTTCCCCGTACAACCCAGTCTTTCTCTCCAAATACATGGGAATTGTACCGTTTTCCTGTCTTTTCCGGTAATACGGGTTTGCTCTTGAAAACTCGGAGAAAGCCACCGGCTCCCGGTCAGAATTAGAGAGATCCATGCTCGCCTTGTTCGAGAAGAGTAAACCTTTTTTACGGTAAATCAAGTCAATGTTCACTCCCATACCGTCACGATTGGACTTTTTCATCACGCCATCACGATTATTATAGCTGATACCCAAACCATAACGCATGGCTTGGTCACCACCATCAATATACAAGTTGTGGGAATGGTTGAAAACGGTTCGTAAAGGTTCGCTTAACCAATAAGTATCCACCCCTCTCAATACTTTTTTTAAGCGGGTGTAATAATCCTGCTTTTTCTGAAGTTTATCAACAAAACCATCATATCATGGGATAGTAACGCCCGGCCAACAACTCGTATTCCAGTTTTTCGGAAGCGTTCATTAAATTGTAATCCGACAAATCGGCAAACGAGATCCCGTAATTCCCACTGTATGACAGTCGTAACTGCCCCGATTCCGGAGACTTCGTTTCGACAACGATCACGCCATTAGCCGCCTTCGACCCGTAGATGGCCGTGGATGCCGCATCCTTCAAGATTGTCACGCTTGC
>ERZ857922.2744-NODE-2744-length-17129-cov-4.773398_pt1 | contig 17129 bp, 10 predicted proteins | sample MGYA00519579_ERZ857922 | MGnify/ENA primary metagenome ERZ857922 (study PRJEB31778, sample SAMEA3449375) | human gut metagenome | biome: human gut; feature: human-associated habitat; material: faeces | place: United Kingdom | collected 2010/2012 ... | reverse complement strand
AGGGACAGGAGCTGCCCGACCTGGTGATCGTCGACGGCGGCAAGGGACAGCTCTCGAACGCCTATGCCGTCCTGTGCGAACTGGGACTCGAAAAACAGGTGCCGATCGTGGGACTGGCCAAACGGCTCGAAGAGATCTACTACCCGGGCGATCCGATGCCCTACTACCTCAGCCGCACGGGCGAACCGCTCAAAGTGGTGTGCCATATCCGCGACGAGGCGCACCGCTTCGGCATCACCTTCCACCGCCAGAAACGCAGCAACGACTTTCTCAGAAGCGAACTCAAAGGCATCGCCGGTATCGGCCCCCGCACAGTCGAGACGCTGCTCGGGCATTTCCGCACCGTCGCACGCATCCGCAACGCCTCCGACGAGGAACTCATCGAGCTGATCGGTGCGGCCAGGACGCAACGCCTGCGCAAGCACTTCGCATCCTCCTGACCGTCCGCCGGCGATCCTCCGAGGCCGCACGACATCTCCGCCACTCTCAGCCTGTATGCGGAAAGCACCGCCGAACGCCCCTTATCGACGCAATACGGCACCTCCGTATACCTGCGATGCGGCCGTAACGACTGCGGAAAAACCGCGACAGCCATTTTTATCGGTTCAGAATTTGCAAATTGAGAATAAATCCCTACATTTGCACACCCGATTCTTTCACGAAAGAACGGCCTTGCCCGGATGGCGGAATCGGTAGACGCGTTGGTCTCAAACACCAATGATAGCAATATCGTGCCGGTTCGACCCCGGCTCCGGGTACAGAACGAATCGCTTAATTCGCTGATAATGACGAATTAAGCGATTCCTGTTTCGAGGATGTTCTCCACACTTTCCCCACCGCGTCGATTCAGACAGAATTTTGCTTTTCGTGTCCGCACCTTATCCGCAATTTTTCCAAGACGACAAAGGCCGAGACCTGACCCGCGATTTATTTTCGTCCCTCCCCAGCCGCTTACCTCGCACGGCGGGGTGTAATCTCCACAAGACATGATTTTTCATGTCGGCAGGGAACGACACCCTCCACAGCCGTCATCCGTTAAAATTTTCAACACTCAGCCGCAATGCGCAGATACGGCGTGCACGATGCGATGCGGGAAAAAATACGACCGGTGTCCGGACGCCGCCTTGCGATCCGCCCGCAGCCACGCGACGAAACGAGGGAGCCCGCTTCAAAACGGACTCCCTCGTACTTATCGGGCGACTGCCGCTATTTCTTCACGATCGACACATCGTCGATGAAGAAACGCCCCTTGCCGGCCTTCGCCTCGTTCGTCTTACCCATGATCGTGATCGTATCTTCCGGTTTGAGATCGGGAATCTCCACCACGACCTCTTTCCACACCATATCCGTCAACACGGCCGGATCTCCGTCGGCGGCATCGGAATCGGTGATGCGGACATCGGCAGCCACGACTGCATCGTTCACATAGACGTCTACCAGCTTGTTGTCCATCGTGTACCCCGCACCGGTGGTCACCTCGCTCCACGGCGTCGCCTTGAACGTCAGCGTCACGGCGTCGCCCTCCGCGCTCAGCTTCTCTGCGCCCAGCGCGAGGATGCGGAACGCGCCCACGTTGCTGCCGTTGCCGCACTTCGTGTAGCCCGGACAGGGCTGTATGTCGCCCTTGCCGGTGCCCCGATCCCAAATGCGGGTATAGCCGATCCACTTGTAGACTTCGGCGTTGAAATTGGCCGCCGTGTAGTAGTTGCCGTAGGTCGTCACGGCAGCTTTCACGGCCGTATCCCATTGCAGTTTCCAAATACTCGTCTGCGTATTGTCGTTCTTCGTGCGGGCGCACGCAGCCTGATTGAGCCAGTCGCCGCCGCCCACGCAGGCCCGGTCGAACCCTTCGTAGAAGATCTCGCCCGCAGGTGCAGTGCGCGTCTCGGGCGTCGCCGAAATCCACTCCGACCACTTGGCCTCGTCGTTCGCACCGCCGCCGCGCACGCGGAAGTAGTAGGTCTTGCCCGGGCGGATCAGATTCTCCTCCGAACCCACCGAACGGTCGCCGCCCTTCATCAGGCCGAGGAAGGTCATGCGCGTAGGATAGTCGTAGGGCCACTTGTCGGAGGTCGATTTGGTCGTCCACGTGTAGGTATACTGCGCCATCAGCTCGGCATCCTCCGAAGGTGCGTCCGCACACTGCACCGTGTAGGTGCGTGCGGCGTTCGTATCGTCCCACGCGAAGGTCAGCGACGAGGTGCTCTTGGCATAGAGCCGTACGTTCGTAGGCGCCGCGGCGAGATTCTTACCCTCCTGTCCGATGCCGATGTAGCGGAACTCGCCGTTGCACGTCACCTTCAAGTCGGCTTCACGCAGGGCGTCCAGATTCTCCGAATAGTCGATCGTGATTTCGCGCGAGCCGTCCGCCTCGGTCGGAACCACCGTCACCCATTCGGGAATATCGGTGATCGTCCACGCTCCCGGAGCCGAAACGATCACATGTACCGTCCCCGCATCGCTGTCGAGCAACAGCGTATCCTGCGACACCTCGAAAGCGACAGGTCGTTCGTCGTCATCGCTGCATCCGACCGTCGTCGCGGCCCACCCGATGCAGAGGGCATATATCAATAGTCTTTTCATCTTTTCACCATTTAATGTGCGTTATCATCCTGTTTTTCAATAGCCCGGGTTCTGCACCAGCTGCGGATTCTTGTTGATCTGGTTCAGCGGAATGGCCAGCCAGTAGCTCTTCGGCGATTCGAACACGCGCACGCGGCCTCCCTGAGCGGCCTGGATCACCTGATAGAAGTCGTCCTGCGTCTTGGCGTCGCGGTTCCACGAACGCGGCTGCTTGTTCATCACCTCGGGCGCCTCCTTCCAGCGGCGCAGATCGTGGAAGCGGCGGCCTTCGAACAGGAACTCGATCGAACGCTCCTGATGCAGCACCTTGCGCAGTTTCTGGCCCGAGGGAATACCGCCCGCGAGCGCCCACGAATCCTCGAAATCGGGCAGGCCGCAACGTCTGCGCACCCGATTGATGTATTCCAACGACTTGCCGCTCAGCGATCCGTTGTACTCGAAATCGGCCTCGGCGTAACTCAGATAGAGCTCCGCCAGCCGCAGATAGGGATAGGCATAGCGGGTGTAGGTATAGGTGTTCAGCGACTTGTCGTAGTAACTCGTCCGGCTGATCCATTTCTGGCAGACGTATCCCGTGCAGCTCTGATACTCGTCGGTCTCCTTCAACGTGCTGCCGTGCAGCTCGCCGCCGCGCAGTTTGAGCGTGATGGTCGTACCGTCGATCTCGAACGTCCCGCGGTCGAAGCCGATGCAGGCGTAGAAGCGGGGTTCGCGGTTGCGGTGCAGCAGCGCCGTGCTGTCGCCCGGCGCGACGCGGTAGAGGTCGGCGTCCTTGGTCAGCGGGTCGTCTTCGAGCGGCAGTCCGTTCTTGGTGTAGTACATTTCGACGGCCTCCATCGTCGGCACGAGCGTCGTCTTCCAGCCTTTCGACATGTCGCCCGCGATCGAACGCGGTCCGCCGTAACGCTGTATGTTCTGAATGCCCGTTTCCGCGCCTTTGGCCATGATGAACTCCTCGCCGTTCCACAACTGATCGACGAAGGCGCCGTGGTAGTTCTTCACGCCCTGTTCGAATTCATCGAGCGTCGAATCGATATTCGTGTAGAGGTAGTAATTCTGCTTGCCGCCGTTCTGGCCGGTCTTCTCCGAGAGCTGGATCGCCGCCTCGGCGGCATCCATCGCCAGCTTCCATTTCTCCCTGTCGTAGGTGGTGTTCATCAGCGGCGTACCGTCGGGATTGTTGAATCCCACGTAATCGGGATTGCCGTTGACCAGCGGCGAGGCGGCGTAGAGCAGCAGGCGCGCCTTGTAGCTGAGCGCCGCCATCTTCGTCGGCATACCCAGTTCGGCCGGCACGACCGTCTCGGGCAGCAGTCCGGCCGCCTTGTCGTAGCAGTCGGCGATGAACTTCACGCAATCGTCGTAGGGCGTGCGGGGTACGAAAATCTCCTCTTCGGGCGCATCGATCGGGATAAATCGTTTCACCAGAATCACCGGCCCGTAGTATTCGAGCAGACACTGGTGGTAGTAGCCGATCAGGAACCACGCCTCACCGGCATAACGGTCGGCGTTCTCGGGCGAGATGACCGGCACTTTATAAACGTTGTCGAGCATGTAGTAGCAGTAGCGGATGCCCCGGTAGATGTCGTAGTTGGTGCCGCCGCTCACGCTGCTCGGCTCCCAGCGGCCGAAATAGGTGTTGCTCGACGTCTCCTCGTTGTAGAGGAGGCTCTTGCTCGAGAAGTAGTAGGTCGTGCCGCGCGCACCCGTTATGAAATCGTCGCCGGCGAACTGGTCGGGCGACCAGTCGTAGCCGATCAGATTGGGCATGTAGGTCTGCAAGTAGTAGCGGAACTTGTCGGCCTGCTCGGTCGTTTTCCAGATGTCCTCCTCGGTCGCCTTGCCTTCGGGCACGACGTCGAGGTAGTCGCACGAGCAGCACAGCAATGAGGTGAATGCGAGTATGCTGATTATCTTTTTCATGATCTGTCGAATGGTTGTAGGGTTAGAAGGTGAATTGGAAACCGAGGTTGCACGTGCGTTGCAGCGGGTAGCTCAGGCCGTTGCCCGATCCCTTTTCGGGATCCCAATACTTGAACGGAGAGAAGGTGAGCAGGTTGGTGCCCGACACGTAGACGCGCATGAACTTGTAGGTGTAGCCGATCTCGGCATTTTTCAGACGCAGCATCCGGCCGTTGCGCACGTAGAGCGAGTTGGCCTGCGTGTTGTTGGTATTCCACTCGGGCGACAGACGCGGATAACGGGCGTTGGGATCGGGCGCCTCTTCGCGCCAGTGCTCGTCGGCCATCCACTGCATCAGGCCGCCGCCCGGCGTCGCCTTGGTGCCGAACGGATGGGAGTCGTACATGATGATCGACACCTTGCCCTGTCCCTGGAAGAAGGCCGAGCAGTCGAAGCCCTTGTATTTGAGCGAAAATCCGAATCCGTAGATGATTTCGGGCACGGTCGGGTTGCCGTACCAGCAGTAGTCGTTCTTGTCGATCACACGGTCGCCGTTGAGGTCTTTGAACTTGATGTCGCCGGGTTTGAGGGGGAACTCCGTCGCATAGGCGGCCTGCGAGGGCGACGAGGCGATCTCCTCCTCGTCCTGGAACAGTCCTTCGGCGATCAGGCAGTTGATCGAGTTGATCGGATGGCCCACCTTCGAGAGGTAGTCCCATTTGTAGGCGGGTTCGTCCATCTCGACCACCTCGTTGTGCGCGTAGGTGAACGAACCGCGCAGCGAAAGGATCAGATCCTTCGAGAAGGCCTTGTTGTAGTCGACCGAGATGTCGACGCCCCGGTTGTCGACCTTGCCGATATTGGCCCAGGGCGTGATGTTCGACATGCCGAACGACGAGGGAAGCGACGCGCGCTGCATGAAGATGCCCGAACGCTTCTCCTTGAACCAGTCGAAGATGATGTTCAGGCTGTCGAACAGGCCGATCTCCACGCCCACGTCGAGTTTGCGGCTCTCCTCCCACGTAGCGTCGGGATTGCCGTAGACCGACAAGATGGGCCCGTATTTCCGAATATGGTTCGTGCCGATGTAGACGTCGTACCCCTGATCCATATCGACGGTGGTCAGATAGGGGAAGCGGTCGGCATACTCCGACGAGATGACGTCGTTGCCGACCAGACCGTACGAAACGCGGAATTTCAGCAGATTCACCTTATCCTTGATGGCGCGCCAGAAGGGTTCGTTCGAAACGACCCACCCTGCGGCCACCGAGGGGAAGAAGCCGAAGCGCTTGCCCGGCGCGAAGTTCTCCGAGCCGTTGTAGCCGAAATTGGCCTCCACCAGATAGCGCTTGTCGAATCCGTAGGTGATGCGGCCGGCCAGACCCTGCTGGCGATAGGGCAGCACGGCGTACTCCTCCGAGTCGGAGATGTGCATCATGCGCTCCTTCTGGTGGTAGACCAGCGTGGCGCCCACGTCGTGTTTCTCGTTAAAGGTGCGGTTATAGTCCAGCTTCACCTGAAAGGCCAGCTCGCGGTAGCCGTCCTTGCCGCGCGAGGTGCCCAGATAGGTCGTGCCCGTGTTGGCCGATTCGCTCACGTAGCTGTAATTGCCCGCATCGTCGATGCTGTAATCGGTCAGCTTGTACAGGAACGGCGTGAACGAGCGGTAGACGGCCGAATAGACGCGGTTGTAAAAGGTCGCCATTCCCGTCGCGCTCAGGCCCTTGGTGATGAACCCGAGATCCTGATCCACGGTCAGCGCCGAGGTGAAATGGCCGCGGAACTGGTCGCCGTACCCGCGGCACAGCTGGGCATAGGGATTGGTGAACAGACCGCCGTTCCAGCCGTCGGTCACGCCGAAGCGCGTGAAGGTGTCGGACGATTCGCCGGGCAGCGTGGCCGGGAATTCGCTGGGCATGGCCGTCAGCGCATACTTGAAGAGGTCGGAGACGTCCTCGATCGGCGCATGGCGGTAGTGCAGCTGGGTGTTCATTTTCAGCGACACGCGCGTCGTCGGCGTGGCGTCGGCCGAGACATTGGCCTGGAAGAGGTACTTCTGCGCGTTGATGTTCGTGTCGTATTTCGAAATATCGGGCTTGCGGACGATGCCGTTCTCGTTATAGGCCGTGGCGTTGAGGAAATAGTCGAGCTTCTTGGAACCGCCCGTCATGTTGAAGTTGAAATTCTGGTTGAACGAAGCGTCCTTGAAGAGCATGTCGTACCAGTCGACGTTGGGATAGACATACGGATCGAGCCCCAGCCGCGTACCCATGATCTTCTGGTCGCTGTAACGCGGCGAACGTCCGCGCGTGAGACTGGCCTCGTTGTAGGTCTCCATGAAGGTGACGCCGTCGGCGATTTCGGGCACGCGCGTCGGCGCCGACATGCCGACCTCGGCGCGCAGGTTGATGGTCATCTTCTCCGAGTCGCGGCCGCTCTTGGTGGTGATGATCATCACGCCGTTGGCGCCGCGCGAACCGTAGAGGGCCGTGGCCGTGGCGTCTTTCAGCACCGAAAACGATTCGATCGTCTCGGGCGGGATGTTGTTGAGCATCTGGCTGGTGATCTCCACGCCGTCGAGAATCAGCAGCGGCGACTGTCCCGAACCGAAGGTCGAGATGCCGCGGATCCAGAAGTTCGCCCCGTCGGCGCCCGGCTCGCCGGTCTTCTGCACGGCGATCACGCCGGCGATCTTACCTGCGAACGAGGTCGAAAGGTTGCTCGACGACACCTGCAACTCGCTGGGCTTGACCGACTGGACGGCACCCACCAGCGACTCCTTCTTTTGCACGCCGAAGCCGACGACCACGACATCCTCCAACTCGTTCGAGGCGTCGACGAGCGTCACCAGCTTGAAAAGTTCGCTGTCCTTGACCGCGATCTTCTTCATGTCGTAGCCGAGGAACGAGAAGGTCACCTGCCGTGTCGAGGCCGGCACGGTAAGCGAATAGTTGCCGTCGATGTCGGTCGTCACGCCGAGCGTCGTCCCCTCGACATAGACGTTGGCCCCCACGATGGGCTGGTTGTCCGACGAGGAGATGACCGTACCGGAGAGCGTCACCGAACCGTCCTTCGCCACGGTCGCACCCTGCCGGGGCCGCTGCGAAATGGTCACCAGCTTGTCGTTGATCGTGTAACGCAGCGATCCGTCCAGTACTTTGTCGAGCACGGTCTGGATCGTTGCATTTTTGAACGAGGCCGTGACGGGTTTGTCGACATCGACCTCTTTGCTTTCGAAAAGGAACGAGTAGCCGGTCTGCTTTTCGACCTCCTCCAACACCGTTTTCAGGGGAACGCCCCGAAATGACTTGGTAATGACCTGCGCATGGATCGACAGGGTCAGCAACAGCCCCGCGACCAATGCGACGATCCGTCTGAATCGTAGATGTAAATGCATAAAGTTTAAGGATTAAGGTTAGTTAGTAAATCAGGTTTCAGTTGGATCGGAGCGGCGGCATCACTGCGGCAGGGCGTCCACCACATAGCGGCAGCCTTCGCACGAGACCGAAATGGGCAGGATGTCGCACAGCGCCCGCATGACCGATTTGATATTTTGGGCGGACGAGAGCGAGATGCGGAACGTCGTATCGTCGAACCTGCGCGTGCGCAGGTCGATCTCCACGTCGTACTCGCGGGCCAGCCTCCTGAGCAGCGACGGCAGCGTAATGGCGTCGTAACGGATCACCCCGTCGATCCATGCCCGGTACTGCCGCACGTCGACCTGCTCCCGACGCACGGTCGCTGTCGCACAGTCGTAAGTGACCAGATCGCCCGGCGTCATCGCCTCCTGCTTGTCCTCCGACTCGAAACGCAGCGCCCCTTCCAGCAGCGCAGCCGTCACGGCGGGATCTTCGGCATAGGCCGAGATGTCGAACTTCGTGCCGAGAACGGTGAACGTACAACCGCGCGCTTCGACACGGAACGGCAGTGCCGCATGGCGCGCCACCTCGAAATAGGCTTCGCCCGAGAGGGAGACCTCGCGCGAGGTTTCGTTGAAACTCGATCCGTAGCTCAACGCCGATCCCGCATTGAGCCACACCTGCGTACCGTCGGGCAGCGAGATACGGCTGTGCGTGCCCTGCGGCGCCTCGACCGTAAAAAGCTGTTCGGGCCTTTCTGCCGGAAGGAGATGCAGCACGAGCGTCGAGACGAGCGCCAGCACCGCGGCCGCAGCCGAGATACGCAGCCACAGACGGCGCAGCGGACGCCGCCGCCGAATCTTCCGCCTCAGCGAATCGAGCGAATCGAGCACGTCGGCCGGCGGAACATGGTCGCGTTTCCAACAGCTCTCCCACTCCCTCATCTGCGCGAGGCCCTGCGGATTTCCGTTGAGAAATCCATACAGTTCGCACTCCTCTTCCGCCGTGATCGTCCCCTCGAAAAACCGGAGGGCGATCTCTCTGATCCGTTCGTTCATGGCCCGTATTTTCGTTGCTCGTTCTAAATCTTATAACAACTCAAAGAGCCTTTACCCAACCTGCCTTATCGAAAAAAAACGCTCCTCCGGCATTTCGTCCGCTCGTTCGCGCCGGCTGCACCTATTTTTATTACGACGCCCGTTCGCCGCCCGTCCCGGCAGTTCCCAATCTTCGCGACCGCACGACATAAAGAATAAAAAAGAGAAGCCGACGCACGCCGGAACGGTCGCGCGAACGACGAGGCACGTACGGAATCCGGACGAGTCCGGTTCGGCACACGCCTCAGCGAAAGCCCCTTCGGGATCAAAAGTTCAAGGGAAAAATCCGCTGTCAGAGCTTTCCCCCCCCCGAAAGAAGCTGTGAAATTTTCTGCCGGAAACAGGTCGGGATTCGCGGAGCGCACGCCCGATACGGCAAGCCGCCGCGGCTGCCGACCGCGACCTGAAAAAAATGAAAGGACGACTCCGAACGCCGACCGAAGCAGGCGTGAACCCTGCGGGATCGGACGGAGTTCGGCGACCGCGCCGCATCAGCGGTTCGCGTTCATCATCCACAGCAGAATCAGAATCGTATAGAGGGAATTCTCGCGGCCGAGCATCTCGGAAAAAATCCGGAGCGCCTTCTGGATATGCTTTTCGACGGCCTGCAACGAAATATGCAGCCGCTCGGCGATCTCCCGGTTCTTCATCCCCTGAAAACGGCTGAGGATGAAAACCTCGCGGCAGCGCTGAGGAAGCGAATCCGTGATACGCTGGATCTCGCGCTCCAACTCCTGATAAAGATAAGGGTATTCGGCCTCGTTATAGGAAAAACAGAGATTATAGAGACGTTCTTCCCCCCCCCTCCGGTCGGGACGTATTCGGGAGATCTGACGGTCGGCATACTCCCTGACGATACGTTTGTGCTTCAAAAAATTCAGACAGCGATGCCGCATCATGGTGAAGAGCAGCATCGGCGCCTCGTCCTCTTCCAGTTCGGCATAGTCGTCCCACAGTCTCACGAAACAATCCTGCACCAAGTCCTGCGCTTCGACGGAATCGCCCACGAACCGCAGCGCATAGGCGATCAACCGCGGCTGATAATCGATATACAACCGCTCGAAATTATTCCATATGGCCCTGTCGTGCATCCCTAAAACTCTTTAACGCCGGACTGTCGTTCAGACCGAGTTTTTCGCATAAATCTAAACAAAGATAAAATTTTTTCCATTTCCCGCCAAGCGCCGCTGACAAAAACAGGGCGCCGCCCCGCTGCGGAACCGAACATCCGCACGGTAGGCCCCTTCCGCAGAACACGCGGCATCCCCACCGGACATCTCCGACAATCACGACGAAAAGCCGTGTCCCCGAATAGGCGATTCCATCTTTATTTTCCCGTATTCCAACTTCATCTCAACGATTTCATCCCGACAGCTTCGCATCGTCATTTGCTTCTGCACCCGACTTTTCGTATCTTCGGCGCAGCCGAAGATACTCCCGCCCGGCAATGTTCGAATAAAATTTGACATTGCCCTCGCTTATTCGTATTTTTGTCGGAACCAAAACTCCGGAACCCCGAACTCCGCCATGATCCGACCGCACTGCACCCTATCGCTTCTGACGGCCGCATGTCTGTACGGCCTTCTCGCCGTCTCCTGCTCCCCGACCGTCGACTACGGCTATGCGCCGCAGACGCTCCGCGCCCTGAACGAGCTGGACGAAGCGATGCTCCGCGGCGGGGAGTACGACGCCGGACGGCAGCGGCGCATCGCGTCGCTCCGTCGCAACCTGACGGCCGCACGCAGCGACGAAGAGCGCGTTCGGGCACTGCTCGACCTGCAACAGGTCTTCGTCACCTACGAACTCGACTCGGCCGCCCGTTTCGTCGACAGCCTCTACGCATTCGCCCGCAGCAGGGAATCGCACAACTTCGAACGGATCGCCGCACTGGCCGAGACCGACGTCCTGATGGGACGCGGACTGACCGACCAGGCCGAGACGCTCTTCCGGCAGATCGATACGGCCGGAATGACGACGCTCGAATACCGGAACTGGTATGCGCGGTACAATGCGATCGTATGGCGGCGGCAGGCCGAAGCCACCGATCCCGGCGAACACCGGGCATGGCTCGATTCGTTGCGCCGCATCCGGCACATCCGCACCGGCGTCGAATCCCTTCCTGCATTCACCCGCATTCGGGAACGGGCGCTCGAACTGGCCGACAACGGCCGCTACGACGAAGCTTATGCCGAGCTGGAACCCCTCCGGCACAAGGAACTCGCCCCCTGGAACACGGCGGTGCTCTATTACGACATGGGGCAGATCGCCGAACAGGCAGGACAGGAAGAGCGCGCCGTCGAGTACTACACGCGCTCGGCCATCGCTGACCTGCAAGCCGGAACGCGCTCCTACTTCTCGCTCTACAACCTCGCGCTGCGGCTCTTCGAGCGCAACGACCTCGAACGCGCCTCGCGCTACATGCAGCGCACGCTCGACGATGCGCTCGCCTGCAAATCGGGCGCCCGCATCCCCCTCACTTCGTCGGCCGCCACAGCGATCAACCGCGCCGTGGTCAACGACCTGGCCGTGCGCAACCGGTTGCGGCTGTGGACGACGGCCGTCACGTCGCTGCTGCTGGTCACCTTCGCCGCAGCCTTCGCCAACGCACTCCGCCAGCGGCGGCGGTTGCAGCACAGCCGGCGGCAACTGGCCCTCACCAATGCCGAACTCCGTGAAAAGAACCGGCAGCTGACGCGCATGAGCGACCGGGTGCGCGACATCAACGCCGCGCTGGTCGACTCCAACCGCATCAAGGATCGTTACGTGTGCCAGTACGTCGACCTCTCCGTCTACTATATCTCGCGGCTGGACGACCTGCGGCGCATGATCTGCCGCCAGGCCAAAACCGAAAGTCCCGAAGCGCTGATCCGCCGGCTGAGCCTGCCCCAAAACAGCCTGCGGCAGGAGTTCGCCGAATTCTACCGCCGCTTCGACGCCTCGTTCCTCGAAATCTTCCCCCGCTTCATCGAACAGGTCGACGCACTGCTGCTTCCCGAAGCGCGGATCGAACCCCGTTCGCCGCGCTCCCTCACCACCGAACTGCGCATCCTCGCCGCAATCCGCCTGGGCATCACCGACAGCGGCCGTATCGCCCGCTTCCTGAACTGCGCGCCGACGACCGTCTATACCTACCGCACCAAACTCCGCAACATGGCCCTCGACAGGGAGGGATTCGAGGAGCGAATCCGCCGGATCGGGCTGTTCGATGCCGAAGAGCATCTATATAAGACGGACAACGAAAAATAGTCAATCCGCTTTTTATCAGCATATTCACAGAAATATCCGTCTATATTTCTCCCCCGAAAGGGAAGAGAATCCGAAAGAATTGCCTAATTTTGAATTCGAAGCCGCACCGAATCCTTCCGACCAGGATCCGGCCGGCGCCCCGACCGAGAAACCTTTATAACTATTCGTAACCATGAACTTCATCTCGAACTTCAACTGGCGCCCGACGCTTTCGGGCATCGCTCTCTCGCTGCTGCTGGCGACGGGATGCGCACAACGACACAACACGCTCAGCGAGCAGGAGATCGCCGACGGCTGGGAGCTGCTCTTCGACGGCAAGACGCTCGACGCGTGGAAAGACTACAACGGCGACTCGCTCACCATGCCCTGGCGCGCGGTCGACGGCTGCATCCAGGCGCACGGCGACGGCAGCGACCTGTCGGGCTACATCGTCACCCGCAAGCAGTACGAAAACTTCATCCTCGACTGGGACTGGAAACTCTCCTACGGCGGCAACAGCGGAATGCTCTACCACGTGGTCGAAGACCCCTACTTCGTGCCCTACGTCACGGGGCCCGAATACCAGCTCATCGACGAAGCGGGCTGGGAGGAGACCAACGCCCCCACCAAGCTCGAACCGTGGCAGCGGCTGGGCGTCGACTACGCCATGCACCTGCCCGACGCCGCCAAGATGCGGCTCAATCCGCAGGGCGAATGGAACAACTCGCGCATCGTCTACGACAACGGCCACGTCGAGCACTGGCTCAACGGTGAGAAAATTCTCGAATTCGACGCCTACACCGACGAGTGGTTCGCATTGAAGAACAGCGGGAAATGGGCCGACGCCCCCGAATACGGACTGGCGCGGCGCGGTGTGATCTGCTTGCAGGATCACGGCTATCCGGCATCGTTCCGCAACGTGAAGATCAAGGAGCTGCCGCGCAAGGCGGGACGCACGGTCGAACTCTTCAACGGCCGGGATCTCACGGGCTGGGAGAAGTACGGCACCGAACTGTGGTACGTCGACGATGCGGGCAATCTGGTCTCCGAGAGCGGCCCCGACAAGAAATACGGCTATCTGGCCACGCGCGAATATTACGACGATTTCGATCTGACGGTCGAGTTCAAGCAGGTGGCCAACGGCAACTCGGGCCTCTTCTTCCGTTCGTTCGTCGAACCTCCCGTGAAGGTTCACGGCTGGCAGTGCGAGGTGGCGCCGCGCAACCACGACACGGCGGGCATCTACGAATCCTACGGCCGCGGCTGGTTGCAGACCATCCCCGACGAGAAAGAGTCGATCCTCAAAGAGGGCGAGTGGAACACGCTGCGCCTGCGCGTCGAGGGCGACCGCGTGCAGACGTGGCTCAACGGCGAGCCGATGGTCGACTTCCGCGACGCGAAGATCGGCGCGGCACAGGGACGCATCGCCTTGCAGATCCACGACGGCGGCGGCATCAAGGTGCTGTGGCGCAACTTCCGCCTCGAAACGTTGTAAACCCCGACGCCGGGAAATATCCGTCTCTTCGACAAAGCCCGAACGAGTTTTGCCGAAGAGACGGACAACCGCAAAAGCGAACCTTAAACGACATCATATCATGAGTATCAATCGAAGAAACTTCATCAAGCTGCTGGGCGGTGCGACGCTACTGACCGTCGTGCCGCGCCGTGTGCTCGGCGGTCCCAACCACGTGGCTCCGAGCGACCAGCTCACCAAGGGCATCATCGGCGTGGGCGGCATCGGCAAGAGCAAATACCACTTCACCAGCGACGAACGCTGCCGGCTGGTGGCCGTCTGCGACGTCGACCGACGACATCTCCGTTCGGCCGTCGAACTGGGACACAAGAAATTCAACGAGACGCTCCAAGCCTACGAAGACTACCGCGACCTGATCGCCGACCCCAACGTCGACATCGTACACATCGCCACGCCGCCCCACTGGCACGGCATCATGGCCGTCGAAGCCGCGCGCGCGGGCAAGGACATCTGGTGCGAGAAACCGATGACGCGCACCATCGGCGAGAGCCGCCGCGTGGTCGAAGCCGTCAAGCGCAACAACCGCATCTTCCGCCTCAACACGTGGTTCCGCTTCAAGGACACCTTCTACGGGCTGGGGACGACGGTCGAACCGCTCAAGAAACTCGTCGACAGCGGGATGCTGGGCTGGCCGCTGAAAGTGACCATTTCGGGCGCCACGGGCTTCGCCTGGAAATTCTACTGGGTCGGCAAGGAGAACCTCCGGCCGCAGAGCGTCCCCGCCGAACTGAACTACGACATGTGGCTCGGCCCCGCGCCCTACAAACCCTACAACGAACACCGCGTGCACCAGACCTTCCGCGGCTATTGGGATTACGACGGCGGCGGCCTTACGGACATGGGGCAGCACTACATGGACCCCGTACAGTATTTGCTGGGCAAGGACCGTACGTCGCCCGTGAAGGTCGAGGTCGACGCCCCCGAGCAGCACCCCGACGCCGTGGGCATCTGGCGCAAGATCGTCTACACCTACGACGACGGCTGCCAGATCGTACTCGAAGGCGAGGGTTTCGAGAGCAAAGACGACACGCCCTACATCGAAGGGCCGCTGGGCAAGGTCTACAAAGGGTTCCGCTGCACGATTCCCGACGTCATGGAGAAGCTGGCCGAACTGCCCGATCCCGAGCCGCAGAACACCGATTTTCTGGAATGCGTGCGTACGCGCCGGCGCTTCGCGCTCGACGAGGAGATCGGCCACCGCAGCTGTACGCTGGTCAACATGGGCGCCTGCGCGCTGCGTCTCAACCGCACGCTGCATTTCGATCCCGTCAGCCAGCTCTTCGTCGGCGACGACGCGGCCAACCGCCTCGTCGACCAGCCGATGCGCCGCCCGTGGCAAATCTGAACATCGCTAACCGTAACGAACACCGACTCATGAAAACGATAAGACAAACGTTGATCCTGCTGACGTTCGCGCTGTTTTTCGCCGCGAACGTCACGGCCGCACCGCTCGACGAACGCCAGCGTACGGTCGAAACCGTCGTCGCCGACGCGCTGGCGCAGCTTCCCGCCGCCACTGCCGGGGATTACGACAAGATTATGGGCGAACTGGCCGCCACCGGCGCCGAGGGCGTCGGCATCCTGGCCGACATGCTCGTCCCTGCCTCGCAGGGCGAGAACGCCGCCGTGGAGTATGCCCTCAACGGCGTGGCGAGCTTCGTCACCGCCGCCGGACGGGAGCAGCTGCGCCCCGCCGTATGCGAGGGGCTGCTCGCCGCACTGGCACGCTGCAAGGACGACGCCAACCGCGCCTTCCTCGTCTCGCAGCTGCAACTTTGCGCGACGGCCGACAATGCCGCCGCACTGGCCGCCTACATCGACGACCCCTATCTGGGCGACCCCGTCCTGCGCGCGCTGATCTCCATTCCCGACAGCGAAGCGACCCTGTTGTCGCTCGCACGCCGCAGCGACCTTAGCGATGCGCAGCGCGCTGCGCTTGAGCGCGGACGCGGCGGCGTCCGCCTGACGAAGGACGGCGAGCGTGTAGCGCCCGCCATCCGCGAATTCTTGCAGGCCAACGCGCGGCTTGACAGCACGATCGCGCAGGTGGCGTCCTCGCGCAGCGAGGTCATCCGCGTGAGCGCATTCGCCAGCATGGCTATGCACTGGCTGCCGAGCATCATCCGACGCTTTCGCGAGGAGCGGCCCGACGTTGACGTCGACATCCGCATGGCGGATCATATCCGCAGCCCCTATGAGCTTTTGGCGCAGGGGAAGATGGATGTCATCTTCGTCAGCCATCAGGAAGAGGAGAGCGGCTACGAGTGGATCCATCTGCGCGACGACACGATGTACGCCGTGCTGCCCAAGGACTATCCCATCGACGGACGCACGGGGTATCCGCTGAGCTAGTTCGACGGGCGTGACTTCATTATGCCTGCGCAGGGCTTCGACAAGGACATCATGCGTATTTTCAACCGCGTGGGAGTCAAGCCGCACATCCTGCCGACGGCGGTGGACGACCCGACGGTCATCAGCATGGTCGAGCACGGCCTCGGCGTGAGCATGATGACGGAGCTGACGCTGCGAGGACGCGGCGACGGCGTTCTGCTCGTGCCGGTGGAGCCCAAGTCGGCACGCGAGCTCGGTATGGCTGTGCGCGCAGGCGAGGGACGGCAGGCGTCGCTCCAGCAGTTCCTTGAATGCGCGCAGACAGTGCTCACCGAGCTGGAACCCAAATGAAAAAGGGCTTGTAACGCGGCGCAAAAACGGGTAAAATAATCGATACGACTCGAAAAGGAGAAAAAGGTTTTCCATGCTGACATTCAAACCCGTTGCGCAGCGGGATCTTTCCCGTCTGCGCCGCTATTATAAGGATTGCAACTACCAATTATGCGAGTATTCCGCGCTCGTCAAGCTGATGTGGCGCGGGCACCTGCACCCGCAGTATGCTGAGGCGGCGGGCTGCCTGATCGTGAAAAACTGCATCGACGGCAAGCTCTGTTTCGACTATCCCGTGCCGGGACCGGACGGCGATGAGGAGGCCGCGCTCTGCGCCATTGAGGATTACTGCGTGGAGCAGGGTATCTCGCTCGAGCTGTCCGTCGTGCCAAAGGAGAAGGCGGCGAAGCTCTTAGAGCGCTATCCGCGCTTCCACCTCAACAATTTTCGTTCCTGGCGCGACTATATTTACGAGGCGAACGATCTGCGAGAGTTCCCGCGCCGCCATTACAGCGGCCAGCGCAACCATGTCAACAAATTCCGCAAGCTCTATCCCGAGGCGCAGTTCCGTGCGCTGGGGAAGGATGATCTGCCGCTGATCGAGCGCTTCTGGCAGGACTATACGGAGGTGTTTGAAAAGACCTCGCAGTCGGCCAGGCAGGAGTTGGCGCTTGCCAAGACGATGCTGCGCCTGACGGGCGTGTCGTGGCTCTATGTCGGCGGTATGGAGTACGAGGGGCGGCTCATTTCGATTGCGATGGCCGAGCG
>ERZ857922.2738-NODE-2738-length-17148-cov-7.646639_pt1 | contig 17148 bp, 13 predicted proteins | sample MGYA00519579_ERZ857922 | MGnify/ENA primary metagenome ERZ857922 (study PRJEB31778, sample SAMEA3449375) | human gut metagenome | biome: human gut; feature: human-associated habitat; material: faeces | place: United Kingdom | collected 2010/2012 ... | reverse complement strand
GGTTTGTTTGCCGGCATTTTTGCTCGCGTCAACCGCCGCGGCGTTCCTTCCGCCGGTTTGGCGATCGTTGCCGGCATTATGACCCTGCAGGTTTTGGCTACGATGTCGCCGACCGCTTCCGAGCAGTTCGGCAAAATCGCCTCAATAGCCGTCATCATGACGTTGTTGCCGTATATTTACTCTTCGGTGGCGATTAAGATTATCGGCCGGGACAAAATGAGCCGCGGCGAAAATGTTTTTTACACCTTTGTCGGACTGATTGCCGCCTTTTACAGCATGGCGGCAATGATTGGTTCCGATCCGAGCCAGACGCGCTGGGCGCTGATGTTTGTCATATCCACCGTTATTTTTTACGAACTGGCGGTCAGCCGCAAGCTTGACATTAAGGAAAACCACATCAAACCGGGCGGCTGTGTGCCTTTCTGGGTACGCTGGCTGGTTCTGATTGTTACGATTCTGGCGCTGGTCGCCATGTTCTGGATTTCCGTCGGCCGCTATCATGCCTCGTCGCTGCATACCCGCGGCCATGTTCAGATAATCAATGATATTGAAAACCTGTAGGAAAGGAAGAAAAATGGAAATGAACAACCCTTTTAGAATAAAGGCGCTGGTCGTCTACGACGGCATCGACGAGGAAAATGCCACGGCCAGGGCGCTGCGCGCGCTCAAACGGGACTTGGAGGAAAGCGACGTTGTGGTTGAGGTTTCGCAGTGTATCTGCGATGCCGAGCTCATCGTTACCTCAGACCCGACCGTACAGTGCGCTCTGGTCTATCTTGACGGCGCCGGCGACGAAAAACACCGCCGCATTCAGCATTTTCTGGAGCTTCTGCGCAGCCGCAACCACGATATGCCCGTGTTTCTGATGTCAAACCGCACCAAGGCTTCCGAGATTCCGGCTGCCATACTCGACAAGGTCAACGACTTTATCTGGATACTGGAAGATACCTCGGATTTCATCAGCGGGCGTATCCTCGCTGCCATTCAGCGTTACCGCGAGTTTATCCTGCCGCCGATGTTTAAGGCGCTTGCCGAATTTTCCGACGTTTACGAATATTCCTGGCATACGCCGGGGCATACCGGCGGCACCGCTTTTCTGAAATCGCCGGTCGGCCGGGCATTTTTCAACTTTTTCAAGGAACCGGTTTTCCGTTCCGATCTGTCGATTTCGGTTGGCGAACTCGGTTCATTGCTTGACCATTCCGGCCCTATCGGCGAGAGCGAGAAGTATGCCGCCCGTATTTTCGGCGCTGACCGCACTTACCATGTTACCAACGGTTCGTCAACGTCAAACCGGGTTATTCTCATGGCCAGCGTTGTCCGCAATCAGGTGGCGCTCTGCGACCGCAACTGTCACAAGTCAGTTGAGCAGGCGATTACCATGTCCGGCGCCATTCCGGCTTACCTGATTCCGTCCCGCAACCGCTACGGAATCATTGGCCCGATTCATCCCGCGCGGATGACCAGTGAAGCCGTGCGGAAAACCGTCGCCGACAATGCTTTGATCCGCGAGGGAATAGATCCGCAGCCGGTTCATGCCATTGTTACCAACTCGACTTATGACGGTTTGTGCTACAACGTCCGCCGGATTAAGGAACTGCTCGGCGAAAGCGTTGACCGTCTGCATTTTGACGAAGCCTGGTATGGTTATGCGCGGTTCAACCCGCTTTATGCCGAACGCTTTGCCATGTACGGCGACCCGAAGGATTATGACCGCGGCGGCCCTTCTGTCTTTGCCACCCAGTCGACCCATAAGCTGCTGGCCGCTTTTTCGCAGGCGTCGATGATTCACGTTCGCGACGGCCGCCGCCCGATAGAGCATAAGCGCTTTAACGAAGCGTTCATGATGCACGCCTCGACGTCGCCGTTCTATCCGATTATCGCCTCCAACGACATCAGCGCCGCCATGATGTCGGAAGAGGGCGGAGCGCTGACCGAAGATGCGATTAAGGAGGCCGTCGCTTTCCGCAAGACGGTTGCCCGCCTGCATTGCGAAGCCATGGAGAAAGGCGGCTGGTTCTTCAGCGTCTGGCAGCCGGATTTTGTAATCGATAAGCAAAGCGGCAAACGAATTCCTTTCTGCCGTGCTTCGGAAGAACAGCTTTCGACCGATCCTGAATGCTGGGTTCTGCATCCGAACGAGGAATGGCACGGTTTCGGCGATATTGAAGATGGCTGGTGCATGCTCGATCCGATAAAGGTTTCCGTCGTTACGCCCGGCGTCAATGCCGACGGCAGCCTGGCCGATTGGGGAATTCCGGCCTCGGTGCTGACCTCTTATCTGGACAATAAGGGCATTATTGTCGAAAAGACCACCGATTTTACGATTCTGTTTCTGTTTTCGATGGGCGTTACCAAAGGCAAATGGGGCACGCTGCTGAATGCGTTGTTTGAGTTTAAAAGGGATTATGACCGTAATACGCCGCTGGAGCGCGTCATTCCCGGTCTGGCGGCCGAACACCCGGAACGCTATGCAGGCATGGGGCTGAAAGATCTGGCAGGCGAAATGTTCAAGGCTATGTCCGAATTGGGAACCACCCGCGCTTTGTCCGAAGCATTCTCTGTCTTGCCGCATCCGGATATGGCGCCGGTAGACGCTTACGAGCGCCTGGTTAAAGATGACGTTGAATCTCTGACTCTTGAGCAGATGGCGGATCATACCGTGGCAACCGGCGTTGTGCCGTATCCGCCCGGAATTCCGCTGTTGATGCCGGGCGAAAATGCCGGCCCGGCCGACGGACCGCTGCTGGGCTATCTGAAGGCATTACAGGCCTTTGACCGGAAGTTTCCCGGTTTTGCCCATGACACGCACGGCGTTGAAGTTGACGCGGACGGAAATTATACGATTATGTGCATTAAAAAGTAAACGAAAAACCCCGGATACTTCCGGGGTTTTTTGCGGGCCCAAAAACATCCCGGCAAAGCCGGGATGTTTTTTTAACGGCGCTGGCCGCCGTCGTCAAAATGTCCGGTATGGAAATAATGGCTGTCGTGTGTGTCTTCGTGCATCAGATGACAGGCGGCGATGACGGCAATGGCGGCAATAATCAAAACTTTTTTCATTTCTTTCTCCTCAAAATTATAAAACAAGTATACTCCGTTTTTATGGCGGCACAAACCGAAAGCGCGATTATTGCACAGAATATCAGGGCTGGGTTTCCGGCGCGGAAGATATGAAATGGATAACCCTTTGCGGATAGGGGATATTGATGTTGTTTTCTCGGAAGCGTTCGACGATTTTCTCCCTGATGCGGAACGAAATGCCGGCGCCGCTGTAAACGTTGGCCGTATAGCAGTTGAGCTGGAAATTGAGGCTGTTGTCGCCCAGATCCGTAAATTGCAGGGACGGCGGCGGCGAATTTAGAACTTCCGGATCTTCGCCGGCAATTTCGAGCAGGATGGCCTTGACCTTGTTGATGTCGCTGTTGTAGTCGACCCCGACCTTGATTTCCACCCGGCCCATCTGGTCGCTGTAGGTTTTGTTAATCAGACTGTTGGCCAGAATGGAGGCGTTGGGGACGATGACATTGGACTTGTTCCAGGTTTCAAGTTCGGTCGAGCGCATGTTAATGCTTTTAACGATGCCTTCCTGGCCGTCGATGATAACCCAGTCGCCGACCTTAATCTGCCGTTCAAACAGAATGGTCAGACCGGCGACCAGACTGCTGACCATGTTCTGCAGGCCGAGACCGGCGCCGAACGACAGGGCGCCGGCAATAATCGCAATGCTGCTTATGCTTCCGCCCATAACCGCAAAACCGACAATCAGCGAAATGATAATGCCGAAAAAGCCAATGCCCGAAATGACCGAGTTCTTAACGCCGGGATCCCAGTCAATCTGGCTCAGACTGCCGTTTTGAAAACTTCCCTTAAGCATTTTGAACAGAAAGGACGATACGAAAAAGCTGATAATGCCGAGCAGAATGGAGGTAATTGAAATATGCAGGCTGCCGATGTTGAAGCCGACCAGAAAGTTGCGGACCTTGTTCAGCATGATGTCGACTGACACGCCCCAGACGGCCAGCAGGGTCAGAATGGCCATAATGCCGAGAATGGGCTTGAGAATCAGCGCAAACCAGAAGTTTGCCTTTACCAGTTTTCGCGGATTGATGCGCAGCGTCCGGCTCCAGAATTTCAGCCGCATCAACTGACGGAAGATAACCCTCAGCAGCCGGTCGAGAATGTAAAATACGGCAATGACAACGCCCGATATGATGAAACGGTTGATGGCAAATTCCGAAAGCCGTATATAACCAAACAGCGATGCAGCAAAGGAAACCGCCATGAATACGGTAACCGCCAGACTTATTTTGGCCGGTGTGCTCAGTTCCTTGTATTCTTCCTCGTCCTTGCCGGCGTTTTCCTTTCCGGTCGCTTCGGCGGTGGCTGCGTTTTTGGCGTTTTCTTCCGGCGTACCGTCAAAAAGAAACTTGTTGGCAACCAAAACGACACAAAAGGCTTTGACCGCATTGGCAAAAATCTTGAGAGAATACAGCACTTCCGGATTTACGTTCATTTCGGCGGCCAGCGATTGAAAAAAACTGACGATGCAGATGGCCGCGGCCGAGAAAATCAGCGCCTTGCTGCTGGCCTGCGCCCGGTCATTGCTGACCTCGATAATCCGCCATTTGCCGTTTGCCGGTGTCAGCAAAATGCGAACCAGCGCTTGCGTCAGGAAAAAATAAAGCAGGTACAGCGCCGCCGTGTAAAGCATGGTTCCGAAGTTGCTTTTATTGATAATGGCGCCGTTTTTAATCCAGAACATGAACGTTCCGATAATTGCGGCGGGAATCAGCCCGCGGGCCAAAAACATCCACAGCGCGGCTCGCACTTTCTGCGTATAGTCCGGGTTGGCAATCGCCTCGCGGTAACCGAGTCTGGTTTTGATAAAATGGCGCAGGTATGCGGCGGCAAAGGTTGCGGCGATAATGTAAAACAGCGCGTAGACAATGTTGTCGTCAGCGGTTGCCATGTCGGCGGCAGGCAGCTGGCGGTACCAGTCGAGCGGCGACTTTATCAGTTCGAAGGTAAATTTGGCAAAGCTGACCAGTGAGGTCCAAAACTCCTGAGGATGGAAAATGGAGCTTTGCTTGGCAAAAATGCGCGTGAACAAATCTTGGTTGCGGACTTTCAAAATCAGCCCGTTTAAATCGTCGATTTTGGTTTTTGCCAGTTTTGCCTGGGCGATTGAGGTCTTATAAGCGTCGGCCTGTTTGTTAAGCTCTTTGCGCTGTTTGGCTATTTCCGCCGGTTCGTTGCCGTCGTCTGGGACTTCGCCGAGAGCGGCGATTTTTTTCTGAACGCTGCCGAGGTCATTGTTGAGCAGCGGCAGGTTTTGATTAAGCTTGTCCTGCAGGTCGTTGATTTTGTCAAGCATGCCCCCGGTAGCGCCGGGTCCGATTTTGCCCGAGTTCAGCTCGGCCGTCATCTTGTCCAGCTGTTTGTTGACGGCGCTGTAATCGACGTTTTCATTGTCGGCGGGCGGTGTTTGCGTCTGCGCGGCCGCGGCTGCGGCGGCAAACAAAACGAAAAAAATGGCGGCTAAAAGTTTTTTCATCATCAATCCTTTGCTTTTTTGGGCTTATATAATCACGGGACAGGCTATTAAAAGTGTTGCCGGAAGAATTTTATTGCACTACACTCGGACAAGAAGGAAAGGAGAATAGATGAAAGTATTGATGATAAACGGCAGTCCGCGTCCGCGGGGCTGCACTTTTACGGCGCTTTCCGTCGTTGCCGAAGCGCTGAACCGGGAAGGGGTCGAAACCGAAATTGTCCAGAGCGGTGCCGGCGCGCTGCGCGATTGCATAGGCTGCCGCAAATGCCGCGAAAACGGCGACAGTCGTTGTATTTTTAACGACGATGTCGTAAACGGGATTATTGCCAAAGCCGAGCAGGCCGACGGTTTTGTTTTCGGTTCTCCGGTTTATTACGCGCACCCGAGCGGTCGGATACTGTCGCTTCTGGATCGGCTGTTTTATGCCGGTTCCGAAGCGTTTATGAACAAACCCGGTGCTGCGGTGGTTTCTGCCCGGCGGGCGGGAACCACGGCTTCGCTGGACGTCCTGAACAAATATTTTACCATCAGCAGAATGCCGGTGGTTTCTTCCCGTTATTGGAATATGGTGCACGGACAGACGCCGGAAGACGTCATGCAGGATGCCGAAGGGATGCAGGTAATGGAGCTGTTGGGCAGGAACATGGCGTGGCTGCTGAAATGTATCGCCGCCGGAAAACAGGCGGGCATTTTGCCGCCGCAGCTGGATAATCCGGTCATGACCAATTTTATCCGCCGTTAATAAAGAAAGCCTCCCGTCGGTTGCGGGAGGCTTTCTTTTTAGCCGTTTGGTCGGTTTTCTCGCGAATGCGTTTCTTTTGAATACAAATGATGCGGCGTTTCGATTTCTTCTTTTTCGACAAATTCGGCCTTTTCGACTTCCTCGTCGTCATCGGAAAAAGCGTTGCTGACTTTCTGGGCGCCGTTTTTGGTTGCTTCCCAGGCGTCGCTGCTCACTTCTTTGGTCTTGTCCCAGGCTTTGCCTGAAAACTCTTTGGTGGCTTCCCAGGCTTCGCCGGCGGTGTCTTTGGTCTTTTCCCACAGGCTGTCGCTGTCTTTTTCAAAATTGTCTGACATTTCTTTTCTCCTTTTTTTGGTGTTACCCCCGGAAAATAGTTGTTTTCGCGCCGCTTTCAATCAAGACTTTGTATTAAGGTATGTTTTTTTCATGTTCTAAGGTTTTATTCTGTAGTTTTAAAATTATATAGAACGCAGGACATTGTAACGGGAAGCAGAACATGAAAAAACTTATAGTCATCCTGTGTGGAGTAATATGGGCTTCGGAAGCCGTCGCCGTTACCCAGATAATTCCGGCAGGGGAAGATGTTACCGGCGGCGACGTGCACACTGTTGTCACGCAGCAGGTTTATGGTACGACCAGAAATTTTACCGTTTCCGGCAATCAGCAGATAATGTCCGGCGGCAAGTCGTACAACAGCGTCATATATCCCTACGGGCAGCAGAATGTTGAGGCCGGCGGTGTGTCTTATAATACGAATGTAGCGTATGACGCCTTGCAGAATGTAAACGGTACGGCCTATTCGTCAACCGTTGATACCCGCGGTACCATAGATGTCAACAACGGCGGTTATGCACAGGATACCGTTGTCAACGGAGGCATTTTCATCGTTTCCCGCGGTGCTGCCGTAAAGGGAACGCTGTTGCGCGGCGGCCGTGAGAATGTTTCCGGTACCGATGAGGATGCGACCATAATCGGCGGCTTGCAGGAAATTTTGTCCGGCGGAGTTTCCGAACGGGCACAAATTACCGGCGGACGACAGCAGGTGGATGACGGCGGCACCAGTATCGGCGCCGTCGTTTCTGGCCGCGGCAGTCAGGAAGTTTCGGGAACGACGCGACAGGCTGTTGTCAAAAGCGGCGGCATTATTGACATTATCGACAACGGCGTCGCTGAACAGATACTGCTTGACGGTGGCGAGATGAATGTCGATTCCGGAGCCGTATCCCGCAATACGACAATCAGTTCGGGTACGCAGAGCGTTTACGGAACCGACACGGACAGCACGATAAACGGCGGCGTGCAGCAGATTGAAAGCGGCGGCGTCGCTTCGGGAGCCCTGGTTAGAACCGGAGGAGTGCAAAGCGTTTTTTCGGGAGGCAAAGCCGAGAATACTGTCGTTGAACGCAACGGCTGGCTGTTCTTGTTTGCCGGCGGAAGCCTGTCGGGAAAGACCAGCATAACCGAAGGCGTGGTAACGTTTGTCGGCAGCAACAGCATTCCGGATATGGAAATGCGGAATGCCGTTGCGATTGTCCCCTACAGCCACGACTTCAGTTCTCTGCAGTTTGACAATTTATCCGGTCAGGGAACCTTCGGCATCAGCAGCAGTCTGTCGGAAGGACTTTCGGACAAAATTCTGGTACACTCGGGCAGCGGAAATTTCGGCTTGGTAATTCATGACTACAGTCCGGAAGGGAGTACGCCGGCCCGCTATAAGATTATCGATGAAGACAGCGGAGCTGCGGACAGTTTTTATCTGGTCGGCGACGCCGTTGATGTCGGAGCATTTCGTTACGGGCTGGAGCGGGACGGCGACGATTGGGTTCTGGTCAGGACTCAGGACGTAACGGACAGCGCCGTCATTGCCAAAAACACCTATTCTTCGCTGGCATCGCTGTTTTATACGCACCTGACGCCGGTTTACAACCACATCCGCAGCCGGCGCAACGCGTCCGGGCATGACAACGGCCTTTGGGTAAAAGGGTTGGGGCAAAGGGTCAAATTTGCCTATAAGGACAAAAGTCGGAGCCGGATAGACATTTACGGCACGGAAATCGGCTATGACCGTGAAGTCTGGCGGCAGAACGGCCATTATCTGAGCATGGGCGTCTATGGCGGTTACACTTCTTCACGCCAGAAATTTGACCGCAGCGGTCACGGCGATGCCGATACGCAGTCTCTCGGTTTGTATTCGCTGTTTAATACGGATGACAACTGGTTCGTCGATATGGTCGGCACCTATTTCTGGCATCGGCAGAAACTGCGGAGTTATACGCCCGCAGGCAGCGGCGTTGACGGCAAATACCGCACGAACAGCTGGCAGCTTTCGGCTTCGCTGGGAAAACGCATAAATTTTGACGGCCGGTGGTTTGTCGAGCCGTCGGTCGGTTTGAATTACATGCACATTGACGCCGTTCGTTATCGCACCAACTTCAATACTCTGATAGAAGCTTCCGATGCCGGTTATTTGAGTACCAGAGCCGATTTGATTGCCGGAAAGTCTTTTGTCTGGGGAGATAACCGCTTTTTGGACGCTTACGGGCGTTTTGCCCTGATTCATGATATCGACGGCAAAAGCAAGGTGCGCGTAGCCGACTACGGTTTTGCTGAAGACCTGTCGTCCCTGCGCTATGAGCTTGGCGCCGGCGTCAGCACCGCCTGGAGCGAAGACGGAACCGCCTATCTGGAAGCCTCCGCCCAGTTGGGCAGCCGTATTAAACTTCCCTGGGAAATTAACTTCGGGATTCAGTACCGGTTTTAGAAAAACAAAGGCCCGGTGCTTCCGGGCCTTTGTCAGGAAATAAGCCTAATTTCCGGCTTTCAAAATGTCGGCGGCAATCAGTTCCGGCGTCAGATGATAACGCTTATACAGTTCTTCAACGGGCACCCGGTCGGTAAATTCCTTTTGAGCGCCGAAGTTCAGCACTTTCATATTGCTGTCGCCGTAGAAACGGGCAATTTTTTCGCCGAAACCGCCGTCAAGTTCGCCGTCTTCCAGCGTGGCAACGATTTTGTGGTCGGCCTTCAGGCTGTTAAGCAGGTTTTCGTCCAGTCCGGTCAGGTAGCGCGGATTGACGAGCGTTGCCGTAATGCCCTGTTCTGCCAGTTTGGCCGCGGCCCGCCTGCCGAGTTCAAAGAAACTTCCTGCGGCAATCAGGGCAACCTTGCTGCCTTGCTGTTCAACCTTATAGGTATTCAGCTGTTCGAAAGTTTTTTCGGTTTCTTTTTCCGCATGAACGACGGTTGACGGAATTCTGATGACAACCGGATGGGAGGTCTGTTCAATACCCCAGTCCAGCATGGACAGATATTCTTCTTTGGTTGTCGGCGCCAGGTAAACGAGGTTGGGAATATTTGAAATCAGCGGAATGTCAAAAGTTCCCAAATGCGTGGCGTCGCCGCCGGAGATGCCGTTCCAGCCGATGAGAATGACAGCCGGATTTTTGTTCAGCGCCAAATCCTGCGAAAGCTGGTCGTAAGTTCTCTGTACAAAAGAGCTCAAAACCCAGAAAACGGGTTTGCAGCCGCCTTTTGCTAAAGCCGAAGCCATGGCGACACCATGCTCTTCGGCAATGCCGACGTCAACGAAGTTCCGGCCGAATTTCTGGCGCATGTCCGGCGTCATGCCGATAGCGCCCGGAGTACCGGCGTTGATGAGGACGACCTTTTTGTCTTTGGCGATTTTTTCCTGCAGGTAATTGACCGTAATGCTGTTGTAGTTTTCGCCGCTGAGGTCAACGGTCGGATTGCCGGAAGCAATGTCGAAGGGAACGCTCCAGTGCCAGGTTTCCTTGTGTTCTTCCGCAGGTTTGTAACCTTTGCCTTTTTCGGTATGAATATGCAGAACCGTAGGCTTGTCCGTGTCTTTGACTTCTTTCATCAGCGACGTCAGTTTGGCAATGTCGTTGCCCTCTTCCAGATAACGGTAATCGAACCCGAGAGCCTTAAACATGTTGCACTCGGCTTTTCCGCCGGTCTGGCGCAGCAGCCGCAGGTTGCCGTACAGGCCGCCGTGGTTTTCGGCAATGGACATTTCGTTGTCGTTGACAATAATGATAATGTTGCTGTTCAAAACCGCGGCGTTGTCAAAACCTTCGAGCGCTTCGCCGCCGGAAAGCGAACCGTCGCCGATAACCGCGATGACGTTGTGCTTTTCGCCTTTGAGGTCGCGGGCTTTGGCCAGACCGCAGGCCAGACTGACCGAAGTGGAAGTATGCCCGACGATAAAATGGTCGTGCTCGCTTTCTGCGGGAGTGGTGTAGCCGGAAATCTTCCGCATTCCTTCGTCGGTCAGAAAACCGTTTTTGCGCCCCGTCAGAATCTTATGCGGATAGGATTGATGCGAAACGTCATACACAATCTTGTCTTCCGGCGAGTTAAAAACGTAATGCAGGGCAATGGTTGTTTCGACAATGCCAAGATTGGGAGCGACATGTCCGCCTATTTTGCTGTCGCGGTTCAATATGGCGCTTCTGATTTCTTCCGCCAGCGCTTCAAGCTCTTTCAGGTTGAGTTTTTTTACGTCTGCGGGTGAATTGATGTTGTCCAGATAACTCATCTTTTTCTCCTGATATTAGTGGTAAGATTCGATTCTGCGTAACATCATAAATTCTAGAGCTTACTCTAAGTCAAGAGCTAATGTGGGTTTTCTGAATTTTTATTGGTATTTTTATGAAACCATTTTGAGTCCGACGACGCCGATGATAATCAGTCCGACGCTCACGATCCGGCACAGTCTGCGGCTTTCGCCGAAGAAAATCATATTGATGGTTACCGCGCCGGCGGTTCCCAGTCCCATCCACACCGCGTAGGCGATACTCATGTCCAGAAAATCAAGCGACAGGTACAGAAAAAGGTATGAAAGGGCAAAACCGCCGGTAAACAAAAGCAGATTGGCCAAATTCTTTTTTCGGCTGAACATCTTCAGGCCGACAACGCCGGCAATTTCCAGCGTTGCGGCAATAATAACGTAAATCCATCCCATTCGCTTACTCCTTTTCGGCTGGTGTCTCTTCGTTTTCGGCCAGTTTCAGGCTGATAACCCCGGCAATCAGCAGGGCAATGAAAAAGCCTTTTGCAATTGTGAATTCAACGTTAAATATCAGTGTATCCATAAGCGCCGTGCAGACGGTGCCGACGGCCGAAAATATTGCGTAAACCGTTCCGGTCTGAATGGTTTCGCAGGCTTTTTCCAGAAAATAAAAGTCGGCAACGATGATAAGCGCGATTAGAATAAAGTGCGGCCAGCTTTCAGCCGCGTTGAAACCATAAATCCAAAGAAGTTCAAAAATACATGTCAGAACGACATAAGTCCATCCTCTACTAATTTTTTTTCTCCTTGCAATTAATAATGACAATTATATCATAAAACAACGAATGAAAGCAACGGAAATTTTTTCGCTTGTCAGAAGCCTTCTTCTTTATATGGGCGGGACATAAGACTTTCCATTGCCGACTTTATGGAAATGCCCGCAAACAGAACTTTGTTTACCACTTCGCAAATGGGCATTTCTATTCCCAGTTCGCAGGCGCGTTTTACAACGGCTTGAGCCGTATAAATGCCTTCGACGGTGCGGGTGTTTTCTTCAATCAGTTTTCGCGCCTCGCCGCGAATGCCGATTTCGTATCCGAAACTGAAATTTCTGGATTGGGAGCAGCCGGCGGTCAAAACCAGATCGCCGAGGCCGCACATGCCCATCATGGTGTCGTGGCGGCCGCCGAGAGCGCCGGACAGGCGTCCCATTTCGTTAAGTCCGCGTGTTATCAGTGCCGCCCGTGCGCCGTCGCCGAATTCTGCGCCTTCAATAACGCCGGAGGCGATGGCAATAACGTTTTTGACGCTGCCGCCGATTTGCGGCGAAATCATGTCGGATGTGGTATATGGCCGAAAGTAGGGGGTGGCAAGCATGTCGGTAAGCTGTGCGGCAAGGCCGTCTTTGGCACAGGCAATGGTTACGGACGTCAGTTTGCGCTGTGCAATGTCAACGGCAAAGCCCGGGCCGGATAAAATGGCAATGGTAGCCGCGGGAATTTCGTCTTCGGCGATTTCCGACAGCATTTTTCCGGTTTCCGCTTCAATTCCTTTGGCACACAGGACAATAACGGTGTTTGTTTTGATAAAAGGTTTTATCTGCCGCAGGACGGAACGCGTTGCCTGCGCGGATACGGACAGCAGAACGATATCCGCAAAATCGAAAACTTCGGCAATTTCGGAAGTCGATTTTATGGCGTCGGGCAGGGGGATGTTCGGCAGATGTTTGGTATTGAGATGTTTTTGGCTTATGGCGTTGATAACGTCGGGATTTCGGTCCCAGCAAAGAACGTCGCATCCCGCCCGTGCCGCGGTCAAAGCTAAGGCTGTGCCGAAAATCCCTGTTCCGATAATCCCGATTTTTTTCATAAATTCCTCCTGAAAATAAACGCTTCCTGCGCCAAACAGTTGCAGTTTTCTTCCGTTGTCAAAAGTCTATGCGTGAAATCGGCTAAAGTCAATATAACGATATCGCCTTGCCGAAGATTGTAGTGTTGTTATTATGTGGCTGTTTAAAGAATTTTTTAGTACTTATAATATCACTTAATCATATCAAGCAAAGTATAAAATAAAAAAGATTGAGTTTTATTAAATCAGTTTACAATTTTTTTGAAAGAATCTTTTATTCCTAACAATGATTTTTCTTCTTATTCTTTCTTTTCTGTTGTTGGCATTTTTTTAGCTGACTAAACATAATATCTTTTACAACCCAGATTAGCAACAAAATAAACCTCTATGTTTTTACGAATATAAATGTTATCTGATTTTTTATCCAAAATTTCAACATTACCAACAACTACATTAAAACCGCGTATATTGAGTTCATTGTAAATGACATTTTCCTTTAAATGAGCTTCTTCATATTGTCTGAAATCCAGACTTCATTTCTTAAACCCCTATTATTTTCAACTGTTCATTTATCCATTGCATGGCTATATCTTCACTTTCTTCTATAGCCTTTTCAACTCCTCTTTTAGCTATTTCAAGAAGTTGCTTGGATAAAAATTGATTGCTATACATTTCAGAAATATATTGCTTAATTTTTTGCTGAATATCTTGATTAATTATAGGTAAAATAATTTTAGACAATTCATCACTATTTATAGCTGTTAAAATTGTCCCTGAGCATCCACGTTTTAATTGAAATTGTTCTAATACAGACTTCATTAAACAAAACAAGGTTTCCGAATTATATACATTTGAGTACATTACATAAAAACCAGTTGAACATAAAGCATTATCATACTGAGAAGTAATAAGAGCTATACTATCCAATGAGCCTTCAACAGATGATACTATCACATCTCCTTCCTTCACCTTCCTTCTTGCTCGGGTTGGCAGATATTTTCCTTGTATTTTTTTTATATTTACAATGTTTCCATTTTTTGTAATATTAGCTAGTTCTATATAATCATAAATTTCACTCTCATGAGGAGTAAAATTCTTATCTCTCAATTTTATTAAATTTTCGAACTTATCCCATCCATCTGGATAAGACTTTATTTTGTTGATAATCTCATCGTACTTAGGCTGAAAATATTCTGCATCTATACGATTTGCATTCTGTGTATCTGAAAAGTTTTTAATATAAGAAATTTTAGGTTTTGTATCTATCTCTTGAAAATCAAGATTTTCAATTAATAAATTTTGTAATTTTTTATATATCCGTTTCACTAGTAATCGCTTTATATATGCGTACTTATTTAACTTTCTAATAATTCTTATAAGCTCCTTATTCATCAAAGGAATAAGGAGATCTCTGATTTTTTCTAAAGCCAAGACTGGCTGTGCATTCCCTGCTTGCAACCTTTTCATTTGATATTTTCCATATTTTGAGTTCAAAAATGAAACAATATAATCTGAAGTTATTTTTTCTTGCACTCGTATTATAGCAACAGATCTGGGAATACTACATGGGAATAGATGAGTTTCTGCTTTAGCAACTAAACCTGCATACGCTCCTACAGAGTAAATTAAGATATCATCCTTTTGTAGATGAGCTCTTTTATTTCTATCATTTTGTTCTTTTGATATTGTTTTAAATTCGCTTTCTTGTATATAGCCTTCCTTTATATTTTCTGCTGTAATATATTTGATATTAGAATTTTCATCCCACTCAGGAGACCCATGTTCTCCATCTGTTATAAATACTTGTTGTAAATCAATTAAATTATGCCTCTTTATTTGTGTATCATTCAGCAAATTTTCTGTTTTATAAAATTCAGGATCTATTCTAAAATCTTTATTTAATTTAGCCTTTTCCACTATAGAATATTGCATACTCATTCACTCCAAAAACTCAAATTTTCAGATTTTGCAAATTCAATGAATGCCTCTGCGATTCCATTAGGGAGTTTACCCTCTTGATTGTGCAAATCATGTTCAACAATAAAATGTCCATACTTATCTGTAATTTTTTTGCCTGTTGTGTCTTTCAAATAAACATATTCACCAGAATTATCTTTGCCACTTTTTTCTGACACTGCAAAAAATATCGGATAATCAGCTTTATGTGGACAATAATACTTAGAATCCGAATTATCATCATTCCATTTTTGCAAAAATATGACACTGGTTTTGGTTCCTGTATGCGGTTTAAATGTATTAACATCCAAACCAACAACAGCTAATATTCTTGCTTTGTCTGCAATATACTCTCTAATATCTTTGTCTGATGAATTGTTAAATCTACCTTGAGGTAAAACAATTGCCAAACGACCACCTGGGCGCACAAAGTCAAGATTGCGTTCAATGAATAAAATGTCTCTACCAACTTTATTTTTAGATTTTTTATTTCCCTTTTGATCTTCCGAAAAAGCTAAGTCATATTTACTTAAAATTCTTGTTTCTTTAATATCTCCTGCAAACGGAGGATTTGCCATGAGTAATTCAAACTTAAATTCTTTATAACTGTTTTTTGAAACTTGCAGTTCTTTTAATCTATCAAATCCATCTCCGTACACCTTATTCCATTCAAGAGATTTGGTATTTTCGCTCCAGCGATCATAATCCAAAGTATTCAAATGCAAAACATTTGTATTTCCATCGCCTGCAATTAAATTTAATGTTCGGGAGACACGAACAACTTTTTCATCAAAATCTATACCAAAAATCTTAAGAACATTATCTTTTTCTTCTTCTGGGATATCTACATTAGAAAATAATTTCCCCGTAATTTTAAATATTGTATGTACAGGAAAGCCACAAGAACCCGATGCAGTATCAATCATATGTTCACCAGCTTTGGGGTTAAGCATTTTAACACACATATCAATTACATGTCGTGGAGTAAAATATTGTCCTTTTTCACCTTTAGCTGATTTACCGACCAAATATTCAAAAGCTTCATCAATGATTTGTAAGTTTGAATTAAACAATTTAATATCTTGAATACTTGAAACGCATACAGATAAATGCGAAGGAGCAAGATTTATCTTTGCATCATCTGAAAAAACACCTTTCCACTGTTTTTTAGCTCTATCGAAGAGTTCTTGAATACGTTTCTTTAGCTCTAAATCTGTTTCACCTTTATTTCGAAATTCCAAACAACGGAAACGAGTATCATCAACTTTTTTAACCAAATCCAAATATTCTGTATACTCCAGATCATTTGTATCGCCACCTGCCAAATCATAAACTTTATCTTGTATTCTAATTTTATCAGTATTACTTTGGCTTTCATCATACAATTTTGTAAAGATCAATTTAAAACACTCTTCAAAGACATCGACACCGGCATTTGCAAGAACCTCGTCTTCCATATCCAAAATTATCTGCTTTAAGGTTTTACCATCTTTAAGAATTTTATCTTTTAAAATTAAGTCTTTCAAAGTAAAACGTTCATCCAAAATATCTTTTAGAGTTTGGCTGGTTGTCGGTATCTCTGTTATTTCCTCAAAATAATTTGGATCTTTACGGTTATAATAAGCAATTTGAGAACCATTGGTCCAAATAGCAATAGATGATCCTGTTGAATTACAATAGCTTTTTAATTGTTCCTTACCATCTTTTAATTTATTTTTTTTCAATTCAATGACAATATATGCAGTTGTTGGACGTTCTTCTTCAAAAATAACAATATCAGCCCGTTTTACTTCTCGTCCAAAATGAACAGGATATTCCAATTTAATCCGTGATATAGGGTATCCATATTGTTGGTTTAATCTGGCGATATATAATTGGCGTACTGCTTCCTCCGGTGTTAGAAGGATTTCCTTTTTTCGCACTATACACTCAACATAATTTTGTACCTTACCTTTATTTTCAACGGAACGTATTTTTGAAATAAAATTATCTTTTTCTTCTTGTGAAAAAAGAGACATTGAGTTGATTTCATCAATTATATCGGTCATTTGTTTATTCCTGGTATCAATTAAATTCTTTTATATAATTATAAACAGTAGATTATTTCTATTTTATTAAAGATGTCAGATCTTAAATCTTTACCTCACCTCTATCTTTTTTGCCAGTTTATTAACAAATCCGCCGCAGACTTTACAGGCCCTTGCGCCTTGAGCTTGGGCTTTCTGTTTGGTGGTTTTAATACAGTTTTGGGTACAGCGTTTTGCCCATTTACAGGTTGGGTGATGGTAAATATAAGTCTTGGTATTCATAACCACCGTTTGACTGTCTGCCGCCAAAGCTGGGGATACCAAAAACAAAACTATTAATAAAGAAAGCAGTTTTTTCACGGCAGCCCTCAATCAATTAGTTTTAACATCAATTCTAATCCCTTATAAATACATCATACCGGCTTATTTATTTAAATTCCAGAGGGTTTTTGATGATTTAGCTTGATTCTAATGAATATGCCTTATA
>ERZ857922.2734-NODE-2734-length-17159-cov-3.121141_pt1 | contig 17159 bp, 15 predicted proteins | sample MGYA00519579_ERZ857922 | MGnify/ENA primary metagenome ERZ857922 (study PRJEB31778, sample SAMEA3449375) | human gut metagenome | biome: human gut; feature: human-associated habitat; material: faeces | place: United Kingdom | collected 2010/2012 ... | reverse complement strand
CTCCAGGTAAGAATAGAAGGATCAACACCTGCAGGGACAATGCCTACCGAACTAAGCAAGATCCCCATAGGTAGGAAAAACATATTGGCAACACAGTGCTCAAAACCACAAGCAACAAATGCCGCAATGGGAAGCAAAATACCAAGCATCTTATCAGCTACTGTCTTGCCTGCATATCCAATCCAAACAGCCAAACAAACAAGGAAGTTGCACATAATCCCCTTTGCAAAAAGGGTAAGCCAATCGGGGGTCATCTTACTAGAAGCAACATTGACCATCGTTTGACCCACAATACCACCGTTCATAGTGTGCATACCAGAGAGATAAACTAAGCCAACAATGATAAGGGCTCCAACGAAGTTACCTACAAACACAACAACCCAGTTTTTTAGTACCGCACCCCAACTAATCTTTTTGCTTGCAGCACTCATTACAATCATGGTGTTTCCAGTAAACAATTCGGCTCCGCATACCACCACAAGCAGTAAACCCAAAGAGAACAGTGCACCACCTAAAACACGTTGGATAGCAAAAGGTAAATCTGGGTCACCTGAAACAAGAAGAAAAAACATGGGACGAGTATAATAAATTTTATAGTTACCTGGAGAAAAATAGCGAATTAAAGGAAGCGTTTGAATCAGGAATTAAATGCTTCTCGAGTTATTTAAGCCATACGAATCAGGAATATGTTTATAATAGTACCTATTTATCAGGATTCAATGAAGAGTTTTTTTGTTTTATAGAAGCATTTCAGAAAAAGTATGCAACTGTACAAGAGCTATTAAAAAAAGCTGAGGAATATCATAACATTACTTTAAAAATCGACAGATACTGGATGTTGCAAACAGATAAAGAAGGTAAAAAGAAAGTGAGTACCTTACCAGGTTCGACTTATGTCGGTGAGGATAAAATGTTGGTAGAGTGCAGTATTATGTGCAACATGAAAAGGTACATATTCCATCGAAATGAAGAGATTATATTTGATGAAGAGAGTTATATAAAATTAAAAGAAGATTTGATAGAATTTATGGAAAAGTATTCTGCAAAGATTGGAAAAGAGGGCTGATGGATGAGAAAGATAACTGCGGCTGAAATTAAAAATATAAAATGTGGGGAATATTTGTTATCAGATGAGAATATATATCATGCCATTTATTCTTTGAAGTCTTATGTATTCGAATATGATTTATTATGTCAGGAAGACCGCATTTTATATCACCGGTTACAAGATAAATTTGATGAGAAATATATCAACATTATTATTTTAAAGGTAAAAGACAGAATTATAGAGTTATTGAGAGAAGATAAATATATCGAGGCAGAAGTCTACTTTAAACCAAAGAAAATAGCAGAAGATGGAATTATAGAATTCCGGCCATTACACACGACAGATTTAATTACTCAGATAGCTATTGTATCAATGCTTCATTTGTTTATTTATGAAATACCGGATAAAGAAGATGACCATCCGAAATTAAAACTTTCAAATCTGAGCAGATTAATCCCATCTGACTTTTATGGAAACAGAGTGTCTGTAAAACCAGAATATTTATTTAAACCATGGAAGCAACAATATCAAAAATATAATCAAAACAGTAATGAGGCCTTGACAAGATATCATACATCACTAGAATACAAATACGAAGTAACATTGGATTTGAAAAATTTCTTTCCAACAATCAATCCTATTATTGTTTATTATTACATTATTGCACATCTTCCAGCATATTTAGAAGAAAAAGAATTGGATTTGCTAAAGCAGATTTTGCGGAAACTTTTGTTTTGTAAGCTAAAAACAAGACTGGATAAAAGAATTGCTGAACAGTATTTTAAAGTGAATGAAAAGTCAGAATCTGATAAAGGTGAGATAACAGAAGAAGATTTAAGATCTTATGGATTTGTAAGGGGGATTCCACAAGGCTTACCACAATCATATTTCTTTGGAAATATCTATATGATATCTGTTTCAAAAATTTTCAAAGAGAAGTTTCCCGGAAAGAGTTATTTTTATGTAGACGATTCGGTGCTGTTTACCAATTATGTTTTAGAAGAAGCAGAACAGTTTAAGAATCAGTTAAAGGAAATTAATAATTGTTTACAGAAAGATGCTGAAGAAAAAATAAAAAATCATAAGGAAGACAATCATTCAATTTATCCAAAAGGGACGGAAGAATTTTATGAAAACAAACGTTTATATGGTGTTGAAGTTCATTTAGATGGTAAAAGTACTTATTCTCGTTTAGATAGTCTTGATAAAAGCGAGGTTTATCTGAAATGTATAAGCAGGGAAATGTCTCAAGTCGGAAGTGATTTTTTCAAGATGTATTCTGATGAAGAAAACAAAAACCTTGAGGCAAAACTAGATATTCTATCTCAACAGGTAAAGATCAAACGTGATCAGTTAGAATTACAGGAAAACGATGAGAAAGAAAAAAATACGAATAGTAAAGAAAGTGAACCAGATTCATCAAATAAAAATGATACTAAAAAATTCAAAGACAGACTTACAAGAGCCTATCGATTTTTTGAATATAGAAAGCAAAGACTTACGGCAATGCATAAGCCAGAGAATGAATCAGATGAAGAGTACAAGGATGAACTGAAAAAGATAATTTATAGAGGAACTTTTGAAAAAGAAGATGATACAACTGTATTACAGAGATTCATGTATTCTTTCAATGCAGATATTTGGGGAGCAGCAATAGGTATGTACCAGACTTTTGCAGACGACAAAGAACTGAAAGAGTTAGAAGAATACATAGACAAAATTGATAAGCTTTGTTACGGGAAAAAGCCTGTTGAATATTCCTATTTGAGATGTGTATATCGTGATTTGTTATCAGGTAGAAAAGAAAATGATTATTCAGGAGTATCCGAAGAATATATGACAGAAGAAGAGATACGGATCACATATAATGATCCGTATAGATCTTTAAAACGATTGGCAATGATAAGACTTAAAAATTATACAAATAAGCATTATGAGGTTGCTGATCGCTATAGTTGTAAGCTGTTGGAAGAGACGGATGAGAATATTCTTATGAAACTGTTATCAGAAGATACGGAAAAAAGAATTCCTGCAAAATTTCAAGTTGTGTGTGCAAATACGCAAAAGATAATCCGAATGGTATTAAATACAATTTATTCATTTTTATTTAGCGTGGAGATATCGGATCATCCGGTTTTAGCTAAAAAAAGCAAAAAGGCATTGACATATGGTGAGCTAAGGATCTTATCTTTTCTTCGTAATCCATTATTTACCGTGGAGGAATTCAGGAAGAGGGAAATCAAACTTGATGATCGTCAGAATAAAGACACAGTAGACTATTCAATTATGATGGTAATGGAGATCTTCTATTCATTTGTAAAAGACCCGGTTTCAATTGATAAGTTGATAATTACACATAAGTATACATGTGATGTTTGGAAAAATGGATCGAAATATCTATATTTTTATACATTACATAATCAGGAACACGCAATTGATCTTATCAAGAATATTGTAAAACTTGTTCATGCGATTGATTTTATTAATATATCTGCGGTTGATTATTATATTTTGTTTTTAGCATGTTATTTGCATGATATATCAATGGTCAGGATTCCGTCATATGATAGCTTTTTGATCGATATGAATCAGACAGATGAACTGGCAAAAGAATTGCTCGATGATTTAAATAAAGAACTTTTTTCGAAAGATCAAGAAGGAAAGAGTGAGGAAGAGAAAAATCAATCAGAGAAGAATTTGGAAGAAGATCCTGATATTTTGATTGTAAAAAAATATATGTTGGAAAGCTATAAAAAAGTAGATAATTACTTTGAGAAAGCTGTTCGAGGACGTCATGCAGTTGACAGTGCAGCGGAGATAAGAAACCGAACGGAGATAAAGTATCTGGATACAACAATGCGAGAATTAGTTGCAGAGGTTTCAGAAGCCCATTGTGCAGATGAGAGAAATATATATGGAGCCAAATCAAATGCGACAAGTCAGCTGATCAGTATAAAATATGATAAAATACTTCTTCGTCTTGCAGATTTACTTGATATGAGCAGCTACAGAGTATCGAAACCAATTCTTCATCATAATATTGAACAGATGTCAGAAGAATCGGCATTTCACTGGATTTCACATTTATTAACACAAAAATATGAATTACATTCAAAATATGAAATTAGTGATCCAGAAGATGAAAAAAGTATATTAGCACCTCAAACAATAACAGAAAATATTGTTTTGGAGATACCTGTAGATCTTTCTCAAATGTCTGCACTTGAATGTAATAATCCATGTCAGAAAATAAAAATTGACAGAAAAAATATATTACCGCAGGAAATTACGTTGACATGCGGAGAAAAATGTGAGGATGATAGTGAGGGTGATGTAAATTCTGAACGGAGATGCAACTTTTTATGTCAATGGTTTTGCGTAAAAAATGATTATTTAATCAAGGAACTTGCTGCATTAAAAGAATACCTTAATCGAAATACAAACAATTATTTTAAATCTAAAATACAAATTAAAATTAAATGTAATGGGAAAACAAATATAGATGCCAGGCAGTTTGAAATATTGACTGATTATATTCAGAATAAGAAGCGTTAAATGCTAACTTCACGACAAACGCAAAGAGGAACCCCTGAAATAGATATAAATCCTATAGAGTTGGAAGCGGCGCAGTGCATTGTATTTGCAGAAGAGCGTAGAGAAGAACTGGAATAGAAAAATTTGGTAGTTGTTAATGTGAGTAACAGCAATAGTAAGAAATTAGGATTTTATAGATGCAATGGAAGAAAAAAGAAGGATGTTCGCAAGATGGGTGGGGGTAGAGCTTTAAGTAATATTAGAATATAAAAACGCAAAAATTGTGAAAAATCCGTAAAAATATTGACATAGCAACAGCAAAACAATTATATTATATAGTATATAGTATATAGGGAGGTGCTGTGATATGTTGGTACAGTTCATGGTAAAGAATGTATTATCTTTTAGAGAAGAAACTATTTTGGATATGACAGCGATTAATGCATATAAGGAACATGAAAGTAATTTAATCGATAATGGAACAAAAGAAAAATTTCTTCGAGTAGCGGCTATTTATGGAGCCAATGCAAGCGGAAAATCAAATTTGTATATGGCAATGTATTATTTCCAAAAAATTATTACAAAGTCTCTGAATAATGTAGATGATAATTCTATGACTGCAATTGAAAGATATTATGAACCATTTAAATTTGAAGAAAAAATGGAGAATTCAGAATTCCAGATTATTTTAATTCTTGATGGTTGCGAATACAAATACGGTTTTGAATATAATGAAAAGAATATTGTTACAGAATGGTTGTATGCAAAAAGTTTAAAAACAAATAGAACAATTCCTATTTTTGAACGAAGTATGGAAAATGTTGAATTTGGAGCGTCTGTAAGAAAAGAATGTGATTTATATAAGGAACAGATTCCAACAGAAACATTGGTATTATCTTTTTTTAATAAGCTAAAAATGAAAACAACTGTTTTTAATAGAGTTTATACTGGAATTATGGATATAATGGTTGTTCCAACTGATTTTTGTGAGAATCCTAAATTATTGAAGGCTGCTTTACCAAGCGTAATTGATTATGATAAAAAAAATTTAGTAACCTTTTTATTGGCAATAGATACTGGTATTAAAGACATTAGATATGATGATAGTGAGAAAGAGGTTCGATTTTTTACGGTTCATAAAGGAAAAGATAATCGAGATTATTCACTAAATTTGTTTTATGAATCAGAGGGAACGATTAAAAGTATTATTTTATTTATTTATGCGAGAAATGCTATTTTAAGTAACAAAGCTCTTTTTGTTGATGAATTAAATATCAAGTTACATCCATTATTATTTAAATTTATTGTTGATTTGTTTTATGAAGAAAATTCCAGTGCTCAATTAATTTATACTACGCATGATACTACATTAATGGACAGAAGATTTTTCAGAAGAGATCAAATTTGGTTTGTTCAAAAAGATGAATTTGGATATTCAGAATTAGTAGCATTATCAGATTTTAAAGTCAGATCAGATGCATCTTTTGAAAAAGATTATTTAGCTGGTGTATATGGAGGCATTCCGAATCTAAAGGAAATTGAGCTGAAAGAAGGCGAATAATTATGGGAACAGATGATTTGTTTAAAAAGAGAAGAGAACAAAGAAAGCAAAGAAAGCGAGAGTTTAAAACTCCGAAAGCAAACTCTTTTCTAATTGTGACTGAAGGTGAGAGAACAGAGCCTTTTTATTTTAAAGGTATCCAAAAGTTGATAAAAGAAAAAGTTGGAGGAGCAGTTGATGTTATTGAAGTTCCAACGATTGATGTTTATGGACAAGGAAGTTCAACCGAAAAATTAATTGAAATAACGGAAAGATTAGTCAAAGAAGCAAAAATTATTTATCAAAATGTCTGGGTCGTATTTGATAAGGATGATTTTAATGATTTTGACGAAGCAATAAAACGTGGACAGAGTATGGGATATAATATTGCCTGGAGCAATCAATCATTTGAATATTGGTTATATATGCATTTTGCTTATAGTGATTCTGCACTTCATCGGGAAGAATGGAATAAAAAGCTTGACGAAGTATTTGCACAGTATGGCCTTGGTGATGGATGTTATAGAAAAAATTATGAAGATATATACAAGTTAGTGGACTCATATGATGGTGTAAATACAGCTATAAAAAATGCAAAAAGAAGAATGGCTGATTTTAACGATAAAAAAGATTTGCCATCAAAATATGACCCGGGGACAAAGGTTCATGAATTATTGATTGAATTGAAAAAGTATTTGGATCAATGAGAGAAATTTCAAAAATGATCCTGCGAATCTCTGAAAGTAAAAATCATTGAGCCCTAACAAAAAGTGGTATAATTATTTTGTGGTGATAAAAAGGCAGAGTTTCCTTGGGATCGGGAGGCTTTGTCTTTTTGCATTTTTATAAAATGTGAAGAGAAAATTTTGCAAAAACTTTGAATACGAATCAAATGATAAAGGAGATACAACAATATGGCAAAAAGAACAGAAACTGATTTATTGAGATTTTATGGCGGAGACATCAAGGTAAGAACAGAGAAAAATGGTTTTCAAATGCTATATAATAAAGAAAGACCTAATGCAACGGAGGATGACTGGTTTTGGGGAGACAAAGATGCATACCGTACGTTAAATGCCCTGCTCTTTGATGGATATGCAAATGAAAAAGAACGAATATTTGAAGAACATAAATGCTTAAATCCTATGTATATTAAACGAATTGAAGACACAATTGATATTTACAAAGGAATTTTTGGGGCGATGTGTCAGAAAAAAGGAGAGTCATTATCTATCCCAGTGGTAAAAAGAGTAGATCGTAAAAATTCATTAAATGCATATAAGATGGGACATACAGGATCCTTTGTTTCTTGTACTAAAAAAGATTATGATGAGGAATTTAGTAATAAACATAATGTAATACTTTTAGAAATAGCGGTTTCAGAGAATACACCATATGCAGATTACCAGCGGTTTGTAACGATACAAGAGTATTCCAATTATGATGAACTGGAAGTTCTGTTTCCACCGTTTGTTTCTTTAGAGATTGAGGAAAGAGATTTAACAATAGCTGACAAACATATTAAGGATATGAATGGAAATTCACCGGTAGGAAAATATCTGCTGAAAATGGGTGAGTTTCCAGATTACAGAAAAACGATAGCGGTTCCTAGGGAGAAGCTATTGAATGAAATACTTTCAGGCAAAGAGGGGGCAGCAGAGTGTCTTGAAAAAATGAATTCAGGTAATTGGAATACGGATTATCAGAAATATGTAGAATGGAAAGATGCTTTGCACAATTACTTGAAACTTGTATATTCTGATATGTGGTATGGAGTAGAATAAGTAGAGGTATTGCATTGTGATCAGGAGAAAATAAGTATGAGTAATCGTAAGAAGAATAATCAAAGTAAAGATATGAACGAAAGAGAACTAAAAGAAGAAATAGAAAAAACTTATGAATTGCGTTATATTACGTATCAAAGATTAAGAGTACAAAATTTTTGGACAAGAATTTTAGAGATATATTATTCTGTTTTTACGGCGTTATTATCTGTATGTAGTATAATGAAAAATGGGGAATTTATCTCACAGCATTCAGTATGCTTTACAGTAGCGGTTGCAATTCTGGTTTGCTTTGCAAATGCACAAAACTTTTCAGGAAGAGCACACGATCTTGAAGCCAATTTGGCGGATTTGTTAAAACTGAAAAATAAAGCAAATAGTCTGAAAGTAGGGAAAAAGCAAATCTGTGTAGAATTATATAAGGAATACATTAAAAAGTGCGGGGACAGTGAATACCATAGTATTATAGATGAATATAAATACAATGGGGATTGGCAATACAAGAGAGATGTGTTGCTGTTGCAGGTTATTTGTGAACAGCAATACATGCTGTGAGAAAGATATAAAATTCAGTATATGCCACATTGTTCTTTTCTGACAGAAGTAATATAATAAAAATATATTGAATGCAAAACAATATATGAATTTGTTTGATAATTGCAATAAGAAAGGAATATGTTATGTTTGAAAATGTTGATACACAAAAGAAGAACGATGATTTTGAAAAGAGAATAACACAAATATATAACAAATATGCAGGAGTAGATATAGCAGAGGAATACATGGAATTATGGAATGGCTTTGTTGATTTGATTCAGTATATACAAAATCAGAATACTATTGATAACATGTCACCAATGGAAATGATAAAATTATTAAAAGAAATTGGAATGTCAGATCTGGAGATTAAACAATTATTTTTACAACAAATGAAAGTGAATTAATACATATGATACATACTATTTCAGAGTTACTGAAGGAAGTTAGTGAGTTTAAATCTGAATTTTTTGATGAACAAATTTATTATCGAGGTCAAAAAAATGGAACAAAAGCCGGGTGGATGCTTTTGCCAACGTTTTATCGTGAAAAAAAGCAATATGCTAGTGTACCATTTTATTCAGATAAGAAAGAAGAACTTAATACAATATATAAATTTATTGAGAAAAATTACGACTACTTTAAAAACATTGAATTTGATGACCTGATTAGTATCATTAATATCTTACAACATTATGGGTTCCCTACAAGAGTACTGGATGTAACACAGAATCCATTAGTTGCTCTCTATTTTGCATTAGAAGAAGTTGAGCTGAAAGATGGAAATGAACCTGTAATTTATTTGGTTTATGCTAAGAAAACAAGTGCAGGATATTTAATTAACAGCGATTTAAAGCGATTTTATAATGATGAACCGAATGAAAAAAAGAGACTAGATTCTATGGTTCTTGTGAATGGTTGTGTTCTTTCGGAACGAATTAGAAATCAAAAGGGTGACTTTATTTTATATTATACGGATGGGGATATAAAAGAAAATAACGATTTTGTAATAAAAGAAATCCCTATTTCTCCGGATTCAATAGAAGATTTGAAAAGAGAATTAAGATTAATTGGAATAAGCAAATCGACGATTTATCCTGCGTTGACTGAAGAAACAAAAAAACTAAAAGATCAGTTGAAAACTATTGCAAGTCAGAAAGCATTAAAAGAAAAAATGAAAGTATTTTCGAAACCGAGACAAAATTCTGGAGAGTTAGTTTCTGAGGTTTTAAGTGATAAAGAAAAAATACCACGAAAATATTTGGATAAAAAGAAAATGTTTGCAGAAATTAATTTGAATAATAATCGCCATGGAAAGTGAAAAACTTCAAATATTATGCAGGGATAAGAAGGAACTTAGATATGTTAAAGTAGAATAATACAAATAATTTGAAGGGGAAATTAAAAATGCTTGTATATTTATTCGAATTAGATTCTGTCAGAAATTCTAAAGCGGAAATCATAAAAGGGCAGCAGGCTCTTTTTGAAGAAATAGTGATGAATGGAAATCAGGTTGTGCTTTCATTTAATCAGTTGACAGATTCAGAAGCATTTTTAAGTATTTTGGAGAATGAAGAAGCGTATGAGGAAATGATTGGACTTTTTCGCTGTGGTGCATTGAGAGTTTCTCAGTTTGGAAGGTTCAGGACTGCATCCCAGTACATACAGAATGCAATTGATAAATGTATAGGGAAAGATTCAGATGCGTTTCTTTTTTCAGGACTTCCTGTAAAATGTACGGATACAGAACTTCTTACGAAAATTAAAGATGCGCTTGCATTTGGAGATCTTACACTTCTTGAGGAAATCAGAGATAAGTACCCGGTCGGTTCAACTGACTGGAAGAGATTAGAGTATATTCAGCGTTATATCCGTATGATTCTGATCCTCAGTATGGAAAAACTTGCGATGAATCCGGGAAAAGAACAAATAGAATATTCTTTTGTGGATTATATGAAAGAAATTATAACAATTTGTGAGAAAGAGCCAGATGAACAATTAAATCAGGGAGCAAAGTTGCTAAAGGAAATCAGTGAGAATTTAGGCGTGGACAAGTTGCGAAACAATAGGACGAACTGGATTAATTATCTGAATGGTCTGGAAGCGAATGAGACAATCTATATTGCGGAAGCAATAGTGGATTTATGTTATAACTATACAATTGAAGAAAGTATTTCAAATGTAGCAAGACATTTTGAAGACAGAGAAGGGTTTAGAAGAGATTTGCTTAACAGATTTCATCAGTATTGGGAAGAATATTGCTGTAAAATTCATGTTTTTCTCAAAGGTGATTTGGAGCAGATTGCAGATATACAAGTAAAAGAACCATTTTGGGATACGGCAGTAAGACTTGTAGATCAGAATCCACCAATGTATTCAGGAGTATATGAGACAGGCTATAATAAGCGTAAAAGAGAGTGGAAGAGAGTAAGAAGCAGAAAAATTGGTAAATGGTTTGCAACAGCCTTTCTCTATATTGTTATATTTTGCCTAGTCGAACAAATGATGGGAACAATAGAAGAGAGCTTTTTAGCAACTACGGTGAATATAAAGCTAAATGGAATAGTAAGCGCAATTCTTGATACGTTGTGCTTTGGTTTGCTTGGTTCATGGGTGTCTGAGAAATTTGGACTTGTAGATGTGCTGGAAAGTGTGAAAAATTTAGGGACAGGAATAAAAGATATTTACCGGATTCATTCTGCACCGAAACAGATTGCTTATAGAAGAGATGAATTAGATGGAGATAGAAAGAGGAAACAAGATTAGAGATGGAGAATGAAAGCAGCATGTATAGTAAAGAGTGGAGAGATTATCTTGATTTAGCAGAGGAACGACCAGAACTTTTTAAAGCCAGTAGCAGACTGCAAATTATAATGGATTATGAGAGTGTACAACAGTTTGAAAGAAACACCGATAAAAAGATTGGTGTTGTATATCGAAGTGCATATAATTTATTAGTTGTTGATCTGGTTGAAAATATGAAAGGGGAGAGGTTTGCTTACGAGAGACTGATTCCGGCAGTGAAGAAAGGCGCTATCGTGTCTATTCCTGTATACGATGATAAATTTGTGTTATTAAAACAGTACCGGCATGCTATGAGGGCATTCCAATATGCATTTCCGAGGGGCTTTGGTGAAGAAGGACTTTCAGCAGAAGAAAATCTGCAGAAGGAAATCAAAGAGGAAACAGGAGCAGATGTTAAGAAAATCAGTCATGTGGGTACGGTGATCGCGGACAGTGGGATTGGAAGCAATGAAGTAGATGTTTTTGCATGTGAGATAACAGAACCTCAATTGAAATTACATTATGAAGGGATTGAGGAGATTGAATTACTTACAGAAAAAGAGCTGGTAAAGTGGATTGCGGAAGGTAGGATTACGGATGGTTTTACGCTTTCAGGATATGCGATGTATAAAAGTCGGTTATAACGGAAATGTAACTACCAGTATATAAATAACAGGTATATATCCGATAAAAGAGCGAGTCCCTTTAACAGATATAAAAGCAGCAGCTGATGAGGAATATCAGAAAAAGTTACTGGAAGAATTTGATTTATACTAAAGATTATTGAAGAAAAGACGATAAGCTCATGTGAACCTATCGTCTTTCCTTTTAAGATTATAAAAAGTTTATTATGAAGATGGCATACTTATAACGCAAATGATTAACTTAACATCATACGGTCATTTGCGAATTCTCCGCCGCTGACTTCCTCGAATTTTGCAAGAAGGTCAGATACCTTAAGGTTTTTCTTTTCTTCACCGGATACATCGTAGATGACTCTTCCTTCATGCATCATGATCAGGCGGTTGCCGTGTGCGATGGCGTCTTTCATGTTATGTGTTACCATCATGGCTGTCAGATTATTTTCGCTGATGATCTTGTCAGAGAGTGCAAGTACTTTTGCGGCAGTCTTTGGATCAAGAGCGGCTGTATGCTCATCAAGAAGTAAAAGCTTTGGCTTTTTAAGGGAAGCCATCAGAAGTGTGATCGCCTGACGCTGTCCGCCGGAGAGGAGACCAACCTTACTGCTTAAGCGGTCTTCAAGTCCAAGATCAAGTTCTTTTAACGCTTCTCTATAGTGTTCACGTTCTTTCTTTGTAACGCCCCAGCCAAGACCTCTTTTCTGACCACGGCGTGCAGCAATGGCCATATTTTCTTCAATAGACATCGTTGCTGCGGTTCCTGTCATAGGATCCTGGAACACACGGCCGAGGAAGAGTGCACGTTTATGTTCGGAAAGTTTTGTGATGTCAGTACCGTCGATGATGATATTTCCTTTATCGATTCCCCATACACCTGCAATCGCATTCAGTGTTGTAGATTTTCCGGCTCCATTTCCTCCGATGATCGTAACGAAATCGCCAGGATTTAAGTTGAGGTTAACTCCGTTGAGGGCACGTTTTTCATTGATTGTACCGGCGTTAAATGTCTTATAAATATCTTTGATTTCTAACATGTATCCCATTATTTTGCCCGTCCTTTCTTGAAGTAAGTATCTTTCATATAAGGAACTGCGAGGAAGCATGCAACAACTACAGCTGAGAACAGTTTCATATAATCAGATGGCATCTTCAGCCAGAGTACTAATGCGATTACAAGGTAGTAAAGGATTGCTCCGATGAAGACTGCGCCGAGTGTGAAGGCAAAAGCTGCTTTTCTGTGTGCACAGAATTTTCCAAAGATCACTTCGCTGATGATGACTGCTGCAAGTCCGATAACGATCGCGCCACGTCCCATATTGACATCAGCTGCGCCCTGGTACTGTGCGTAAATTCCACCACAAAGTCCTACAAGACCGTTGGAGATCATAAGTGCAAGAACTTTATTGAATCCTGTGTTGATGCCCTGAGCACGAGCCATCTGTTCGTTACATCCTGTCGCACGGATGGATGCTCCGAGTTCTGTTCCGAAGAACCAGTAGCAGAGTGCGATCAGGATCAGTGCTGCAAGGATTAATTTCAGGAAGAAGATCCAGTTGCCTTCTCCGGTTACATAACGAAGAGAAGCAACCAGTTTGTACTGCATGACATTGACCGCCTGGTTGGATTTCCCCATAATGCCAAGGTTTACGGAGTAAAGTCCGATCTGTGTCAGGATACTTGCCAGAATTCCAGGAATTCCGAAAAAGGTATGTAAGACTCCTGTTACAAATCCTGCTGCCATACCTGCAAGAAATGCAAAGATAAGTGCAAGTGCAGGATTCACACCTGCGCGGATGAGCATAACTGCGACTGCACCGCCGGTTGCAAGTGAACCGTCTACGGTCAGATCCGCAAAGTCAAGTATACGAAATGTAATGTAAACACCGAGTGCCATAATTCCCCAGATAATGCCCTGAGCCACGTTGCCCGGGAGAGCACGTACCAGAGTCATTGGATCAAGGGCTGCGAAATATGCTGCCATGATTTATCCCTCTAATCTTTCTTTTTATTGTTTCATATAAATAGATAAGTATAATTAAGGTTACTGTGAACGGAGTGAACAGTAACTAGAATCAAGAGCGACCATTCATCTGGATGAAGCCCGCTCTTGAGAAAAAATATTCTGTTTAATATCTTCTGATTAATATGTTCCGGTTGAATGGAAGAATCTTATTCTTCGATTGCCTCATATCCGTCTGGAATAGTAATTCCAAGTTCCTCACAGATGGTAGGATTGTACATCTTTGTTACATTTGGGGCACTTTCAATCTTCATTGTAGTAATGTCAGCACCGTTTACAAGGATGTCGTAAGCCATCTCACCGGCTTTGTATCCGATATCGTAGTAGCTGATAGAAAGTGTTGCAATACCGCATCCTTTACAGATTCCCTGCTCACCGGCGATTACAGGAACCTTAGCCGGCAGACAGATGTTATTGATGATTTCTGTGTTTGAAGCCATTGTGTTATCTGTAGGAATGTAAAGTGCATCACATTCGGAAACTGCATTTGTTACAACAGACTGAATCTCATTAGAATCAGCAGCTGTGTACTCTTTGTATGCGATTCCATCTTTCTCTAATGCTTCAGCGAAAAGCTTTGCCTGATATGCTGAGTTCGGTTCAGCGGAGCAGTAGAGAAGTCCGACTGTTTTAGCATCAGGAATGAGTTCTTTGAGCATTGCCTCCTGCTCATCAATCGGTGCAAGATCGCTTGTTCCGGAAATGTTCATTCCTGTTGTTCCTGTCCAGTCAGAGATATCAAGTGCTGTAGCGTAGTCTGTAACAGATGTTCCGAGAATCGGGATATCACTTGTTGCTGCGCTTGCACACTGGAGTGCTGTTGTTGCATTTGCAAGAATCAGATCCACATTATCCGCTACGAAGTTATTTGCGATTGTAGCACAGTTAGCCTGCTCGCCCTGGCCGTTCTGAAGGTCGAATTTGACATTGCCTTCTCCGAACTTTTCTGTACAGGCATCTTCAAATCCTTTTGTTGCTTCGTCAAGAGCAGCATGCTCTAACTGCTGTAAGATACCGATCTTATAAGTCTTTCCTGAATCGGATCCGTTGTCTGCGCTCTTATCTGTAGAGTCGGATGAACTTCCGCATGCTGCAAGTGAAAGTGTCATTCCGGCAGCCATAAGTACTGCTAAAATTTTCTTAGATTTCATGATTGTGTCCTCCCTTTTTCGATTCATACAATCCACGCTTTAAACCGTTACGCTTTAAAGCACTAAACTGTAAGATGTCATGTGTTAAATTATAGCACGATTATTTGATACGTCAAGTGAAAATGGAACAAAAATGCAAGATTGTTGAAAAAAATGTTGCAAAAAAACAATGCTTTATTCGTCTGGAAAATTGTGATATTATAAGATATGGTGTAAAATTAAGAATCATGAAAGTCTTTCTTCTATAATATGGGGATTTTTGCTGCAAAGAAATTAACAGAAGGATTTTTGTGGAATTGGATAAAGGAGTTTATTTTTATAGATGAAGAAAAAGCACGAACACATCATAGAAAGTGTGCGGCCAGGAAGTATTGCAGAAGAACTGGGGATTGAACCGGGAGATGTTCTGCTGGAGATTGACGGTCAGGTGATCGAGGATATTTTTGACTATCAGTTTTATGTGGAATCTGAGGAGCTGCTTGTTGTGATCCGAAAAGCGAACGGGGAAGAATGGGAGCTTGAAATTGAGAAAGATGTTGATGAGGATCTGGGAATTGATTTCGGTAAGGGACTGATGGATGAGTATCATTCCTGCCATAATAAATGTATTTTCTGCTTTATTGATCAGATGCCGCCGGGGATGCGTGATACGCTGTATTTTAAGGATGATGATTCCAGACTGTCATTCCTTCAGGGAAACTATGTCACACTGACAAATATGAGTGAGAAGGATATGAATCGTATTGTCCGCTATAGACTGGAACCGATCAATATTTCGTTCCAGACAACGAATCCGGAGCTTCGTTGTAAGATGCTGCATAACCGTTTTGCAGGGGAGGCTTTGAAGAAAGTTGATATCCTGTATCAGGGCGGCATTGAGATGAACGGACAGATTGTTCTTTGTCGTGGAGTGAATGACGGGGAAGAATTGGAACGGAGTATTCGTGACCTGACGCAGTATCTGCCGCTTTTACGCAGTGTGTCAGTTGTGCCGGTTGGACTTTCCAAGTATCGAGATGGATTGTATCCATTAGAGCCATTTACAAAGGAAGAGGCAAAGGAAGTCATTCGCACGATTGAGAAGTGGCAGAAGAAAGTCTACGCAGAATACGGGATCCATTTTATTCATGCAGGAGATGAGTGGTATCTGCTGGCAGAGGAAGAAGTTCCGGAAGAGGAACGTTATGACGGATATCTTCAGCTGGAGAATGGAGTCGGCATGCTTCGTCTTTTATTTAATGAGTTTGAAGAAGGTTATGCGAAGCTGGAAAGCGGAGAACATCAGGAAGAGATTTCTCTTGCAACAGCAAAGCTTGCATATCCGTATCTTGAGCGTATGGCGAAGAAAATGGAAGAGAAGTATGAGGGGCTTAAAGTTCACACATATTGTATTCGGAATGATTTCTTCGGAGAGCGTATCACAGTCTCTGGTCTGATCACAGGACAGGATCTGATCGCACAGCTGAAAGATCAGGATCTTGGGGAACGGCTTCTGATCCCGTGCAATATGCTTCGTGCGGGAGAAAATGTGTTCCTGGACGATATTACCGTAGAAGAAGCAGAAGAAGCGTTACAGATAAAAATCACTGTGGTAAATGAAGATGGTGCATCTTTTGTACACGCAGTGGTAGATGATACAATATTGGAAAATCATAAAAGGAGGCAGATCTATGAGCAAGCCGATTGTAGCAATTGTGGGACGACCTAATGTGGGTAAATCCACATTATTCAATGCCCTGGCGGGAGAGACTATTTCCATTGTAAAAGATACACCGGGTGTAACAAGAGACCGTATCTATGCGGATGCAACCTGGTTAAATTACAGTTTTACACTGATCGATACCGGCGGTATTGAGCCGGAGAGCAAGGATGTTATCCTGGCGCAGATGAGAGATCAGGCACAGATTGCGATTGATACCGCAGATGTTATTATTTTTATCACCGATGTGCGTCAGGGACTGGTAGATGCCGATTCCAAAGTGGCTGATATGCTGAGAAGAAGTGGCAAACCGGTACTTCTGGTGGTGAATAAAGTAGACAGCTTTGCAAAATTCATGCCGGATGTATACGAATTCTATAATCTTGGCATCGGTGATCCGATTCCGATCTCCGCATCCAGC
>ERZ857922.2713-NODE-2713-length-17266-cov-18.296380_pt1 | contig 17266 bp, 13 predicted proteins | sample MGYA00519579_ERZ857922 | MGnify/ENA primary metagenome ERZ857922 (study PRJEB31778, sample SAMEA3449375) | human gut metagenome | biome: human gut; feature: human-associated habitat; material: faeces | place: United Kingdom | collected 2010/2012 ... | reverse complement strand
CTGAATAGCTGATCCCGATACAAAAACAGAACCCTCTAAAGCATATTCAACCTTTCCATCTAACCCCCAAGCGATAGTAGTAAGCAATCCTTTATTAGAATAAATAATCCTATCTTTAGTATTCATTAAAATAAAACAACCCGTACCATATGTACTTTTTGTACAACCTTCATCAAAACAACATTGACCAAATAATGCAGATTGTTGATCACCAATTAATGAAGCAATTGGAATGGTATTAAAACCCATATCAATACTAGATAAAGCTGTTGCAAAACCATAAATATGGCTACTTGGAAGAACTTTAGGTAAAATTGATTTTGGTATATTAAAAAATTTTAGTAATTCATCATCCCATTCTAATGTATGAATATTATAGATAAGTGTTCTTGATGCATTACTATAATCTGTAGCATGAACTTTTCCATTTGTTAATTTCCAAAGAAGATATGTATCTATGGTACCAAATAAAATATCCCCTTTATTTGCATCATCTTGAACAGTTTTGACATGATCAAATATCCATTTTATCTTGCTTGCAGAAAAATATGGATTAATAATTAAACCAGTCTTTTTTTTAAAAAGATCATTTTCTGACTTCTTTTCCGAAGTGCATAACTAATATACCAAATCAAGATTTCTTTGTCAACACTTTTTTTACAATTTTTTTACTTTTTTTAAAAGTTTAATTTGTAAAGTTTTTTGATGTTGACTGCTCTTTTTTTCAGTACATGTTCTATTATACACAATAAATTTTTAAATGCAACACTTTTTTACATTTTTTTTCAATTTTTTTAAATTTTACACTTATGTAATGTAAATACTAGAGTTTATGGGGTATTTATTTTCTTTTTTTACCTCTAATTATATATATGAATGTAAAAATAAAAGAATTACTTTTTTTGTAACTCTTTATATATTTGATAGTATTTATCAATTGTTTTTTTATCAAATGGTCCTTTATCTTTTCTTTTTAGTTCAATAAGGTTTGATAACTCGCTTCTTAAAACTAAATCCAAATCATCAGAATAATGCATTATTTTCTTATGATATTTATATTCATTACGATCTAACACTCTAAATCCTCCATCAGGAAATACTCTTAAATCTAAATCATAATCAATATATTTGATTATATTTTCATCAATAACATAAGGTGTAGCTATATTACAATAATAAAATAAGCCATGACTTTTTAACTGAGCTATAATGTTATACCATCTATTTTTATAAAAAAATATAATTGCTGGTTCATTAGTATAATAACTTCTTCCATCATTTTCTGTAACCTTAGCTTTATTATTAGCACAAACAAGATAATCCTCGCCAATTTCTAATATTGTTGCTTCATCCCATGATCTATGAATTTTACCATTATGTTTATAGCAATTGATAGTTAATCTATCTCCTACTTTAAAATTATTCATAAAATCACCAATACCACTATCATTTTAACACAAAAAAAGAAGAATTACAAAAAATGTTATTCTCCTAATAATTCTACAGCTTTATTTAGTTGTGTATCTATAATACTATTACCATCTTCACCCATTTGTAAATCTACTTCATAATCAGGTGTTAATCCTTTTTTGTCTATACATTCACCATTAGGTGTTAACCATTTAGCTGAAGTATATTTATACATGCTTCCACCTTTTAATGAGGCAGTTTGCTGTACTTTACCTTTACCATAGCTTTTTTTACCTACTAATGTAGCATTATAACTATCTTTTAAAGCTGCAGCTAATATTTCTGATGCAGATGCTGATGATTCATTAATTAAAACACTAACTTTATAATTTCTTGCTTCATTTGTTTCATCTTTATATTTTTCTTTTTTATTTTTAGACTCTAAAGAATAAATAACTTTTCCTTTTTCTAAAAACATACTTGCAATATCAGTGGCAGCTTTTAAATAACCACCAGTATTATTTCTTACATCTATTATTAATGAATCTATATTATTATCTTCAAACTCATTTAATTTAGTTTTAAATTGGTCATATACCGTATTTGAAAAAGTTGATATATAAATATAACCAATCTTTTTATTATTATTTTCAATAATTCTACTTTCTATCGCTGGAATATAAAGTTCTTTTAAAGTAAGATTTGCTGTTATTTCTTGTTCATTACGATTAACAGTTATCGAAAAATTTTCTTCTTTAATATTTTTAATTTCACTAGCTATCTCACTAGCAGTAAAAGTTTTAACATCTTTATCTTTAATTTTAATGATTATATCCCCAACTTCTAAGCCTGCTTCTTTAGCAGGAGAGTCATCAAAAATTTTACTTATTTTATTTCCTTCAATTAATTCAACACCAATACCTTGATATTTACCAGCAAGTTTTTCTGTTAAATTAGAAGTATCAGAGCTGTTTAAATAAGTAGTATAATCATCTCCAAGATAATTTAGCATTCCTTTAATAGCATTATCAATCATTTTAGTTTTATCAACATCTTCATAATAATTATCTAAAACAGATTCATAAGCTTCAACAAATTCTTGTAAGGCTTCATCATTAACTATATTTTTTTCTGTATTTTTATTATTAAATATTATAAGTCCAGTAGTAATACTTGAAATAATAGAAGTTATAACTATAACAATTATTAAATTAAGTAATCCAAACTCTTTTTTATTTTTCCTCAAATTATCACCTACTATCTTTCACATTATATCATTATATAGAAAAAAAAGTAAGTCATTTGACTTACTTAACAACAATATTAACAATTTTGTTTTTAATAACTATTACTTTGATTATTTCTTTACCACTCGTATGTCTTAACACATTTTCATCATTTAAAGCTTTTTCTTTAATTGAAGTTTCATCTTCATCCAAAGTAATTTCGATTGTTCCACGAACTTTGCCATTTACTTGAACAGCTATCTTTTGAGTTTCTTCAACAATTTTTGCCTCATCATATTCTGGCCATGAGCTTTCACATAAAGCTACCCCTAAATTATATTTTTCATTTAATTCTTCAGTAATATGAGGTGCAATAGGGTTTAATAATTGTAATAATAATCTATATTCATCACTAGTTACACCATTTTCATATTTTTCATATTCATTTAACATAATCATTAATGCAGCAACTGCTGTATTATATTTTAATGTTGTTAAATCTTCACCAATCTTTTTAATTGTTTTATTTTTTAAAACTTCATTAGTGAAACCAGTAGCATTATTAAGTTTTTCACCTAATCTAATGATTCTATCAATAAAACGTTTACATCCCTTTAGTGATTCAACACTCCATGGTGCATCTTGTTGATAATCTCCCATAAACATTTCATAAACACGTAATGTATCCGCACCATATTCATTAACAATATCATCAGGATTTATAACATTACCTTTTGATTTACTCATTTTTTGATTATCACTACCTAAAACCATTCCATGGCTTACACGAACATCAATCATTTCTTTATTTGGAACTAGTCCAATGTTATATAAGAATTGTACCCAAAATCTTGCATATAATAAATGTCTTGCAGTATGTTCCATACCACCATTGTACCAATTTACTTTACCCCAATATTTCATTGCATCCATTGAAGCAAATTCGTCTTTATTATGAGCATCCATAAATCTTAAGAAATACCAACTTGATCCAGCCCAGTTAGGCATTGTATCTGTTTCACGTTTAGCATCACTACCACATTTTGGACATTTACAATTTACCCAATCAGTAATTTTAGCAAGTGGACTTTCCCCATTATCAGTTGGTTCATATTCAGCAACATCTGGAAGTAATAACGGTAAATCTTTTTCATCCATACAAACCCAGCCACATTTTGGGCAGTTTATCATCGGAATTGGTTCCCCCCAGAATCTTTGACGTGAGAAAATCCAATCTCTCATTTTATAATTATTAACTCTTCTTGCAATACCTTGATTAACTAGTTTATTTGTAATTGCTTCTTTTGCTTCTTCGACTGTAAGGCCATTAAATTCTTCAGAATTTATTAATTTACAACCTTTACCTAAATAATCATGTTTTTCAAAAGCATGATCTTTAACATCTGCACCATCTATAACTTGAATCATTTCAAGATTATGTTCTTTTGCATATTCAAAATCTCTTTCATCATGTGTTGGAACTGCCATTACGGCACCTGTTCCATAATCACCTAAAACAAAATCACCTAAGAATATTGGAACTTCTTTTCCATTAACAGGATTAATAGCTTTAATTCCTTTAACTTCACAACCAGACTTTCCTTTATTTAGTTCAGTCCTATCCATAGCAGACTTTTTAGAAGTTTCTTCTATATAAGCTAGTACTTCGTCTTTGTTAGTAACTCTTGGAAGTAATTCTTTTATTAATTTACCATCTGGAGCTATAACAAAGAAAGTAATTCCGTATACTGTTTCAATACAAGTTGTAAATATAGAGAACTTTCCTCCACCAGATATTTCAACATCCATTTCTACTCCAGTTGATTTACCAATCCAATTGATTTGTCCTAATTTAACTTTTTCAGCAAAATGAGTATCATCTAAACCCTTTAATAAATCTTCAGCATAGTTACTCATTCTTAACATCCATTGTGATTTTTCTTTTTGGATAACTGTTGATCCACATCTTTCACATACTCCACCGGCAGAGTCTTCATTTGATAAAACGGTTTTACAAGTTGGACACCAATTTACTGGAACAGTAGCTTTATATGCCATATCATGTTTATAAAATTGTAAAAATTGCCATTGTGTCCATTTATAATATTCCGGATCAGTTGTTGAAAACTCACGATCCCAATCAAAAGAGAAACCTAAAGTTTTCATTTGTCCTTTAAAAGTTTTTATATTTTCTTTAACAGCCTCTTTAGGGTGGATATGATTTTTTATTGCATATTGTTCTGCTGGAGCTCCAAAAGCATCCCATCCCATTGGGTATAAAACATTATATCCTTGCATTCTTTTCATTCTTGCAAGAGCATCTTGAGCAGTATAACTTCTAACATGTCCAACATGAAGTCCTGCTCCACTAGGATATGGAAATTCTACTAATATATAGTAAGGCTTTTTATCACTACCATTTATAGCTTTAAATGTTTTTCTATCTTCCCAATATTTTTGCCATTTTTCTTCTATTTGTTTGTGATCATACATTATTTTTTACCTACTTTCTTTTTATAACCTTTTTTTATTAAAATTCTGCCATATATTTCATATATAGAATATATTAATGCAAATAACAGGACAAACCCTATTACAAGTTGTAATGTCATGTTTGTATTTACAAGTGAAATTACAAGAGTAACTGTTGAAATGATAAAGGAATTTAACAGTGCTATAACAAGACTTACCCTTTTATAATTAATTTTATTACTATCAAGTTTAAATTTTGATGTTAAATATTGAATTTCACCAATCTTTTTTTGTTTCTTCTTTTTTATTTTGATTAAATCTATTATATAAGTAACTAAAAAAACTATTAAATATACTACTAGATAAAATATTACATACATTTCTTTTGTCATATATACGCTCCTTAAAAAATAAAACACGAATAATTCATCCAAAGGACGAAGTTACTCGTGGTACCACCTTATTTCCTAGTATAACTAGCTTATTTGATTTATAAGGAAATCACTCCAACACTCCGAAAGCAAGTTCATATTTCTTCTTTATTAGTTTCCACCAAACACTAACTCTCTTTAAAAGAATCCCTATTACTACTCTTTCTTCAACGCTTAAATGTATTATAAGTTATTTAATTATGATTTTCAAGAAAAAATTATCTTTTAAAATTTTTATTTAATTCATCAATAAATCCTTCATTTATTTTTTCTTTAGTAGGATTATCATTATTATCAATTTTTCCTAAATAAGAATATACTCTATTAGTAATTTCTTTTTCTTTTCTTTTAATATTATTTGAATTAATTTGCTCTTTTTGCAGTTTCTCATCAGTTTTAGAAGTAAACCAAACTATTCCAATATCTTCAAGTAATCTAATTTGTTCTTCTGTTATTTTAGAACTTCCTTTACCATTATAAGCTTGCTTTTGAGTACGTATCCACCTTTCTAAAGCAATTCCATTTTCATCATAATTTATTCCATTAGTAGTTTTGAAATTTTGTGGCATTTTCAAATTTCCATAATGGTTATAATATTTTTTGACTAAATTGTAATTGCTCATCCAAGTTTCTTTATTATCTTTTACGTTAAAATCCATTCCAATCTCTTCAAGTAACCTAATTTGTTCTTCTGTTATTTTGCCATGTCCTTGCTTATTATAAGCTTGTTTTTGATTATGTATCCACCTTCCCAAAGCAATTCCAGCTTCATCATAATCTATTCCATTAATCGTCTTAAAATGAAAAGCTATTTTTAAATTTCCATAATGTTCATAATATTTTTTTGCTAAATTATAATTGGTTAACCAAGCTTCTTTATTATCTTTTATATTAAAATCCATTCCAATCTCTTCAAGTAATTTAATTTGTTCTTCTGTTATTTTGTAAGTTCCCTTTCCAGTGTAAGCTTGCTTTTGTCTACTTAACCATATTCCTAGAGCAATCCCATCTTCATCATAATCTATTCCATTAGTTGTCTTAAAATGGAAAGCTATTTGCAAATTTCCATAATGTTCATAGTATTTTTTTGCTAAGTTATACTTATCCATCCAAACTTCTTTATTATCTTTTATATTAAAGTCCATTCCAATCTCTTCAAGTAATCTAATTTGTTCTTCTGTTATTTTAGAACTTCCTTTGCCAATATAAGCTTGCTTTTGATGTTGTAACCACTTTCCTAAAGCAACTCCATTTTCATCATAATCTATTCCATTAATAGTTTTAAAATTTTGAGGTATTCTCAAATTTCCATAATGTTCATAATATTTTTTTGCTAAGTTATACTTATCCATCCAAGCTTTTTTATTATCTTTTACATTAAAATCCATTCCAATTTCTTCAAGTAATTTAATTTGTTCTTTTGCTATTTTGTAAGTTCCTTTTCCATTATAAGCTTGTTTTTGATTTTGTAGCCACCTTCCCAAAGCAATTCCATTTTCATCATAATCTATTCCATTAGTTGTCTTAAAATGGAAAGCTATTTGCAAATTTCCATAATGTTCATAATATTTTTTTGCTAAGTTGTACTTATCCATCCATGTCATAGTTAATCTATCATTCATATATTTTAGTATTTCATATAAATCTTCATTTATCATTTCTATATCAAATTTTGTATCACCTAAATGAATTTTTCGCTTTTTACCTTGATGTTTTGAATTTTGTATTTCTTTTACTCTATCTTTTATATTATTTTCTAGTTCTTTTATAAATCCTATATTATTTGCTAAATCTATTATAACTGGTGCAAGTAGTTTTTCTATTATTTCTTCTTTTGAGGTAGTATCTTTAATTTTTATTTCTTTTTCTTTACATAACTGTCTTAATTCTTCAAGAGTTTTTTTCTCTAACTTATCATATTCTTCTTTTGTTCTTCCTCTAACCGCTAACCCTCTTCCTAATTGTTCAAAAAATACTATATCAGACTGTGTTTGTCTTGCCATTATTACTCCATCTAATCCTGGTGCATGTATTCCTTCATTGTACTGATTTATGGCAACCATTATTCGTAATTTATTTGTCGCTTTTATACCACTTAAATCTTTATCATCATAAAATGCTTTTCTTGCACTTTTACCAGCATCTTGCATTTTACTAGTCGATTTATATATTACATAATCATCATTAGTTAATCCCATTTCTTTTATCCAAGATTCTATTTCTTCTATAATAGTATCAATATCATTTACTTTTTCTTCACTATTTACAGGACAAAAATAAATATATTTCCCATCTGGTTTTATATATTTTTTAAATATGTCTTTTGTACTTGATGCATTATTAAGTCTTTTTTTCATATCTTTTAAAATGGATGCTAAATCTTTGTAATCTTTTGAATTAGGGTTAAGTTTTTTTATTCTTTCTTCTAGCGCTTCTGCTGTTTTTTCTAAATATACATATCCACTTTTATATATTGGTTTTGGAAGTACACCATCTATTAATGCATCACATAAATCATATCTACTAACTACAGAATTAGAAAACAATTCTTTTCCATTAGAGTTTACCATATCTCTTTCATATACAGTATTTCTATCTCTTACTGTATATGCTGTCATTCCAAATACTTTCATATCTTTATGTGTTTCTACAATAGTATTAACTCTTTCTCCCCATACTGGTGCTCCGATATGATGAAATTCATCAACGATTAAAAGATCTATATCTAATTCTTTTAATTCTTGTCTTGATAAATTTATTAAACTTTGATATGTCCTAAAATCTAAATTTGGTAAATCTCTTTGAAGCTTTAGATCATTATTTTCAAGTATTTCTTTTAAATGCTCTAATATTCCAATTGAAGGAACTAGGTATGTAATTTTTTTATCTTTGTTATCTAATGCTAATTGTAGGGCATTATAACTTTTTCCTGTTCCTGTTGCATGTACTATAGAAACAATCTGTTTTTCTAAAAATCCTTTTTTTATTTTTTCATAACTTTCTAAATTATGTGGATACAAATCTAACTTAAAATTATTATTCATTTAAATCACCATCAATACACTCTATATCAATAAATTCTTTGCCATTTATTACTTGTTTTATAATTTCTACTGTATCATCTTTATATATTTTAGAATTTATTTCATTTTGTTCTTGTTCTATAGTAATAACTTCTTGGCCCACTTTTACTTTGAATCCTATTTTATTATTTGTCATTACATCTTCATTATTTTTTAGTGGAATATATACCTCAATTACTTTTCCATAATTTATCATACAATGCACTCCTTATAAATGAATTATAACAAATTTTATTGCTAAAAAAAAGATGGTCAAACCATCTATACTTCGCTTGCATATTCTAATAATTTAATAAACATACGAATGAAGATTGGCTTTAAACCAGCTTTCTTTAGTTTTCTTATAGCAATACGTTTTTTCTTAATATCAAGATTCTCATCAAATATTATAGTTGCTATCATTTCTTTTAATCTTGTTTCTATTTCAAGATCACTAATAATTGAATCTATATCTTCATTTATTAATCTTACAGCATCTATTTCAATATCTTTTCCCTTACAATTAATTGTTAATTGAGAGATAGTTTTAACATTAGAAACCTCTACTATGAAATCATTATCTTCCACATAACTTTCATAATCTACTACTTCTTTATCAACATATACTATTACATCATCAGCTTCTCTAGTATTTCTAAAACGTATTTTATAATTTCTTTTATTTGGAATTATTCCCGATTTACCTTCAACAGGTCTTATTATTAAAGTATAGTTATTAGCAAGATAATTATAATCAATAGTTGTTACTATATAATATCCTTCTTCATATAATGAACTATATCCATCATCTTCATAAAGTTTAAATATATTACTCTTACCAGGGAATACATGAATCTCCATAGATTCAGGAGAATTTGTTACATTAATATTTTTATCTAATATAGCAAGAGGTATTATAGAACCTTCACGAGCGTATACGGGATAATCTTCATCTGTATAAAAAGTAACATAACGCTTATCACCTGGGAATTTTTTACCTGTTTTGAAATCATACCAAGTACCTTTTGGTAAATATGTTCTTTGTACTGATCTATTCATGACCAGGTCTTTTTTAGAGGTAATCGGAGCTATAAATAACTCACTTCCAAAATAATATTCATTTTTATATTCAGGTTCATCATATATTTCTGGTACTTCATAATAAAGTGGTTGAACAAGAGGTAAGCCATTTTTATAATAACGATAAGCTCCAGAATATAAATATGGTATTAATCTATGTCTTAAATTACAGTAATGTTTAACAATATTTAAAGTATTACTATCCCATCTCCATGGTTCTCTTTTATAGTAATGACCATATTTAGCACTAAATCTAAATATTGGAGAATATGTTGCAAGTTGGACATATCTTGCATATAGTTCATTATCTTCTATACCATCTTTATATCCTCCAACATCATGGCTCCACCAAGATATACCAATATTACTTGCTTGTGAGTTATAAAATGGTAATAATTTTAAAGTATTCCAACTAACAATAGTTTCTCCAGAATAATGAATTGGGTATCTGTGCATTGTACTACCATTACTTCTTGACATAATCATTCCACGCATTGACTGATATTTTTTATAATCATTAAAATGGTAGTTACTTAAAGCTTTTAAAGATTGTAAATCACTATCATTATCTATCCAATAAAAATCAATACCTAAATCATTCAAAGGATTTATTATATATTCAAAATAAGCTTTTATTAATTCTTTATTAAATACATTAAAAGGAATAGTACTTCCATCCGTAATATTTAAAGCTGCTGCAATACTAGGATAACTTTCTTCATAAGGATTTATTCCTCCACTTGGATTTATATTAAGCCCTACTCTAATACCACGTTCATGCATGTATTTAGTAAATTCTTGGGGATTACTAAATAAATTCTTATTAAACGTAAAACCAGTCTTATAATCAAGATTTTCTACATTATCAATAACTGGTTTAGTATTCCATTTATGTCCAAGTAATAATACTGATATTGGAATTTGATTTTTATTAAAGTTATTTATTAATTTTTTAGTATCATTAAATGAATAAGTTTTATCACGATGCCACCAGATTCCTAAAGCATATCTTGGAATTAATGGGGGTCTTCCCGTTAACATAAAATAGTCTTTTAAACAAAGTCCAAAATCTCTTCTATACATAAATAAATAAGTATCTATTCTTTCAATTCCAATTTGATTTAAAAAACCTTCACCATCAAATATCATTGATTTACTATCATCAATTGAGGCAAATCCATCTGTAGAATATAATCCTCTTTCCATTTTTACAGAAGAACTATCATTTATAAAACCAACTGTTTTTCCTTTAAAATTTCTAGCTTCAGGATGATTAAAATACCATAATTTATCGGTGTTATTTAGTTTGACTTTTAAGTATGCATCTGGAGCAAATTTTGGCCCAATGAAAGGTTTTTCTTTTTGATATTGCAAAGTAAAATATCTTGTTGTTATCTCTAAATATTTATCATCTTCATTTATTTTAAAATCTGGAATTGGAAATTTCCTATTTATTACATTTTCTGTTAACCCATCAAAAAATAATCCAGCTTCACTATATTCTAATCTTACAAGTCTTTCGGTTAAAACGGTGATACGGTAATTATTACCTTTAAATGTAGCTTTTTTGACACTTAGTCCATTTGTTTCATTATACTTAAAATGAGAAAAATCTGCTGCCATTTTATCACCCTTCTTATCTTATTTATATAATATCACAATTAATTATTTCTAACAATATGATAATTATTGCAATTTACGACATTTGTTTTTATAATATTTATAAATTAGGGAGGTTTTATTTATGGAAATTGAAGAAAAACTTAATGAATTTATGGAAATAGCTTATACTTCTATTGAAGAAGCCATGTATTATCCAACTGTTGTAAATAATATAAAAGAAGCAGTTAAAGTTTTAACGAAAAAGGACGAAAAGTAATGTTTAAATATACCTTAGATAATAAAAGATATCATACTCTTAATTATTTTTATAAAACTAAATTTAACTCTAAAGTTTTTAAAGTAAGTCTTAATGGTAACTTTTCATGTCCTAATTTTAAAAATGGTAATGGTTGTATTTTTTGTAGTCATGGTTCAGGTGACTTTGCCGGTAATAAAGAAGACGATTTAGTTACGCAATTTAATGAAGTTAAAACAATGATGGAAAAGAAATGGCCTCATGCAAAATATATTGGTTATTTTCAAGCAAATACTAATACCTATGCTCCACTTGATATTTTAAAAGAAAAATATGAAACTATTTTAAAACTTCCTAATGTTATTGGCCTTTCCATTGCTACAAGATGTGATGCAATTAGCGATGAATGCCTTGATTATTTAGAAGATTTATCCAAAAGAACTTTTTTAACTATTGAATTAGGTCTTCAATCAATGCATGATAAAACTTTAAAATTAATAAATCGTGGTCATGATTTAAAAAGTTTTGATGAGTGTGTAAAAAAATTAAAACAAAGAAATATAAATGTAGTTGTTCATATTATTAATGGTCTTCCTTTTGAAACTAAAGATATGATGTTAGCTACTGTTAAGCATCTTAACAGTTTAAAAATTGATGGAATTAAAATTCATATGCTTCATGTTTTAAAAAATACAGAACTTGAAAAATTATATAACGAAACACACTTTCATATACTAACAAAAGAAGAATATATTGATATTGTTTGTGACGAGTTAGAAATACTAAATGAAAAAATAGTTATTCATAGAATTACTGGTGATCCAACTAAAGAAGATTTAATAGAACCAACTTGGTTACTTAAAAAATTTTGTGTACTTAATGATATAGATAAAGAAATGGTTAGAAGAAATTCTTACCAAGGGAAAAGACAAATTAATTAACTATTTTACTTTATATATAATTTATGATATTATTAATTTAGTGAGAAGCAAAAAGTCTTTTGGGACTTGATGCTTGCCACGTGTTTGTTGCAAGCACCTTTATTCAGGTTTTAAGAATAAAGATGCTTTTTTTATTACTTATAAGTAATAACTAATATTTTTACAAATAAAGCTATTATTATAAATAACTGAATAAATATAATTATGAATAATCTTGAGATTATATAATCATTTTTGTTCATACTACCACCCTTTACTTCTATTTTTGTAAAACCCCCTGAATTTTAGTCCCTAAGTATGGTGGCAAGCATCTTCTTTTTGCTACTCAAGGTGCTATTATATAGTAATTTCTTTATATTTCAAGGCTTTCGACAAATAGTGACAAATGTTTTAATCAAAAAAAGAAAATGCTTTTATTTTCTTTTATTTTCACTAATCATTTCGATGTCTTCTGAAAGTTGTTTAATTCTTTCAATTATCCTTCTAGCTTTTATAATATCTTTTCCATTATTTGATAAATGTTCTTCTAATTCTTTAATATTTAAATTAGATGTAAAAAAAGTTGGTAATTTGTCATTCATTCTACTTTGAAGAATAGTACCTAATACTTCATCTCTACCCCAATCAGTAACTTTTTCAGCACCTATATCATCAACAAGTAGTATATCTACATTTTGATAATTAAACATTTTATCAGCAAATAAATCCCAATCATCTTTTAAAGTTCTTAAAGCTTCTGGAAAATATACTATCTCTATACTTACACTTTTTTTTATTTTCAATTCATTTAATAAACATGAAATCAAAAAAGTTTTCCCACATCCAAAATTACCATGTAAATATAATCCTTTCATATTTTTTGATATATCATATTTGTCATAAAAATTTTTCAGCCATTTTATTACTTTAACTCTATTTTTATCTGTAATATCAATATCTTTCATCCTTGAATTAGCTATTATTTGTGTTTCTGTTTTCTTTTTATTTTTTTTATCAGTAATTGCTTTAGTATATTTACAAGGAGTATAAGTGAAGTAGAATTTATCTTCTATTTTAGTAGGATATTCTACATTTCCTTCATAATCACTAGAGCATTCAAAAAGCCCCTTGCATTCACGACACTTCTCTAATTGAAATAATATTTTTTCTAACTTAGAAGTATATTTCATAGCTTCTTCACGACTCATACCAACTTTATTAACTAAATTTTTGAATTTAGGATTAGTACATGCATGTTCATAGTTTCTTTGAAGACTAATTCTAACTTTTTCTTTACTTGTAAATTTTTCTTTTATGCTTTCCATCAATATCACCTAAATTCACTTAATAATTCTTCTAATTCTTCTGACTCTTCTTTTGTAATTGTTTCTTTTTCAATATTTTCGTTAAACCAAATTGGCTTTTCAATTATTTTTACTTTTGGATTAATATCATGCATTTTTTTAGTGTATTTTTTATTTTGTTTTTCAGCTAAATTCATTGCTTCAACAGCCGTTTCTATTCCTTCACGTTTCCAATGGGTTGCTATTGTCTCGATTAAAGGAGCAGATAATTTATTATTATTAGTTCTTAAAACATAATCAATTAAAACATTAACAACAGCTGGTTTAAGTCCAACATCTATTAACAGACTTTCAAGTAATTTTAATTCTCTTAAAGTAGGATTTGCCCCTTTATTTTTATTTTTTAAAAAGTTATAAGGACTTGTATTTTCAAATACCCCTATTATTTTACCACGTTTTGAATTATCGCCAACAGGAGTTTTTAAATAATCTGGTTGTGTACGATAAATAAGTGTCGGTAATTTTCCTGTATTAGAGTATTGATAATATTTTCTAGCTGCTATTCTTAAATCTTCTTTATTAATATATCCTTTTTCATTTATAACTGTTCTTAAAAGTTCACTTATTTTTAATGAATCAAGATTATAAATAAATGCTAAATTATTTAATAACTCTCTTACTCTTTTATTAAATGTTCTTTCATTTACCATATTTTTAGGTAATGCTGAAACAATAAATTCAAAATCTAATTTATTTTGTAAGTTTAATTCAAGTGTTGTTCTTTCATTAGTTTCAAAGTTATCAATAACACTAACGGCTTTAAATGTTTCATCTAAATTTTTAGAAATGTCACTAAATCCTGTTAAATCAATTTTTTCTATTTCATACTCTTTTTTTAAAATATCGTATTCAAACTTGCCAATATTATTATATAAAACAACATTAAGAATCGGATGATTAAAAAATTCTTTTGCAGACAATGGTGAATATAATTCATATATATATTCATTTGCTATTGCTTCTTTATAGAACGTTTTAATAAGTCCCATAGCTTCTAAAGATTCACGAGCTTGTTTAATTGTTTTTAAATCACTTTTTAAAATTGTCATTAAATGATGATGATTATATTCTAAACTTAAATTTTTATATTTTTCTAAATCACGCCATAAAGTAATATATAAACTAACGGCATTAGACCCTATTATTGGTTCATATAAACTAATTAAATTTTTATGATCTTCGCTAGTTAATATAGTTTTGTTCACAACTTTATATTTATCAGCTGGTAGTAAATTAATATTGTTCATTTGAATCACCCTGTACTACTTATTATAAAAGAGAAAAAAAGAAAAAACAATGTTTTTCCTCGTAATTATTCACTAAATATATATGGATCATCAATTGTTCCATTTCCAGTTATATTTAAAGTAGCTTTTAAATTAATCACTGGTCTTATGGATGTTATACTATTAGTAACTAAAGTCTCTGTAATTGATTTATTATCAGTTATTTTCCAAACATATCTATCATTTGTGTAAGAATAACTACCAGCTGGTGATATTGTCCATGTATTTTTATTTAAACCATTCAGTAAATAATTATTACTTCCATAACTGCTATTATAAGTTACACCAGCAAGTACTGTTTCATCATATGAAATTAAACCAATCTTTAATTTCAAAGGGTTACTACATTTTAAACTAGGTGTATACTCATTATAATTTATATTTGTATCACTTACTTTATAATTATCACTTTTTACGGCATGAACTTCATTACAATAATCATCTTCAGCTATTAAATTATCTATATTTTTTAAATTACTTTCATAATAACTGTTTAAATAATTAGCAACATTGGAATTCTTATAATCATATGAATTTTCTAATTTGCTTTCCGTATTAAATTGTGTATTAATAAATAAGTTGGTATCTTTTATTATTCTAATATTACCATTTTCATTAATCCTTAAAATTCTATATAATTCATTATTTATAGAAACATAGTTATTTATAACATTACCTTTGAAATAATATGAACTTCCAGTATTTGTGTCTTTACTTTCAAATAGGCCATCATCTTCTTCACTACCTATTTGATTAAAAGCAAGTAAATAATTAGAAGCTGTTTTAATTGAATCATTTATTTTTAAAGAATCAATATTTAAAGTAGCTTGAAATTTTTTATTATCAACTTCTTCGGTATTTAATGCATTAAATTTTAAAGTATAATATTTCTTTTCAGCTGGTTTAATAGTTATATTTAATTTGATATAACTATTGCCTCCACTTTTTGGAGCAACTGTTTTACTTACACTAAGTTTATCATCTTCATATAATTCATAAATTAAATTTGAATCAAATTCATTTTCAATATTACTAAACAGTAGATTATATGAAGTCTCTTTATCGCTCAAATTTTCTACATTAAATTTATATTCTGAGTCTTTAGTAACTTCATATACAATATTTTTATCTTCAATATTTAAATTAATGATATCAGACAATATGACAGTTTCATTGTGATTTACATATTTTATATTAGCAATGTAATAAGTGTAATCAATTCCGACTGCTACTGCAATTACTAAAAATATACTATCAATTATAAGTAATATTTTTCTTAACATGATATCACCTTCTCATCTTAAAATAATTATAGTTTATAGATAGTATTTTATGCAACAAAAAAAGTTTACAAATGTAAACTTCTTTGTCAATTAACATCTTGAATCTTCATTACAAGAAGAATCTGTTATTTTAGAAAACATACTACTATAAATATTAAATAATTCTTCTCTTTGTTCTTTTGTCAGTTCAGCATAGCCATTTCCAGCCTCAACATGAGAATCAACTGTATCCATATGATAATCTATAATTTTTCCATTTTTAATAACTACTACTGTTGGAACATAAAGTCTTTTTTCGTTAGTATTTATTTTGTTACCTAAAGCATCTTCTACATAGTAATCATCTAAAATTGTTTTAAGAGCTTTTAATATTTTTTTATAATTTTTTGTTCCTTCTTTTTCTACAACTATTTCACCAGCATCATTAACACTTAATGAATCTCTAATATCCATTATATTTAGATAATAGACTTTATCAAGTCCAACTGATTCAGCTGCAGAAACTAGTGATGTTACCGCATTACGACACCAAGGACATGTTGGGAAGCCAAAATAGATAACACCTGTACCATTTTTAAGTATTTCCAATACTTCTTCTTCAGTAGAATATACTACTGGATTATCAGCATCAATATTTACGGTAGGATATGTATATCCTTTATCATTTACTACTCCATTTAATGATTCATATTCTTCTTTAAACTTATTTAATTTTTCTACTGGTTTATTTTTTTGTTTTTGAAAAGCTAATACCCCTATAACAACTGCAAGAATAATCAATAATCCTATAATTGCAAGTAATATTTTTTGATTTTTTTCCATAATTAACTAACATTCCTTTCTTCGTCCTTTCAGTACTCTGAAAGGCACAAAT
>ERZ857922.2710-NODE-2710-length-17290-cov-8.331419_pt1 | contig 17290 bp, 17 predicted proteins | sample MGYA00519579_ERZ857922 | MGnify/ENA primary metagenome ERZ857922 (study PRJEB31778, sample SAMEA3449375) | human gut metagenome | biome: human gut; feature: human-associated habitat; material: faeces | place: United Kingdom | collected 2010/2012 ... | reverse complement strand
CCAACTGCGCCGTGCTGGGCGTGGCGATCCTGATGATCCAGAAGGAGTTCAACCTGTTGCAGAGCGTCACTTATTCGGTGGCCACGGCCCTCGGTTTCGCCCTCGCGCTGGTGCTCTTCGCAGGTATCCGCGAGCGTCTCGATTTCGAGGACGTGCCCAAGGCGTTCAAGGGCATTCCCATCGCGCTGATCACGGCCGGGATTCTGGCCATGGCGTTTATGGGATTCTCCGGTCTGGTTTGATTTCCGATTTGTAAGCGGCTATTTCCGCACATCCCTCGAACGGGGCGAATGGAATGTACTTGAGGTACTATCCATGCGCCCCGTTCTTCACGATATACGGAACTCTCCGGCTTAAAATCAAAAATCTGTTTCACGATGCACGGCATCTGTCCCGCATTGTTTGGAAAACGGGTTCGGAACCGGTGCGCATGCCGCCCCCGGTTGCAGCCGGATTCAGTTGAATTCGATGAGGAGATGCGTCGCCCAGAAAGGATCGGGGACTTGGCCCGGCAGGGGAAGGGGAGGGGCGAGTTCCCCGGGAAAGAGCGTGCGCAGGGCATACCCGGCCTCCCCGGTGCGTTCGAGGATCAGTTGGCAGGCTCCGGTGGAGATCGTGCGGGAGGTGCGGACCGTGCGGACAGGGCATCCGTTGCGCAGGATGTTGCGAACAGCAGCCCGCTCGGCGGGCGTCAGCTCCGCGTCTGCCGCCAGTCCGCTCGTTCCGACGGGTGCGTCGTAGCGGAACGACAGGCGCACCCGGCCGTCGGTTCCGGGGTGCAGGGCGGTGAAAGATTCGGGGAAATCCCGTTGCAGCCGTGCGACGGCTTCCTGCGGAGAAAGGGCGAAAGTGCGGAGGAATTTGGACCCGGGCATGCGTAGCTGGCCGTCGATCGCCTCGTCGGTAAATCCCGCCCGGCGCAGGCTGTCGCGCAGGGCTTCGTCCGCCGTTTCGAAATGGGTCAGGACGTGAAAAAGCGTTTCGGGCAAATAGGATATTCGTTCCATCTCCGATCAGGATTTGTTGCGCCGGTAATGCCAGACGGAGATGCTTGTGATCACGATTGCGGAGAGCAGGAGCGCGGCGAAAATCCGGAACGGGGTCGTGCCGTTTTCCCAGCCGAAATAATCCTTGACCAGCGACGCGCCGTCGTAGGTCGCCGAGCAGACGGTCAGCATCGTCAGGAAGAGGATAAGGCCCGCCAGCCGCCGCTCCGAGTTCTTTTCGAGGCGTTCGGCCTCCTGTTCGAGGTGGCGGTGCAGTTGTTCGCGCTCGGTGGCGATGTCCAGCCCGGTGTCGATGGCCCGGTAGATGAGCTGCGGCAGGAAGTTGTAGGAGATGTTCGAGAAGGCGTACCAATGCTCCTGCTCCTTCATTTTGTGGAGCAGCCGGATGGACTTCCGGTCGTTGGCGGCCGAGCGGAATTGCCGGTTGACGACGAAGAGCAGCGTCTTCTGGTAAAGCGCATGGATGTAGATCAGCCGGAAATAGCTGTTGGGCCATACCCACATCTGTGCGGCCGTGCGGCCTTTTGCAACCACGGTGAAACTGTCGACCAGCGCCAGCGCTTTCCAGTTGCGGAATGCCGAAATCGTGTGGGTGCGGATGATCCGGTCGTAATATTCCTGGGAGGGGGAATATTCGTGTTTGTGGTCGGCGACGCAGCCGACGGGGCTCAAGGTTCCCAGTTCAAAGAGCAGTTCGTCCGAGAAGTCGTCCAAAATGAAGATCTGGAAACATTTCAGCTTGTTGCCGGTGAGGGTCAGGCCGGAGAAACGTCCCTGACGCGGGGATTCGGCCGACGGCCGGGGAGGGCACAGCCGCAGGATCTCTTCCAGCAGGGCGAGGTACTCCGGGGCGTCGATCTGCGATTTCAGAATCCCCTGCTCTGCGATCTCATAGCAGGAGGTCTCGCGCAGAATGCCGTGTGCGGCGATCAGCGTGTCGAGCGTCGTTTCAGGCTCTTCGGCGATCTCCATGGCGAAAAGGCAGATGTCGTAGGGGAAGAAGAAGAGGTGGAACCGGCACAGTCTGAAGGCGTATTCCGCGGCGGGGAGCTTTGGGTGGCGCAGCGTGCAGAGCCGGTCGGTTTCCAGGGTCAGGTGCGCCGTGTCGGCATAGACCGCCCCCGAGGTCTGTCCGTCGACCTGCATGAGCGAATCAATGAAACTCTCGTAATAGATGCTGCTGAGCCGTTCGTAGGCCTCGCGGGTCAGGGGTTTTTCCGTCTGCCACCGCTGGTCGGCGGCCTGCACTTCGGAGGCCCGTCCGACGGCGGCGAGGTGGCCGCAGAAAAAGGTATGCGCGTAATGCAGTTTGTTATCCATGGATCGTTGTGGGTTAAAGCAGGGTTACTCGGACGAAGGGATGGCGCCGCTTCGGGTCCCCGGGGTTTTCGATGCGGACGACCGTCACCTCGGATATGGTTGTGCCGGGCTGCGGGATAAACTGGCCGACGCCCGTGAAGAAAAGTTTCATGTCGGCCTTGGAGATCGTGGCTTCGATCCCGGTGTCCCCGAGCAGGACGACGACGCTCTCGTCCGAGGAGCGCCGCACCGTGGCCGGATAACCGCTCCCGACGCCGGGCGTGTGTTTGAGGAAGGGATCGCCGACGGTCTGTCTGTGGCCCAGCAGCAGGCCGCCTTCCGCGGGCGAGAGGTGCAGTATCCGGCATGAAACCTTCTCGCCGCGCTTCCAGACGCCGTGCCACTGGTCGCAGTACTGCCACATGATCTCGGAGCAGTGGAGGAAGCCGACGGCTCCGCCGCAGCGCATCAGGTAGCCGCCTGCGGTCGTCCCCAGCACCGTGCAGGGGAGCGTGTCGCCGGTCTCGCAGGTCAGCAGCGGGTTGGGGGTCAGCGCGCAGGCGTTGAGCGTCGTGTACTTTGTCTTGCCGATGATCTCTTCGCCCGTGATGACGGCGTTGATCCGGTCGCCCGGCTGGCACGGCACGTCGGTCGGGCGGTTCCAGTAGAACTCCGAGGACCGGATCGCCGCGTCGTAGAGCCTGCCCCGTTTGGGGAACGTGCAGAACACATGGTGCGCCGTGGCCTTGACTACGGTGCACTGCACGCGGGAGCCGACGGCCAGATCGTTGTTGGTCGTGGGCGTGAGTGAGAATGTGATCTGCCGCTTCGTGAAACGGATGGCGGAAACGTAAACCGTTATGTTCGCATCGCTCCGGATGTTCATGGCCTTGATCTGCGCTTCGCTGACTGGAAGCGTTCCGACGAGTCCGTTGACCCGGACGAGGCACATGCTGGAGATGGTAGGAAACGATCAGGAGATGGCCGATATGTATTTCGAGATGCTGTTCAGCGAGGGAACGAACGTCGTGTCGCAGTTGTCGCTCAAATATGGCAGCGACAACCGGGTGACCGCCGTTCAGCAGGGCGAGGGCGCAGACGCTGCCGACTGGTACACGTTCTCTTTCGACGGAGACAAGGTTTCGGCCCTGAACAAGATGTACGAAGACGGCGAATCCGGTATCCGGGCATTCTCCTGGGTGCTCAACGGCGGAAAAGTAGAGAGCAGCAACATCGACTTCATGCGAACCGTCAGCGGCGAAGTCGTTTCGAGACCCGCTGATTTCACCTGGACCTATGATGCCGTTAACGGACAGTGCACCGGCGTCGTTTATCAGAGCACCGGCTCCAATTACGTCTCGTTCGATTTTGAGAACGGGAACTATACGGCGGACGGAATGTTCGAATACGGCGATGCCGGCAAGAAGAACAACATCTTCGGCGTCGATGTGGCGAAAGCCATTGCTGGTGTTACCACCTCGCTGGACGACGATCATGCCCTGGCTTGTTTCCTGGGCTATGACGGAAAGGCTTCGCTCAACCTGCCCACTGCGACGATGTTCGACGCCATGTCGGAAGATGATCCCGCCAAGGCGGTAACCTGCACCCAGGACGGCGAGGGTTACGTGACCGTTGCCAAGTGGGGCGGAGTAGGTATGGATATGATGGGTATCGGAGTCAAGGTCACCTCTGAAACGATATTCGAATTTACCTACGCGGAATAGGCGAAAAGCGCCGATTTCGTTTTACGAGCCGCCCGGGCGATCCGGGCGGCTCTTTTCGTCGCCGTGCGGAGTTTGCGCGTTCTGCAATTTATTTTGCCCGAAGACTTCGTTTGTTGCGCGCAAATAGTTACTTTTGCAGGTATAATCCCAAAAATCCCGTAACGAAATGGAGAATACCATACAACTTCACGACAAGAAGTTCAGAATCATGATCCCCGCCGAGCAGATCGACAAGGCCGTGGATGCCGTGGCGCAGCGAATCAATGCCGACTATGCCGGCAAGGAGACCCCGCTGTTCCTGGGCATTCTCAACGGTTCGTTCATGTTCATGTCGGACCTGATCAAGAAAATCGAATTCCAGAACGAACTTTCGTTCGTCAAGCTGGCGTCGTACGACGGGACCTGCTCCACGGGCTGCGTGAAAAGTCTGATCGGCCTGAACAATCCGATCGAGGGCCGTCACGTGATCATCGTCGAGGACATCGTGGACACGGGCGAGTCGATCGAACACATGATCAAGGAGCTGGAGGCCCGCAACCCGGCGTCGGTCGAGGTCTGTACGCTCTTTTTCAAACCCGGGTCGTACCGCAAGACGCTGCCGATCAAGTACCGCGCCATGGAGATCGGCAACGAGTTCATCGTGGGTTACGGGCTGGACTACGACCAGCTGGGCCGCAGTCTCAAGGATATTTACGTAGTGACGGAGTGATGGCTGCCGCGACCGATCCCGCATGGCTCGACGGCGGGCGAATGCTGCCGCTGGTCGAGGATTTCTACACCATTCAGGGCGAGGGATTCCACGCCGGGAAACCCGCCTATTTCATCCGTCTCGGCGGGTGCGACGTGGGTTGCCGCTGGTGCGACGCCAAGTATACGTGGAACCCGAAACTCTATCCGCCGACCGATGTGCAGACCGTGATCGACCGTGCGATGTCGTGTCCGGCGCAGGCCATCGTCATCACGGGAGGCGAGCCGCTGCTCTATCCGCTGGGCGTGCTCACGGAGACGCTGCGCGAGAGGGGGTTGCAGATTTTTCTGGAAACATCGGGCTCGCACCCTTTCAGCGGTGTTTTCGACTGGGTGTGTCTCTCGCCGAAGCGCCGGCAGCCGCCCCTGGACGAGGCGTTCGAACGGGCCGACGAACTGAAAGTGATCGTCGAGTCGGAGGAGGATTTCGAATGGGCCGAGCGGAATGCCGCCCGCGTAGGCGGAAAGTGCCTGCTGTTCCTCCAGCCCGAGTGGAGCGTCGCCGAAAAGGTCATGCCCGCAATAGTCGAGTACGCCAAGGCGCATCCGCAATGGAATATCTCCATTCAGACGCACAAATACATGCATATACCGTAAAGAGAAGTAATCGGATGATTTCACGCTTGGTCCGCTGTCGATCGCTGTCGTTGCCGCCTGCGGCGTCAGATGCAAGTCTGACCCCATTCCGGCCTTCCCTCGGAGAGGGAGATGGCGTAGGCTTCGGGCGGTTGGCAATACGATAATTCCTTAAATGAAAATTCAGTTCGGCCGCAGGTTCTGGATCGTCGCAACGGCGGTCATCGTCGTCTTCACGGTGTTCGTCGTGGGGCGCAACGCCCTGCATGCCGTGAAGATCAAGCGGCAGATCAACGCCCTGACACGCGAGCAGAGCTATTATTCGGAGAAGATCGCACAGGACAGCACCCTGCTCGAACGGCTGAAATACGACGATTACCTCGAAGAGTACGCCCGGGAGAATTACCACATGCAGGGGCGCAACGAACACGTGTACATTATCAGGGAATAGGGCTTTCCGATTTCATAGGGCCTCTTTGCGCGTGCTTTCGTGCAGCGCGAACGGGACGTACTTCAATAACCGCCCGGCAAACGGGGGTGGCTGCAAGCCACCCCCGTTTGCATTAATAGTGCTCGAAGCCGTGCCAGTCCAGCGGTTCGGGTTTTCCGTTGCGGAGCCACACGAGGCCCGGTCCGGAAGTGATGCGGCCGATGGGATGGAGCGGCGTGCCGAAGCGGATGCGGAAATCAGCGGCGAGGCGTTCGGCGGCCTCCGGCGCGGCGGTGAGCAGGAGTTTGTAGTCCTCGCCTGAGCAGGCGGCCATGCGGACGTCGGCGCCCGGGGCTGCGGGAATCTGCTCGACGGCGACTTCGGCGCCGACGCCCGGAGCGAGGGCGGCGAGAACGGGCAGAATCACAAGGGCCTTGTGACGTTCGACCGGTGCTATAAAAAAGACGCGTTCTATGCCTATAAAGCCTGGCTCTCCGACGAGGCCTTCGGCTACCTGCGGCTGCGGGTTGCGGTGCACGGCGGCCGCGGGGGTGTCGCAGCGTCCCGCGAGGATGTCCTGCAAGCCTGCTCCCGAGGTTCCGAGTTCCCCGGCGGTGAAGATCACGTCCCCGGGGCGTGCGTCGCTGCGTCGCTTGAGGTGCGCGTCGGCCGCGCGGCCGATGGCCGTGACGTTGATCGTCAGGCCCGACAGCGAGCGGGTCGTGTCGCCCCCGGCGAGCGTCACGCCGAACTCCTCGGACAGTTCCCGGTAGCCGAGCATGAACTCTGCGGCCCACGCATCGGCGGCATCGGCCGGAAGGGCGATCGAGAGCAGCGTCGCCACGGGGCGGGCGCCCATTGCAGCCACGTCGCTCAAGTTTACGGCGAGGGATTTGCGTCCCAACTCACGGGGCGAGGTCGCCGTGCGGAGAAAATGGACCCCTTCGGTCAGCAGGTCCGCGGTGAAGACCAGCGATTCGCCGCCGCCGACAGACAACACGGAGCAGTCGTCGCCGATGCCCTCGAATCCGTTGTCGGGAAGCGGGGCGAAAAGGGTTTTTATGCTGTCGATGAATCCGAATTCGGTCATGGAAGAGTTGTGTTATGGCGCAAAGTTACCGATTTTTTCGGTGAATTTGATTATCTTTGTCCGGGAATCGCCCGCTTGGGGCGTTAGGTTAATGAATGAAACTATGAAGATATTGATTCTCAACGGACCGAACCTCAATCTTCAGGGGCGGCGCGACACCGGGGTTTACGGATCGCAGACTTTCGAGTCGTATTTCGAAGCGCTGAAAGCGAACTATCCCTCGGTGGAGTTCGGCTACTTCCAGTCGAACATCGAAGGCGAACTGATCGACGCCGTGCAGCAGGCCGACGGCGTTTACGACGGCGTGGTGCTCAATGCCGGCGGGTATACGCATACTTCGGTGGCGCTGCGCGACGCCGTGTCGGCCGTGTCGGTTCCCGTCGTCGAGGTGCACATCTCCTCGATCCTCGCCCGCGAGGAGTTCCGCCACACCTCGCTGCTGGCTCCCGTGGCCGCGGGGTCGATCATGGGGTTCGGCCTGAACTCCTATCGGCTGGGCGTGTACGCGCTGCTGACAGGCGCGGAAAAATAGTTGCGTCGGGGCGGAAGCCCGGCAACGCTGCCTTCAAGTCCTCGCCGGGGAGGGATTCGGGGTGGACAGACTTGTGAACGACGCCAACGGCGGCGGCAACACCGCCCGAGAGCGTATCGAAGGATAATATAAACGTAAAAACATAGCTCTATGTATCGCATGAAAAAAACCAAGATTGTCGCTACGATGTCGGATTTCCGCTGCACCGAAGAGTTCGTAAAACAGCTTTTCGACGCGGGTATGGACGTGGTGCGCGTCAATTCGGCGCACGTCTCCGAGGACGGGGCCACGCATATCGTCGAGACGGTGCACCGGGTGAACCCGGCCATTCCGATTATGATAGATACCAAAGGACCCGAAATCCGCGTCACGACGATCGCCGACGAATACGGCAACAGCATCAATTTCCGCCCGGGGGACCGGGTGGCCGTGCGCGGTTCGGACGGCTCGGACTTCACGACCCGCAAGGTGGTCTACATGAACGTGCCGTCGATCGTGAGCGACATTCCCGTCGGGGCGCGGATGCTGATCGCCGACGGCGAGCTGGAAATCCGCGTCGTGGGCAAGAACGATACGGAGCTGGACTGCGAGTTCGTCGTGGGAGGCGCCATGCGTTCGCGCAAGAGCGTCAACGTGCCGGGCGTGTCGATCGACCTGCCGTCGGTGACCGAAAAGGACCGCCGCTTCATCGAATGGGCCGTGAAGAACGACGTCGATTTCATCGCGCATTCGTTCGTGCGCTCGGCGCGCGACATCCGGGCCGTGCAGGATATTCTCGACGCCCACGGCAGCAACATCAAGATCATCTCGAAGATCGAGAACCAGGAGGGACTGGACAACATCGACGAGATCATCGAGGCTTCGTACGGCATCATGGTCGCCCGCGGCGACCTGGGCGTGGAGCTTCCCGCCGAGGTGATCCCCAACACGCAGCGGCGTATCGTCGAGAAGTGTATCTGCGCCAAGCGTCCCGTGATCATCGCCACGCAGATGCTCTATTCGATGGTCAAGTCCCCGCGTCCGACGCGCGCCGAGGTGAGCGACGTGGCCAGCGCCATTTACGAGCGTGTGGACGCCGTGATGTTGAGCGACGAGACCGCCATGGGCGATTTTCCCGTGCAGTCGGTGGAGACGATGGCCCGCATCGCTCGCGAGATCGAGCGCGACGAGACGCATTTCAAGCCGATGATCGACATGGACATGGTTTCGGTGAACCACGAGATCACCGCGCAGCTGGCCCGTTCGGCCGTGCGCGCCTCGACCAACCTGCCGATCAAATACGTGGTGCTCGACACCAAGACGGGCCGCACGGGCCGTTATCTGGCGGCGTTCCGCGGCCGCAAGACCGTGATGGCCGTCTGCTACCAGCTGCATGCGCAGCGGATTCTGGCCCTGTCGTACGGTGTCGTGCCGATTCTCCGGAATCAGGAACTCTCCGACAGATACCATTTCCTGGTCGATGCGCTGGAGTTCCTCGACCAGTACCGCAAACTCGACGACGGGGACCTGATGGCCATCGTGGGCGGCAGTTTCGGTCCCGACGGCGGTGCGTCGTACGTCGAGATCGCCAACGTGCAGAATATCCGCAAGCGTAACGAGGAGATCGTCGCGCAGCACAACTGTTAGGCTGTTGGGCGGCGAACTCAAAGAGAAAGTCGCGCAGGGCGTGGCGTGGAGCATGGCCGAGAAGATCGGCTCGATGCTCCTCGCAATGGCCGTGCGGCTGGTCATCCTGCGCCTGCTGACGCGCGACATACTGGGCTTCATGTCCATTCCGTCGGCCGTCGTGACGGTGCTGCTGGTGATCGTCGACAGCGGGTTCTCGCAGAGTCTGGTCCGCCACAAAGGGCCTTCGCAGAGCGATTACAAGTCGGTTTTCCTCTTCAACATCGCTGTTTCGGCGGTGCTCTACGGGGTGCTGGTGGCCCTGGCGCCCCTTGCGGCGCGCTGGTACGGCATGCCCGAAATCGCGCGGATCGCCCCGGTTTTCTTCCTGCTGCTGCCGCTCAACGCCCTGTGCGCCGTTCAGAATACGATTTTCATCCGGCAGTTCCGTTTCGCGCTGCTCTCGAAGGTGACCTTCCTTTCGTCGCTGGCGGGCGGGCTTACGGCCATTGCGCTGGCGATGGCCGGGTGGGGCATCTGGAGCCTCGTGGCGGAGCGTGTGATCGCGGTCGGGATGCGGACCGCGCTGCTGTGGTGGTTGAGCGACTGGCGCCCCTGCGGCAAGTGCGGGCTGAAGCCCCTGCGCGAGATGGCGCCGTTCGGGTGCAGTCTGATGGTGACGGACCTGATTTCGAATTTCTATAACAAGATACCCCAGTTTTTTCTCGGAAAACTCTATTCGCCCGCGGTGCTCGGATCGTTCGACCAGGCGGTAAAACTCAAGGACATGCCCGCCGCGACGGGCATTCAGGCCGTGCAGAACGTCACGTTCCCGGCCTTGGCGAAGATCCGCGACGATGCCCCGAAGTTCGCCGAAGGATACCGGCAGGTGGTGATGGTCGTCTCTTACGTGATGTTTCCGATCATGCTGGGCATGTCGGCCGTGGCCCGCGACATGTTCGCCGTGCTGCTGGGCGAGGAGTGGATGCCGACGGTTCCCTATTTCGAGGCGGTATGTCTGGCAGGACTGTTCTCGCCGATCGCTTTGACGGCTTACAATGTGTTGAAAGCAAGGTGTAAGGGTCCGTTGATCGTGCGTCTCGAAGTGGTGAAGAAGATCATTATGACGGCGATTTTCGCCGTGACGATTCCGCACAGCGTGATGGCCGTGGTCTGGGGGCTGGTGGCCATCGCATTCTGCGAAATGGCGGTCAATTTCCTGGCGACGACGCGCTTCACCTCCCTGACGTTCCGGCGTTTCGTCCGTACGCTGCTGCCCGTGGCGCTGGTGTCGGGGACGATGTACCTCCTCGTGCGGCTCACGGCCGCGGCGATTCCCGGCAACGATCTCGTGCGGCTGCTGGCCGAACTGGCGACGGGCGTGGTCAGCTACCTCGCGCTGTCGGCGCTGTTCCGGCTGGAAGCCTTCCGGGAGGTGACGACCATCGTGCGCAGGCAGCTGAAAAAATAAGGTTTGAAACCCAAGGGCCTCTGATATGTTCCGACAACCCGATTCACTCTATGCCGGAGTGTTGCTTTGTTCGGCGATCATTCTCGCGGTGGTCGGCGGATCTCTTTTTTGGCTGCGTATGCCGGGCGATGAACGCCTGCGCAATTACCGCCTTTCGCGCCGTTTTGTCGGCTGGGCCTACTTTTCGCTCGCTTTCACCGATGTGCTGTGGCTGCTCTTCTTGCGGGAGGAGTATGAGCTGGATTTCACGCGGATTCTGGTGCTGGCCGTCGCTGCGGTGCAGGCCACGATGTTCTCCGGGGCGCTGGTGACGTTGGTCAACTCCCGTTTTCCGCTTGCGCGGGGAGTTCGCCGTCATCTGCTTGCCGTGGCTGCCGGAACGGCGTCGCTGTTCGGCTGCATGTTGTTCTTTCCGCAGGCCTTTCCGGTGCTTTTCCGGCTGACGGCAGCCGCTTATTGTGTGCAGATAGCCCTCTTTGCGCGGACTTTCGTACGCGAATACCGGGTCTGTCGCCGCAAGCTGGACAACTTTTTTTCGGACGGAGAGATGCGCCGTCTGCGATGGGTGGCCGTGTCGTTTCTGATGACGGCCCTGATCGGACTGACGGCCGCGGCATGGCTGGTGTCGGGGTTAGGGATGCCTTACCTGTTTGCTTTTACGGGGGTCTACATGGTGTTCTACACCTTCTTCGGAATGAAGTATATCAACTATCCCGCGGAGTTCGGGCGGATCGCTCCCGTGATCGCCGACGATGTGCCGGAGCCTTTGGCCGCCGGGGTGAATATCCGTACGGCGCTCGACGAATGGATCGCCGCGAAAGGGTATGTCCGCCCGGGGCTTTCGCTGGAGTCGCTGGCCCGCGAGGTCGGGTGCAACCGCAGTTACCTGTCGCGGTATGTCAACTCCGAGTTGGGACTTAACTTCAAATCGTGGATACGCGCCCTGCGCATTGCCGAATCGCAGCGGCTGTTGCTGGAGCATCCCGGGGCTTCGGCCCTCGAGGTGGGCGAGATGGTCGGCATCCACGGGCGCAGTACTTTTTTCGCGCAGTTCTCCGAAGTGACGGGCATGTCGCCCGGCGAATACCGCCGCCGCTATGCCGGCGGAGACCCGATCGCCCCTTCGCAAGAATGAAAACAACGCCGAGTCCAGAAACCCGGCGTTGTTTTTTAAGTTCCCGGACTCCTCCGCAGCCGTTTTGCGCTACTTTTATCATCGGATTAAAACGAATGCAATATGATGATGAAAGGATTTTTTACGGCCGCATTGGCCGCATTGGCCGTGTCGGCCGCAGTGCTGGCGCTGGCGGGGTGCTCGGACGGCGGCGGGAACAAGGCGTCACCGGTATCCGGCACGGTCGATATGACCCGGATGACCGCCGATGAGGTAAAGACCGCGATCGGAGCCGCACTCGACGCGGGCATCACCGAATTCAAACTGACGGGCGAGTTTGCCAAGATCGGGATTCCCGCTCGGGTCTCCTTTTCCGGCACCCCTCCGGTCGGCAACCCTTTCTACGACTCCGGCGTGGAAAAGATCGACCTGACCGGCGTGACCGACTGGCCGGAAGTGAATGTGAACGGACGGGTGGACGACGATTTCAACTTTCCCCCAGGCGATGTCCGCGGCCTGCCGGCAAGGGCGTTCGACGGACAAAAATATGATAACGGAGCGTTCCATTATGCCTATCCCGCCCTGCGCGAAGTGAGACTGCCCGCCGGAGTGAAAGCGCTCGGCTGTTTGGCATTTTTCGCCTGCCAGGCGTTGAGCTTCGTCTCCTGCAACGGCGTGGAGGAGGTCGGAGTGCAGGCCTTGTCGGGCTGCCCTTCGCTGGAGAGCGTGCAACTGCCCGAGGCGGTTCGGATTTATAACGCAGCTTTCATGGCTTCCGGCCTGACCTCCCTTTCGCTGCCCGAAACGACCCGACTCGGATACAGCGCATTTCAGCACTGCGATGCTCTGACCGAGCTGCGGCTGACAGCAGCAGGGAATATTACCCTGGAAATGGACAGTGGAGCAACTCCTTTCAGCCCGAACTTCGCCAAAGTATGCGATCTTACGCTGAATGCCGATAAGCATTACAGCACCGGCACGGCGGCACCGAAAGCTGCGTCCGCCGACCAATGGGCCACGAACTACTACGGAGATCCGCTTACCTGGAAGAGCATCGCTTTCGAGTGACGCAGGGGTGTTCCGTTATTTTTGCCGCTCCCGTTGCTCCCGCATCTGAACGAACGGGCCGCACCCCGGAAGGATGCGGCCCGTTCGTTTCCCGGAAGAATGCGGGTTATTTGTAGACTTTGGGGGTGATGACGCCCCGGAGCACCACCAGCGCATTGGTGACCAGCGCTTCGAGTTCGTTCTCGCCCGGATAGACCGCGATCGGAGCGATGAACGAGCAGCGTTCGCGGATGTACTCCACGACAGGCTCGTTGTAGGCGATGCCGCCCGTGAGGACGATGGCCTGAACGCTGCCCGAGAGGGCCGCGGCCATGGCTCCGATCTGTTTCACGATGTTGTAGCACATGGCGTCGAGAACCTTTTTGGCCCGCTGGTCGCCCTGCGCGATGCGTTCCATGACCTGAATCACGGAGTTGGTTCCCAGGTAGGCCACCAGCCCGCCTTTGCTCGAAATGAATTTCAGCAGCTCCTCTTTCGTATATTGTCCCGAGAAGCAGACCTTGATCAGTTCGCTCGAGGGGATGCTCCCCGCGCGGTCCGGGGCGAAAGGACCGTCGCCGTCGAGCGCGTTGTTGACGTCGACGATACGTCCCTGCTTGTGTGCGGCGACCGAAATGCCGCCGCCCATGTGGGCCACGATCAGATTCGACTCTTCGTACACCCAGCCCATCCGTTCGCAGTGGAGACGCGCCGTGGCCTTCTGGTTCAGGGCGTGGAAGACCGGTTTGCGCGGGCACATCGGCATGCCCGAGATGCGTGCCGCGTCGTCCATCTCGTCGACCACCGGCGGGTCGGCGATGTAGGCCTTGACACCCGCCATGTGGGCGATCTGTGCGGCCAGCAGTCCTCCGAGGTTGCAGGCGTGTTTCATCTGCGCGTTCCGCAGATCGTAGCGCATGCGCGAATTGACTTCGTAGACTCCTGCGGGAATGGGGCGTATCAGTCCGCCGCGGCCGATCACCGCCGAGAGGTTTCTGATGTCGAACGCCTCTTCGCGGAGCGCCGAAAGGATCAGTCCGCGGCGCCAGTCCAGCTGGTCGTTCACGCCGGCGAAGCGGGAGATTTCCTCGGTGGAGTGACGGAGGTTCAATTCCAACAAAGGCCGCTCCTCGTCGTAGAGGGCGACCTTTGTAGACGTTGAGCCGGGATTTATTGCTAAAATTTTGTAGCCCATAAGTTCTCGGTTCGTTTTTAACGTGAGTCCGACGGATTCGCAACGACTGATTGTCGAAGGGTGACTTTCAACCGGGAGGCGTTGTTTCTTTCGTCGGGCTGGTTTAAGATTGGGTTAGGTCCGGATGACCGGAATTTTATTTTTTTACCGCCAGGCAGGCCAGCGCTATTGAGAAGAGCTTGGTCTTGCTCGTGTCGCCGCGCGAGGTGAGCACGCACGGAACCTTCGTACCCATGACCATCGCCGCCAGTTCGCCGCCGCAGAGGTGCGAGACCGACTTGAAGAAGACGTTGGCCGATTCGAGGTTGGGGAACAGCAGGCAGTCCGGATCGCCGGCCACCGACGAACCCTTGACCTTTTTGTGCTCGGCGACCTCCTTGTAGAGCGCCACGTCCAGCGACAGCGGACCGTCGACGACGACGTTGCCCAGTTGGCCGCGGTCGGCCATCTTGGCCAGCAGCGCGCCTTCGGTCGAGGAGATCACGTTGGGGAGCAGCTGCTCCGAGGGGGCGATGCAGGCGATTTTCGGCGTCGCGATACCCAGCAGGTTGGCCGTGCGGGCCAGGTAGCCGATCTGCACCATCTTCTGCTTGAAGTCGGGGAGCGGAATGACCGCCACGTCCGAGATGATCAGCAGTTTGTGGTAGCAGGGCATTTCGACGATCGAAACGTGGCTCAGGACGCCTTTCGGGGGGAACAGCCCGGCCTCCTTGTTGAGGATGCCGCGCATGTATTTGTCGGTCGAGACCAGACCTTTCATCAGAACGTCGGCGTTGCCCGAAACGACCGATGCGACGGCCTGCTGGACGCATTTCACATCGTTGGGTTCGTTGACGATGTTGAAGGCGTTGATGTCGATGCCGTTCTCCTGGCAGACCTGTTTGATAACCTCCTTGTCGCCGAAGAGCGTAGGCTCCACGAGACCCTCCTTATAGGCTTCGTAGACCGCTTCCAGCGTATGCGAATCCTGTCCGTAAGCTACGGCAAGACGTTTTTTACCCCGTTTCCTCGCCTCCTCGACGATTTCGGTAAGATGCTGAATCATGGTGTTGTTACGTTTAAAATTGATATATGCTTTGTTGTTTTGCCTCTATGCTGCGGCGGTCGTTGCCGCCGCCGGCGTCGTTTGCAAGCCCGACCCCACCCCAAAACCCTCCCTCGGGGAGGGGGCTTATCGCATGCGACCGGAATGCGGACGTTATTTTACCAGATTGTAGGTGTCCGTGGCGATCACCAGCTCCTCGTTGGTGGCGATGGTGGCTACCTTGACTTTCGAATCCGCCGCCGAGAGGATCTTGTTCACGCCGCGCGCGCCCTTGTTGGCCGCAGGGTCGAATTTTACGCCCATGAACTCCAGTCCGGTGCAGACCGCCTCGCGCATTTCGCACGAATTCTCGCCCACGCCGCCCGTGAAGATGATCATGTCGACACCGCCCATTTCGGCGGCGTATTCGCCGATGAACTTCTTGATGCGTCCGTAGTACATATCGCGCGCCAGAATTGCGCGGGGATTGCCCTCGTCGTAGGCGCGGTCGATGTCGCGCATGTCGCTCGAAATGTCCGTGAGGCCCTGCACGCCCGACTTCTTGTTCATCATCGTGTTCAGTTCGGCATAGCTCATGCCCTCCTTTTCGCCGATGAACGTGATGGCGCTGGCGTCCACCTGGCCGCAGCGCGTGCCCATCACCAGGCCGTCGAGCGGCGAGAAGCCCATCGAGGTGTCGTAGGACTTGCCGTTGAGAATCGCCGTCACCGAACCGCCGTTGCCGATGTGGCAGGTGATGATCCGCGAGTTGTGGAAATCCAGTCCGGCCAGTTCGGCGCCCACCTTGGCCACATACTTGTGGCTGGTTCCGTGGAAGCCGTACTTGCGCACGCGGTATTTCTCGTAATAGGCGTGGGGCAGGGCGTACATGTAATTCACCGCCGGGATCGACTGGTGGAACGAGGTGTCGAACACCGTGACCTGCTTCACGCCCGGCAGGACCTTTTCGATCGAAAGCACGCCTTCGAGATTGGCGGGGTTGTGCAGCGGGGCGATCTCGAACAGCGAGCGGATCTTCGCCTTGACGTCCTCGGTGACGATGCAGCTCTCGGGGAAGAACTCGCCGCCGTGGGCTACGCGGTGGCCGACGGCCTTCACTTCGTCGAGCGACGCGATCACGCCGTGGGCGGGGTCGGTGAGGGCGTCGAGCACGAGCTTGATGCCGGTCGTGTGGTCGGGAATCGGCTGGTGAAGCTCGAACGGCTCCTTGCCGACGGGTTTATGGGTCAGGTCGCCTTCCGGGAGGCCGATACGTTCCACGATGCCTTTTGCGAGCAGTTTGCTCGACGCGTCCTCCATGTCGATCACCTGATATTTGATCGAAGAGGAGCCGCAGTTTAAAACCAGAATTACCATAACTTCTATTTTAAGTTTTTATGTTTTTTCTTCGTCGTTGCGCTTCCGGGCGGTGTTGTCGCCGCCTTCGGCGTCGTTTACAAGCCTGACCCCACCCCGGCCCTCCCTCGGGGAGGGAGATGGCGTACGTTTCATTCGCTTTAGGGTTGCAATCCGGTTGTTTACGTTTTTTCTTCGTCGTTGTGCTTCCGGGCGGTGTTGTCGCCGCCTTTGGCGTCGTTTACAAGCCTGACCCGGGCAAATTCAGCCATCTAATTCGCGGCGTTCCGCCGCGTATCCAATTCTAACCCTCCCCTAAATCCCCTCCTCGGAGGGGGCTTGTCGCAGCGCGACCGGGATTTCAGCCGGGATTTAACCGGGTTGCAGGTTATTTTTAATTCTTAATTTTTCATTTTTAATTGCGTGCAATTTGCGCTCCGATCCACATGCCCAGTGCGGCGAAGGCGATGCAGACCGCGACGCTCAACGCAATGTAGGCCGTCGCAGGCCCGTAGTCTCCGGCACGCAGCAACCGCACGGCATCGGCCGAAAAGGTCGAAAAGGTGGTGAATCCTCCGCAGAATCCTGCGATGAGCAACCATCCTGCCGCAGCCGAATTCGTGGTCTCCAGCAGAATGCCGATCAGCAGCGATCCCGCGGCGTTGACCGTGAACGTTCCGGCCGGAAAACCCAGCAGCGTGTGCCCTCCGAGCAGCCAGACGGAGAGCATATAGCGGACGATGCTTCCGGCGGCGCCTCCCAGGCCCACGGCGAAAAGTTCACGAATCATAATTTAAATATATGTATTATTTTACGGATGTGCAAATTTAAGCAAAAAATGATTACGAATCGTTCAATTATTTGCCGAAATAAGTGGAATTTTTGTCACATATGGCGTCGGGGTCTTTTGGCGCCGGCCGTCCGGGCCATGCGGCGGCGTTTCCCTTCCGCGAGGGGCGTCGGGGGATGCATCGGTGCGCGGCGACTTCGCTTCTCCCGTGCGGGGCGGAGTCGGGAACGCGGCGGGATGCCGCGAAAACGGCGGGCGGCGGCGTGACCGTCATGGCTCTCTG
>ERZ857922.2701-NODE-2701-length-17336-cov-2.912794_pt1 | contig 17336 bp, 12 predicted proteins | sample MGYA00519579_ERZ857922 | MGnify/ENA primary metagenome ERZ857922 (study PRJEB31778, sample SAMEA3449375) | human gut metagenome | biome: human gut; feature: human-associated habitat; material: faeces | place: United Kingdom | collected 2010/2012 ... | reverse complement strand
ACGATTTTCAGCTTGTGTTCCGGCGCGACTCGCACATAGACGGACACTTCACTGGTCACCTTGTCGAAGGCCGCTTCGTCGGGCAGTTCGTCAAGCTGACTGCCGGTCATGGCCTTGCCACCCTTGTCGATAATGCCCAAATCGGTGGCGATGCGAGCTGCGGTCAGCGGGTGGTCGCCGGTAATCATTACCGTACGGATGCCGGCGCGATGCGCTTCTGCCACGGAATCACGCACTTCCGTACGCGGCGGATCGATGATGCCGACCATACCGACCCAAATCAAATCATTCTCAAGCACATCGCTTTGTTCCGCAATATCGGCAACATGACCCGCGGAGTTCAGCATGGCTCCTGGCACTTGTGCAAGCGAAGCGGTACCGAGCGGACGGTAGGCCTGACCCAACGTGCGGTACGCGTCGGAAGAAAGCTGTTCGACAGTCGCAAGAATCTGCTGACGATCACCTTCCGTAAGTGGACGAACGGCACCGCCGACCGCAATTCTGCTGCAATATCCAAGAAGCACATCGGGGGCACCCTTGGAGAAGACGGTCAAGCGGCCGGCATCGGTGTTGTCTCGCGCCACGATGGACATGCGCTTACGTTCAGAAGTGAAGGGGATTTCGCCGACGCGCTCATAGTTGGCATACTTGCGATTCGCCTTCACTTTTCGTGCTGCGACAATGAGTGAGACTTCGGTCGGGTCGCCGACCGCTTCCCACGTTACGTTTTCCGTATTGCCGGCAGAAGCGGCGACTTCGCGCAGTTCGCCGTCGTTTGCCAGCGCACCCACGGCAAGGGTTGCGACAGCTTCCGATTCGATGATCTCGCGTATTTGCGCATGTTCCATGGTCTGCGAATCGACCACCATGCGGCCTTCCGGCGCATAGCCGGTGCCCGTGAGCTGCACTTCGCCGCTCGGTGTGACCACACGCTCCACGGTCATCTCATTGCGGGTGAGCGTACCGGTTTTGTCGGAGCAGATCACCGAAGCGGAACCGAGCGTTTCCACCGAATGCAGCTTCTTGACGATCGCATTGTGCATGGCCATGCGCTGCACGCCGAGCGCGAGCACTACCGTAAGAATCGCAGCCAAACCTTCCGGCACGGCCGCGACAGCCAGAGAAACGGCCAACAGTAGCGAATCGATTACATCGTGAACGTCTTGGAATCCTTCGGTAAGCGCGAGCGCGACCAGCACCACGACCGCGATGATGCATACCGCAATGCCGAGGATTTTGGAAACGTAGTTCATTTCCTTTTGCAGCGGGGTTTCGTCGTCTTCCGTGGCTTGCAGCAGGTCCGCGATTTTGCCGACCTGCGTGCCCATACCGGTGCTGGTTACGATGGCGCGGCCGGTGCCTTGCGTTACGGACGTGCCGTTAAACACCATGTTGGCGCGGTCGCCGAGGGCTTTCGCCTGTGCGAGGGTGTCGGTCTTTTTGCCGACGGGCACGCTTTCGCCGGTGAGGCTGGCTTCCGCGATGCGCAGGCTGGCGGCCGTAAAGAGGCGTCCGTCCGCGGAGACGGAGTCGCCTTCACCGAGCACGATGATGTCGCCGGGCACCACGTCGACCGTGTTGATGCGTTCGATTTGACCGTCACGCAGCACGTTGGTCTGCGGCGCGGTCATGCTGGAGAGCGCTTCGACGGCCGCTTCCGCCTTCGATTCCTGGATGTAGCCGAGTACCGCGTTGACGATGAGAATCAGCACGATGACGATGGCGTCGAATGGCAATGCTTCGCCGCCTTCCGCACCCGGTACGGCGTTGGCCCGTTCTATGAACCATGCGACGAACGAAATGCCGGTTGCAGCCAACAGCAGGTAGACGAGGGGATCTTTGAATTGTTCGAGGAATTTCTTCCATTTCGGCACCGGTGGTGCGGATGCGAGTTCGTTCGGTCCGTACTTGTCGAGTCGCCGCTTGGCTTCCGCTTGGCTCAGGCCGGTATTCAAATCGACGCCAAGCGATTGCGCGACGGTTTGTGCATCGGCGAGCGACGGATCGACTTGCGTTTGCGTTGCGATATTCTTCGCTTGTTCGAAATTTCCCGAACTGGTCTCGCGGAATTGGGTGGATTGATCTTCCTTGCGATCAACCATGATGATCTCCTTGGGAGCGCCGCGGAGTAGTCAGCTCTCCCCTGCCGTTGCGATAGCGCGAAAACCGGAAAATTGCGATTTTCGCAACCACTCGCTGAACTGGGCAATGCTGCGCGGTTGTGGACACCGGGCGTGTGTCATCGGTGCATTCCTGCCATTATTGCACACCATGCCCATTTTGCAAGACTGCCACACACCGTCTTTTGTCAAAAATTCGCAAATTCGTGAAACATGTCGTGAAACATAATTTGCAATCTCACTTCAATCACATACCCAATCGATTGTTCCATCACAAGACAACATGGGTCGCAACGTCGCTACCATCTTTATCGGAAAAATCGTGAGGTCACCAGATCAAAATCGTGTGGCAATTTGTTCAAATCGCGTGGCAAGACAGCCAAATCATGCGACCCATCCATCAAAATGGACGATGAGGAGGATTTTGTTGATGGCTTAAATTAGACAGATTGCCTAGAATGAGGGGTAGGGCTTCCGAAACGTTTGAGCGCAGGCGGACACATTCACACACGTCCGAACGTCACGAAGCAAGCTCTTCAAGGAAAGGGGCCATCATGAGCGACTCAATGAACAACCCGTATGTGAACAATCCGAATCAGAACGGCAGCAACGGACAGCAGCCGCAAGGTCAGCCGGAATACGGGGCATACGCGCCAAATCAGCAATCGCAAGGCCAACAGCAGAGCGGCAATCCCAACAATTCGAGCAATCCGTATCCGAGCGAGCCGCAGACCCCACGCTACTTTGACGGCCCCAACGCCAACCAAAACCCGAACCAGAACGGCTTCTTCTACGCGAGCTACACCACCGGCCAACCGTACGGACAGCAGAACAGCCAACCAGGAACCGGCAACGACGACTGGCAGCCAATCAGCCCGTTCAAACTTGCGGAGGAATGGCTGCCAAAGAAGGCGAAGAACGCGATCCGCGGCACCTACGCAATACTTGGCATCGCCGCCATCATCCTCGGCTTGGCACTGCTGATCTGGCCGGGAGCCACGCTGAAAGTCGCCGCAATCGCGCTCGGCGCATACTTCGTGGTTTCCGGCGTGGTCCGCATTGTGACCGCAATCGTGGAACTCGGGCTTCCGGGCGGATGGCGCGTGCTTGACATTCTGATCGGTCTGATGCTGTCTGTCGGCGGTGTGGTCATGTTGAAGAACGCAGCGCTTTCCGGAGCCACGCTCGCCGTGCTCATCACCATGGTGGTCGGCCTCGGCTGGATGCTGGAAGGCGTGATGGCGCTCGTGGAATCATGGCGCATGCCAAGCTCCGCATGGGCCGTGATTTACGCGCTGCTGTCGATTGTCGCCGGCTTCATCGTGCTGTTCTCCCCCATCAGCTCCACGACCTGGCTGATTCTGTTCGGCGGATGCGCGCTTGTTGCGATCGGCATCGTCGCAATCGTGCGTGCATTCATGTTCGGCAAACCCAATCGCAAGTAATTTTCATGGCGAAGGCCGTAAAGTCTGATTATCTCTGTTTTTCCAAGGGCACCAAGCAACAGCTCAGTGCCCTTTTTTCACGCCTATCATCGTCCGCTTTTCATATGTTGTTACTTTTTTCAAGATTAGCCGATGATTTTACAAAAGAAGTGACGATCGTCGCATGACATCGATGGTTTGCCCGGCTTAGAATAAAGGCACAACAGAAGAACGAAGAAAAAAGATAAACACAATACAGACTTACGGCAGCGGCCAGAGGAATGACAAGAAGAAAAGACGCGCCGCCAAGCCAAGTGAAAGGAAACATCATGAAGAACAACACTTTCGACCAGATCATCAACTCCGACCTCGCCTCCATCGACCCGGGCTTCGGCCAGTTCGCACTCGCCAAGGCCTCCGCCGACCTGATGAAGAAGGTCCTCAACAAGTAAGACCGCTTCCTAGACGGGAGGCAAGGCGCAGGCGCGACAGCACCCCGCTCCTCTTCTTTCCAATCCTTAAATCACATAGCGGGAGGCCGCGGTTCCAAACGGAATCGCAGCCTCCCGCTTTTCACGTACGCCGGTTACACCTCCTCAGCAGCGAGATTACGGGCTGCGGCACGTTCGCGGGGACCGCGCGTCACATAGAAACCAATCGCCACAATCACGAACATCACCGTGCAGCAGGTCCACAGCACGTGGCTGCCGAACGCGTTCAGAATCCAACCTCCGACAAGCGGCGAGAACGCATTGGACAGCGACCACACCAGGTTGTACAGGCCCTGATACGTGCCGCGCACATCCTTTGGCGCGATGTTCGCCACCGTCGTGGCGGCAATCGGGAACGTGCCAAGCTCGCCGAGCGTCCACAACACGGTCGCAATCGCAAATGTCACCCACGAATCGGCGCCGATTTGGAACGCGTAACCAACCGCCGTGATGGACATGCCAAGCACCAGCACACGGGTGTTGCTCATCCGCTGAAACAACGCGATCGCTGGAATCTGCAGCAAGCACAGAATGCCACCGTTAATGGTCAGCAGGCTGGAATATTCGTCCGTGCCGAGCCCAATCTGCGTCATGGAGATCGGCAGACCGCTGACGATCTGGTAATACGCCAGCGTGTACAGGAACATCAGCACCACCATCGACATGAGCGCTTTGTCGGCGCACGCGCGACGATAGCTACGCCATATGGAGAATTGCTGCGATTGGGTAGTTTGTGAAGTTTCAGAACGTTCCATAGGTTGTTTCACGACGCGTTTCACAAACCGTCCGGCAACGCGCACACCCAATCCGGCTTCCTTGAAGAATACCATCATCAGCAACGTGGCGAACACCAGCACCGCCGCTTCCACATAGAACATCAGCGAATAGGAAATCTTGACAAGCTGGTTGGCGATGATCGGCCCGATCGCAAAACCGAAATTCACAGCCCACGTCTGCAACGAATACGCGCGCTTCTGCTTACGGAACGGGACAACGTCGGAAACGTACGCCGCGACCGCGGGCGTCGGTACGGAGGAAATCACACCGTATATCAGCAACGCAATCGCCATAATCCAAGGATCGCCGATAAAAGCCAGCAAAACCAGCATCGCAGCGGAACCCAAGTTACCGATGACAATCATCGCAGGCCGCCCGAATCGGTCAGACAACGCGCCACCGTACAGGCAGCCGAAAATGCCACCGAAACCGTACATGGAAACGATGGTGCCGGCCACGCCCGCGCTCACATGCATGTCGGAAACAAGATACATGGAAAGGAACGATGTGACGAAACGGCCCATCCACAGGATGAGCAACGTGACCCACAAACCCCAGAACATGACGGGCAAACCAAAAATCTCTCTTCTTTTCTCCATTCCATCCATCATATCGGTTAGGAGCGAAGCAGCCGTTTTTCCCGGGGTGCTGGGACAATAGGCAGTTATGGCAATGAAAAAAGGACCGACCAAGGGGTCGGGTGGAAAGCATCGTAACTCGCTGAGGGGCAAGGGACCGACTCCCAAGGCCGAAGACCGAGTGTATCACAAGGCTTACAAGGAAAAGCAGGCTACTAATCGCCGTAAGATGGCGGATCCGCGGCTGGCAGCACGCCGCCGCGCGGCAAAGTTCAGCTCGGAATCCGATGATCTCGTCATCGGCCGCAATGCCGTGCTCGAGGCGCTGCGCTGTGGCGTGCCCGCAAGCACGCTGTATGTGGCCGCACGCATCGAACATGATGATCGCACGCGCGAAATCATTCGTCTCGCCGGCATTCATGGACTGAACCTCATGGAAGCTGACCGTTTGGAAATGGATCGTATCGCACGCTCCTCCAACCATCAGGGCGTGGTGATGAAGGCGCAGCCGTTCCAGTATTCCTCGCTCGCCGAGCTGGTGGAACGCGCTGACAAGAAGTCCCGCGCCATGGAAGCGGCCAACTCCACAAGCGCACGCATTGCGGCACGTCCGCTGTTCATCGCGCTTGACGGCGTTACCGATCCGCAGAACCTGGGCGCGGTCATCCGTTCCGCGGCCGCATTCGGCGCGAACGGCGTGATCCTACCGGAACGTCGCTCCGCTTCAGTCACCGCAGCCGCATGGAAGGTGTCCGCAGGAGCTGCCGCACACATGCCTGTCGCCCGCGTGGTGAACCTCACCAAAGCCATTGAAAGCCTGAAGGAACGCGGATACTACAGCGTCGGCCTCGACGGCGGCGGCGACGCCCTTGTTGGCGAAACCGGTTTCGAAACCGATCCGCTGGTTGTAGTGCTTGGTTCCGAAGGCAACGGCCTGAGCCGTCTTGTACGCGAGACATGCGATTCCATCGCCGGCATCCCAATGTCGAACATGGTCGAATCACTGAACGCTTCCGTCGCAGCAGGCATCACACTGTATTCCGTCGCACGCGCCCGTCGTGAGGCCGGTGCCGCCGCCAACGCGAAGTAATAACTCGCAAAGTAACAGCAAGCACAGCGAAACTGCGGAAGCAACCACAGCAAAGCAGCACGTCTGGAATGATTATGAGCGGATAGTCCATACGGATTATCCGCTCATTTGTTATGCAAGTCTGCACTTGGATTGATCCTGGGCTTACCGCAGACTCAGCATTGCCTTCGACTCGACTATCGTCTTGTCTCAGGGCGCACTAGCTGAGACTCCACTGGAGCCTCAGCTTTTCAGTGCGCCCATACGGCTGCGTCGGGATCGTCGTCGGGGTTGTAGCCATCGTCAGGATCGTCATAGGTGTATTCGTCGTCGACCACACCGGAATCAGCTTCAGCGTTCAGGGCGTCCACATCCTTCGTGGTGAGCTTGTACTGCGGAAGCACCTTGTCCACATAGCTTTTCACAGCCTCGGCCATCGGCACATCATGACCAGCACTCTCAGCCAAGAACCAACGGTGGTCAAGCACCTCATGGAAGAACTGCGCCGGTTCGATCTGCGAACGATATTCGCGCGGAATCATGCGTACGGTCGGTTCGAACACTTCACGCATCCAATCGGTAGCAACAATCTCAAGATCCTCACCACCACGCCATGTGGAAGCACGGTAGGCATCCAAATCGTTGAGAAGTCGACGAGCCTGATTCTCCTGCACATCAAGACCAGTCAAACGCAGCAGCTTACGATTCGCATAACCGGCATCGACCACACGCGGACGCACCAGCACGCGCTTGCCATCCTCAGCGATCTTCATTTCCAGCTCATCCACATCAAAACCAAGCTCATTCAGCTTGTTGACGCGCTTCTCAATCTTCCACATCTCATCCGGACCGAACTTGTCGGTATCAGTCAGCGCACTCCACAGCGAATGATAACGATCCACCAAACGGTTACCGATCTCAATCTCATCAACATCGCTCGGCAGCAGCGAACCGGATGAAAGATCCATCAATTCGCCAATAATGTTCGTACGAGCCAAATCAACATCGTATTCACGCTGGCCTTCCGTCAGATTAATCTGCAGATCACCGGTTTCCGCATCAACCAAAAATGCGGAGAACGCGTAGGCATCACGCAGGAACAACACGTTCGACAGCGACACATCACCCCAATAGAAGCCGGCCAAATGCAAGCGCACTATCAGCACAGCCAGTGCGTCGATCAGTCGTTCCGCGGTATCTGGGCGCAGATTACGCGCGAACAGCGCACGATACGGCAGTGAGAACTTCAAATGCTTGGTAACAAGAATCGCTTCCAGCGGCTCGCCTTCACGGCTATGACGGCCCGTGACCACGGCGATCGGCTGCACGGTCGGCAGTTCCAGCTTCTGCAGGCGACGCAGCAGCTCGTATTCTCGTTCCGCCACATTACGCGTAATTTCCTTCATGGCGTACACTTCGTCGCCCACGTGCACGAAACGCACCACGTGCCTGGAAATACCACGCGGAAGATTGGCCAGCAGGTCTTCCGGCCAAGTAGCCAGCGGCTTTTCCCACGGCAGGGTGAACATCTTCGGATTCGAGCTTGCGGCGGTGATTTTCAACGCCTGCGGCTCCGGAGATGGTGCGGCCGGATCTTCGGCCTTCACGGAAGTTGCTTTCAGCACACGGGGATCCATCTGTGGCAATTCAAGAGATTCCATAAAACAACAATCTACCTGTTGACCTACCCGAAGAAGCAAGTATGGACGAATCCGTTTCACCTGCCGATATTGCATCCATCGATATGCGATGATCACCATTGAAATTCCAATATCGCATTTCATTTGAGGTCTCACCATTGCAATCTCAATGATGAAATCTCACTACAGGAAAACAAATCTCACTATTGCAGATACAACAAAAGAAGCCCCGCACCAACGCGGGGCTTCTCCAACGAGACGGTAAGAGAGGAAGAGTACGTCTCGTTTAATGGTTGACGGAAGTTCGCACTTCCGCCAAGTTTTTATTCAGCCACCCGCCAGCCACTTCTCGAAAGCAGCAATCGACGGTTGGTTACTCGGTATCAGCTCAGTTCAGACGCAGCTCGGTCGACGGAGCGAACAGGTGCATCTTGGACGGGTCGATCTTGATCTTGACGGTCGCGCCAACCTTCGGCAGCGCACGCGGATTCACACGAATCGTGGTGAGCTTGTTCTGGTCGGACATGACCTGGGAAGCCTCAGCGGCGGAGCCATCGGTGATGATGTTGCCGTAGATGTAGCCATCGGAGCCCAGATCCTCGACGTTGACGACCTTCAGGGAGAAGGCGTTCGGGTCGTCAGCCGGGGCCAGGCCAGCGTCCTCAGGACGGAAGCCGACCACGATCTGGCCGTTGTCTTCGGCGGTGAGCTTGTTGACGGCCTCAGCCGGCAGGTCCACGGTGTCCTCACCGATCTTCGCCTTGCCGTTGACCACCGGGTGGGTGTTCAGGTTCATCGACGGGGAGCCGATGAAGCCGGCGACGAAGACGTTGGCCGGGCGATCGTACAGCTCGGTCGGGGCGCCGACCTGCTGCAGGATACCGAGCTTGATGACGGCGATGCGATCGCCCATCGTCAGGGCCTCGGTCTGATCGTGGGTCACGTACAGGGTGGTGACACCCAGCTGGCGCTGCAGAGCAGCAATCTGGGTACGGGTCTGCACGCGGAGCTTGGCATCGAGGTTGGACAGAGGCTCATCCATGAGGAAGACCTTCGGCTCACGGACGATTGCACGACCCATGGCCACACGCTGACGCTGACCACCGGACAGAGCCTTCGGCTTACGGTCAAGCAGGTGCTCGATCTCCAGGATCTTGGCAGCCTCACGGACGCGCTTGTCGATCTCGTCCTTGGGCATCTTGCGCAGCTCCAGACCGAAGGCCATGTTCTTGTAAACGGTCATGTGCGGGTACAGAGCGTAGTTCTGGAAGACCATCGCGATGTCGCGGTCCTTCGGGGGAACATCGTTGATCAGACGGTCACCGATGTACATCTCGCCGCCGGAGATCTCCTCCAGACCGGCAATCATACGCAGGGTGGTGGACTTACCGCAGCCGGAAGGACCGACGAAAACGATAAATTCCTTATCCGCGATTTCCAGGTTGAAATCGGGAACGGCAGTAACATTGCCGGGGTAAACTTTCTTAACGTGACGGCAGCTAATGGAAGCCATAATGCTCATCCTCCAAATGTATTCAGTGGTTTCAGCCCGTGTAGAGGGGGCTGTTTCTGTTGACATGATTATAATAACAGGTTATAATCTATTTGAAAATAGCATTTTATTGATATAGAGGTGTCGAAATTGATATTTGACCCGGAAATTTACTGCACCGCTGCCGAAACGGCGGAATTGGACGGCACAGCGCCGCTGGTGAAGCTGCGGGTGCTGGATAACTATGACCGTGAGGTTTTCACCATGACCAAGCAGTTGGGGCACGCGCTGGCTACATACAAGTTCTATCAGGACGGTGAACTTTACGGCACGCTGGAAAAGCAGTTTGATCTGGTGCGGGACCGCTTCACCATGGAGGTGACGGAGGGAACACTGGAGCTGCGGGAGTACAGCGGCACCGTCGGTCACAACTACAAGGTCACGCTCAACGGCGAGATTCTGGGCGCCATCATGGACGACATGGACCTGACCGTCGAAAACGCGGTGTTCGACAACGCCTATCTGATCGTCTACCGCCCTGACAAGCTACCGCTGCTGGTGTGTATGGCCGTGATGGCCGCCCGGGAGCTGGCGAGAGACAAAGAGGGCGCTGTTACAAACCAGATGTAGGAGGAAAAAAGAGAGATGAAAAAGGGAATTGCGCTGATTATGGCGCTGATTCTCAGCGTTTTGCTGCTGGGATGTGAGGAAGCGGTGACCTATGCCACCGCCGACGACGCCAAGGCGGCGCTGAATGGGCAGGGCGTGATCACCATCAATGGTGATTTTTCGGAAGCCAATCAGGCCAGCGACATCCGCGTGGACGGCACCTTCGCCGGATTCATGCGGGAAACGGGGCTTATCAACGGTAAATGGACGATTTCGGCGAACTACGAGGAATGGTTCTACGCCAAGTACGTCACCGGCGAACCGGTGAACCACCAGGAGGGCGTCAATTCCGGCTCCACGCTGGGCTTTTATGACATGGACGACAACTGTCTCGGCTATGCGCAGGAGCGGGTGGACGCGAACTGGGACAACGCCTATATCGTCTATTTCCTCGACCCGGATTTTACACCCACCGGGCTGTACGCTTCGGAGGACTGCAAGACGCTGTGGGACGACAGCGAAACCGTGCTGGCCGAGGGCGATATCGATTGGAGCTATTCCAGCGATATGTGTACCATCACCATCACGCCAACCGGCGGCAAGGATGTCCCAATCTATGCGAAAATCGCCATGTATGTGAAAATTTTCTATGAAGTGAACCTGCTGAAAATGTGATTCCATGACAAATGCCCCCAATATGCACAGTAAGCGTGCATATTGGGGGCATTGTGATATTTTCCTAGACGCGGGTGAACTCGTAATTTTCGAATTTCAGCTGATCGCCTACATCCACGCCAAAGGGCAGCAGTGCGATGGCGACCTCGGAGACAACGCCGGTATCATCGTACCTGACGTAAGCGTAATCGCCGCGAATGTCCGTGACGGTACAGAGCATAGTGACCGACCTCCTTAGCGGATGAAGTGGGTGGGGGAGACGGGATCAAGCTCCGGAAGACCGAATTTCTCCTTGCCAAGGGCGATGGACTTCATCAGAAAAGTCATGTTCTTCGCCAGATTCCGGACGGTGGCGATGCCCTCCAAGTCCTGCGCCGCCTCGCCGGGGGCGCGGCCGTGGACGCTGTTCCAGTAATGGCTGGACGCGACGGGCATTCCGCTGATGGTGAAATACTTGTTCAGCTCGTCAAAGGTGGCAGAGCAGCCGCCCCGGCGGGCGACCACCACGGACGCGCCGACCTTCATCCGCTTGTCAAAGCCGGTGCTGTAGAACAGCCGATCCAGAAACGCCACCAGCGTAGCATTTGCGGAAGCATAATAGACCGGGCTGGCGGCCACCAGACCATCGGCCTGACGAAACGCTTCCGCCGCCTGATTGACCGCGTCGTCAAAAACGCACTTGCCGGTCTTCCGGCAGCTTCCGCAGGCGATGCAGCCACGGATGGGCTGATTGCCCACGTGGAGAATTTCCGTTTCGACGCCCTCGGCGGTGAAGACTTCCGCCATCTGGGAAAGGGCATAGGCCGTATTTCCGTTTGCTTTGGGGCTTCCGTTGAGCAGCAGTACCTTCATTTGATTCCTCCTGATAAGTTGGGAAAACCCGTCCCCGTTACCGGGGACGGGCAGTTTTCATTAGAGCAGAATCGGAGATATTGGACGATTAGTCCTTGTACATCTCGACCAGCTTGTTCAGGTGCTCCCAGCGCTCCTTGGCGGCAGCCTCGTTCTTGGCGAACAGATCGGTTGCACGCTCGGGGAACTCGCGGGTCAGACGGCTGTAACGAGCCTCGTTCATCAGGAACTCCTGATAGCCGTCCTTCGGAGCCTTGCTGTCCAGCTGGAACTTGCCGGTCTCCTTGGAAGGATCGAAGCGGAACAGGTTCCAGTAGCCGCACTCAACGGCCTTCTTCATCTCGGCCTGGCAGTTGGTCATGCCGCCCTTGATGGAGTGCATCTCACAGGGAGCGTAGCCGATGATCAGGGACGGGCCGTTGTAAGCCTCAGCCTCGGTGATGGCCTTGATGGTCTGGGCGGGGTTGGCGCCCATGGCGACCTGCGCGACGTAGACATAGCCGTAGCTCATAGCGATCTCAGCCAGGGACTTCTTCTTGGTCTCCTTACCGGCAGCCGCGAACTGAGCGACCTGACCGATGTTGGAAGCCTTGGAGGCCTGTCCGCCGGTGTTGGAGTAAACCTCGGTGTCGAAGACGAAGACGTTGACGTTGTGGCCGGAAGCCAGGACGTGGTCCAGGCCACCGAAGCCAATGTCGTAGGCCCAACCGTCGCCACCGAAGATCCAGAAGGACTTCTTGGTGAGGTAAGCCTTGTCGGCGAGGATCGCCTTGGAAGCGTCGCAGCCGCACTTCTCGAGCTCGGCAACGTAGGCAGCGGCAGCGGTCTTGGAGGCCTCGGCGTCGTTGACGGAGTCGATCCAAGCCTGGCCGGCAGCCTTGAGCTCATCGGACGGACCATCGGCAGCGATGATGTCCTGGGTAGCGGCGATCAGCTTCTTCTGGACGGCCTCGTAACCGACGGCCATGCCCAGACCGTGCTCGGCATTGTCCTCGAACAGGGAGTTGTTCCACGCCGGGCCGTGACCGTCCTTGTCCTTGCAGTAAGGAGCGGTGGCAGCGGGGTTGCCCCAAATGGAGGAGCAGCCGGTGGCGTTGGAGATGAACATGCGGTCGCCGGCGACCTGGGTCACCAGACGTGCATAGGCGGTCTCGGCGCAGCCGGCGCAGGAGCCGGAGAACTCCAGGTAGGGCTGCTTAAACTGGCTGCCCTTGACGTTGGCCGCGATGAGCTCCTTCTTCTCGGAGACGTTCTCGACCATATAGTCCCAAACGGGCTGCTGGTCCATCTCCTGCTCGGTGGGAACCATCTCGAGGGCGCCCTTGGGGCAAACCTTGACGCAGTTGGTGCAGCCCATGCAGTCGAGCGGGGACACGGCCATGGTGAACTTCATGCCCTTGGCCTTGGGGCCCATGGCGTCGAGCGTGCGGGTAGCCTCGGGCGCGGCGGCAGCCTCGTCCTCGGTCATCGCGAACGGACGGATGGTGGCATGCGGGCACACGTAGGCGCACTGGTTGCACTGGATGCACTTGGTCTCATCCCAGTGGGGAACGACCACGGCGACGCCGCGCTTCTCGTATGCGGAGGCGCCCAGCTCAAACTGGCCGTCGGCGCAATCGACGAAGGCGGAAACGGGCAGGCTGTCGCCGTCCATGCGATCGATGGGCTCGAGCAGGTTCTTGACCTGCTGGGCGATAGCGGACTTGGTCTCCTCGGAGAGCTCGACGGGAGCGGCGTCCTCGGCGGTAGCCCAGTCGGCCGGAACCTCGAACTTACGGAAAGCGGTAGCGCCGGCATCGATGGCCTTGTGGTTGGCGTCGACGATGGCCTGGCCCTTCTTCATGTAGGACTTGGTAGCCGCGTCCTTCATGTACTGCAGGGCGTCCTCGGCGGGCAGGACCTTGGCCAGCGCGAAGAAGGCGGACTGGAGCACCGTGTTGGTGCGCTTGCCCATGCCGACCTTAGCGGCCAGGTCGATAGCGTCGATCAGGTAGACGTTGACGTTGTTGTTCGCGATGTAGCGCTTGGCCACGGCGGGCATGTGCTCGGCGAACTCCTCGTCGCTCCACTGGCAGTTGACCAGGAAGGTGCCGCCCGGCTTGACGTCGCGGACCATCTTAAAGCCCTTAACGATGTAGCTGGGGTTGTGGCAAGCGACAAAGTCGGCCTTGGTCACGTAGTACGGCGAACGGATCGGGGAATCACCAAAGCGCAGGTGCGAGACGGTGACGCCGCCGGTCTTCTTGGAGTCGTACTGGAAGTAGGCCTGGACGTACTTGTCGGTGTGGTCGCCGATGATCTTGATCGAGTTCTTGTTGGCGCCGACGGTACCGTCGCCACCCAGACCCCAGAACTTGCACTCGATGGTGCCGGGGGCTGCGGTATTGGGCGCATCCTCGGCCTCGGGCAGGCTCAGGTTGGTCACGTCATCGACAATGCCGATGGTGAACTCGCGCTTGGGCTCGTCCTTCTTGAGCTCCTCGAAGACAGCGAACGCGGACGCGGGAGGCGTGTCCTTGCTGCCCAGGCCATAACGGCCGCCGACAACCTTGATGCCCGTCTTGCCGGCCTCGTAGAGAGCGGAGACGACGTCCTGGTAGAGCGGCTCGCCGATGGAACCCGGCTCCTTGGTACGGTCCATGACAGCGATCTTCTGGACGGTCTCGGGGAGAACGTCGACGAAGTGCTTGATGGAGAACGGACGGAACAGACGGACCTTGACCAGGCCGACCTTCTCGCCGTGGGCGTTGAGGTAATCGATGACTTCCTCGAGCACGTCGCAGAAGGAGCCCATGCACACGACGACGCGGTCGGCATCGGGAGCGCCGTAGTAGTTGAACAGGCCGTAATCGGTGCCGAGCTTCTCGTTGATCTTCTTCATGTAGCCCTCGACGACGGCGGGAAGCTCGTCGTAGACCTTGTTGCAGGCCTCACGGTTCTGGAAGAAGATATCGCCGTTCTCGTGGCTGCCGCGGGTGTGCGGGTGCTCAGGGTTGAGCGCGTGGTCGCGGAAAGCCTGGACGGCGTCCATGTCGCACATCTCGGCCAGATCCTTGTAGTCCCACATGGCGACCTTCTGGATCTCGTGGCTGGTGCGGAAGCCGTCGAAGAAGTTAAGGAACGGGGTCTTACCCTCGATGGCGGCAAGGTGAGCCACCGGCGAGAGGTCCATGACCTCCTGGACGTTGCCCTCGGCGAGCATGGCGAAACCGGTCTGGCGGCAGGCCATGACGTCGGAGTGATCGCCAAAGATGTTCAGGGCGTGGGAAGCGACGCAACGCGCGGAGACGTGGAAGACGCCCGGGAGCTGCTCGCCCGCGATCTTGTACATGTTCGGGATCATCAGGAGCAGGCCCTGAGAAGCGGTGTAGGTGGTGGTCAGAGCACCGGCGCCCAGCGAACCGTGAACGGTACCGGCTGCACCTGCCTCGGACTCCATCTCGACGACCTTGACCGGGGTGCCGAAGATATTCTTGCGACCCTGGGCCGCCCACTGGTCGACATGGTCGGCCATCGGGCTGGACGGCGTAATGGGATAGATTCCCGCTACCTCGGTGTACGCATACGAAACATATGCGGCCGCCTCGTTGCCGTCCATAGACTTAAACTTACGCGCCATATACCCCTCTCCTCTCATATAGGTATACAGGCCCCGGCGATCGCCGGGATGTTGGCGTGATGGGATTTTCGCTGTTGCTTCCAATCATCTGGCAGGCAGGCTCAGCAGCAGGTACATGGCGTGGAGAGAAGGCATGCCGAGGCGAGGAGGGCTGCACGCGCTCCACAAGCCCAGCTACCCGTCTTGCACATGACCGAGCGCCGCAAAGGCCGCATGCCGGATGCTCCCGGGCACGCCCCGGCGATGGGAAGCGCCCGCAACGGAAATCCGCATGCGGGTTTATTGTACCCCGCCGTCAAGTGTAATTTCGGCAAATATAGGCGGGCGGTAAAGGTTTACCTTGGGTGACTGCCAAGGGCCAAAATGGCCCCTCCATCCCTGGGCGACCGGCTCTGGTGCGCCAAGGAGTGTCCCCAAGTGCCGGCAGAAAAGGAACGTCCCTAACTGCCGGCTAGAGGGCACCGAAGAGGATGGCATAGGTAGTGGATTCGCCGAGCTTGAGCTCGTCGCCGGGATTGAGCTGGGCGGAACGGCCGGGCTCGACCTGAATGCAAACGCGCGTGGCCCCGTTTACCACCACGGTTCCGTTGGTGGACGACAAGTCCTCGACGTGCCAGATATTTTGAGCATCGCACCAGATATGAGCATGGCGGGCCGAGACATCGTCGCCGACGTCGGTAATATCGCCCTCACCAGTGGCCAGCGCGCCAATCTCAACACCCTGCTCGCTCGGCTGAATCCAGCGCGGGGCGCTCACGACAAAACTGTTTTGTACGCGCAGCAAGCCCAAGGGGTGCGCCGGGGCGGGTTCGCGTTCGCCCGCGGTCATCGACATGCCAAGCGAACGCGGCGTGGATGTTCCTCCGCCACAGGTCGCGTGCGCGTAGTCGATGGCATAGTTCACCGAGGACCGCACATCCGCCGAACAACCGACGGCGACAAACAGCACCAGCACGGCCTCGGCGCGCTCGGCAGGCATGAGTTCTGCCGCCTGGGACAGGCGATCGAGCGCGTTGCGATAGAGATTCGTGTCCTGGTGGCACTCTTCGAGCGCGCGTACCATCGGTTCACCTGCAGGACCGCACACCATATTGATCACAGCCGTGGAGTCCATGGGATTTCGCTGGCGCAGGGCCAGTTGCGACATAATGCGCGCAGCCGAGGTACCGTATTCGGCAAAGTAGCGATGCTGAAGCGTGCCGACCGGCGCGCGAACGATAAAGCGGGAAACCCAAGAGCGATCGGCGGCTCGGCTCTGTGGGCTGCGGCCGTCGGCGAGCGGACGGGACGAAAGCACCAAGCCGCACAGCTCGATATGGCTCAGATGCGCCGCGCGCTTAAAGATGTCAAACATGGCCCCGCATGGGGTGAGCTCAACTTGAGATGCCATGACCTAGGCCTCCTTAGTCGTAGAAATAGAATCGGACGATACTTCGACAGGTCCGCCAAAAGTACGGGCAGCTGCGGCTCCACCGGCAAGCGGAGTCGCCATCTGGGCTTTTGTGCGTCGTGGTGCCGAAACGGGAAGTTCAAAGGCAAAGCCCATCGCAAGCAAAAACCACGTAAGCGTATAGGTTGCAACCAGAGCGGCAACAAGGCCGCCCATCACGGCGCGTTGGGAAAATACGCTACATGCAGCCACAACCAGCACCGGAACCTCGCAGGCAGAAAGCGCAAGCACACCCTGCAGGAAGCCCGAGCGCCGATCGCGCGCAAGCGCCCCCGCGGCAACGCCGGCTATGCCTGGCAGCGCCAACGCCAGTGCGGCAATAATACCCGGTAGCGACCCAGACCACACGAGCGATCCCAAAGTCGCCGTCACGCGAGCGCCCGACGCCAGCAGCGCGGCCGAAACCACGATCACAGCCCAAACCACGCCACAGACGACCGTCGCGCCGACCATCAGCGCGCGACGAACCGCGCGGCCAGACGCATCCATGGGGCACGGCGTGAGCGGCTCGCCGCGGAGCGAACGGCCGACATTTTGCGC
>ERZ857922.2698-NODE-2698-length-17343-cov-4.621703_pt1 | contig 17343 bp, 9 predicted proteins | sample MGYA00519579_ERZ857922 | MGnify/ENA primary metagenome ERZ857922 (study PRJEB31778, sample SAMEA3449375) | human gut metagenome | biome: human gut; feature: human-associated habitat; material: faeces | place: United Kingdom | collected 2010/2012 ... | reverse complement strand
ATTAAGTCTCTAAAGGCCATTGGGAAGAATCAAGCATTTTACAGAGCTTCCTTAACTTTCTTTTCTGAGGCGCTATGCGCTTCTACGACTTTTGACATAATCCTCGGATTCTTTTCCTCTTCGGCAATTTCTCTTTTTGCCTCAGGTTTCGCTGTGTTTCTCTACAACAATGGAAGGATGAGGCTGAATATCAATACCGCAATTACTCAAGAAGATCAGGAAGCCTTCCGTGGAAAGCAATCAAATTATTTTCCAATTAAAGAAGTCGACTTTAAAAACCTTAAAAAGAACTACGAAATTTTGTCTAAGCGGGACCGGCACTTTTTCGAGTGTTTAAGTTACTTGGTTGCCAAGGGGAGGCTGGAAGTAAGAATTACTTATCCTAGAGGAAGAAATGGGATTGCACATTCCAAATGTGGTTGCTTTTCAGACGGAGAGACAAAGATAGCATTCGAGGGATCGTGCAATTTCACTAGACAAGCAATGCTGGAGAATGTCGAAGGTATTTCTGTCTTTCCAAGCTGGGAAGGAGAAGGGGACAGGAAGAGAATTCGCTCAATAGAAGAAAGGTTTAATCGGATTTTTAAAGGTGATGACCCTAACGTCGTTAGCTTGATGGCAGAAGACTTTGTTGACTTCGTAAAAGACTATTTTCCTCCCAAAGAGATAACAGAGTTATTAAAACAAGAAATCGAGTTTGAAAAAGATTCTGATGCGACTTCAACGCCAAGGGTGAGTAAAGCGCTGGAAAAATCTCGAGAAGTACTTCGAAAATTGCAAGATGAGCCGCACTTCCCATTTGAAAGTGGTCCTAGACCATATCAAATGGAAGCGTTCAATAATTGGAAGAGCAATCCGAGATACGCACAAAAAGGGTTGTTCGCAATGGCAACAGGAACGGGGAAAACAATTACTGCCCTTAATATCCTCTTGGAAATTTACCGGAAAGAAGGTTCGTACAAGGCGATCATCCTTGTTCCGACTAAATCGCTAGCGGATCAATGGGAAGAAGAGTGCCGACGTTTTAACTTTAAACACATTATTCAGGTATCAGGAGACTCGGATTGGAAAGAGCAATTACAGAACAATAAGGAACTCCTTTCCCTAGGGGCAAGGGGATTAGAGAGTTCGTTTATTTTGATCTGTCTTTATCGTTCCTTTTCTATGGATGAAAAATTTGATGAGATAACGTCTTTTTCAGAAAAGGACTATAGAAATATCTTACTTATCGCCGATGAAGCGCACAATCTAGGAGCCAAGAGTCTTTTAAACAAGTTACCGATGATTAAATTTGCCCGCAGGATAGGCTTGTCTGCTACCCCTGACCGATATTTTGAGCCGGAAGCGACAGAGAGAGTACTCAATTTTTTTGGAGCAAAGGAAAAATTGACCTTTGAGTACTCAATGAAGAAAGCGATAGAGGACGGCATTCTCTGCCGATATTTCTATAACCCCGTAATTGTAGAGTTAACCCCAGACGAACTCCAAGAATATAAAGAGGTTACAAAAAAAATAAGCCGGGTGTGGCAAATGGGAATGAGTCTTAATGAGGACGGACTCACAGGGAATAGCGTTTTGAACACCTTACTTATCCAACGGAAGCGGATTATCCATAAGGCAGCCAACAAGTTGGAGGCTTTTAAAAAGATAATCTCCCAGTTGTATGAGAAGAACGGCGGGATTAGTTACACGTTAGTTTATTGTCCAGAAGGTTATGCTGCTGATGATAAAGAAGGTGCGAGCAAACACTTAATCGATAATTTTACCAAGGCGCTAAGAGAATTAGACGAAAGAATCATCGTTGCGCAACTTACAGGAGAAACGGAAAATCGGAAGCAGTTAATCGAGGACTTTTCAAAAGGAAAATTAAATGTCTTAACGTCCATGAAATGCTTGGACGAGGGAATAGATGTACCTCGCGCTGAAATAGCAATATTTTGCGCGAGCACAGGTAACCCCCGTCAATATATCCAGAGAAGAGGGAGGGTATTGCGAAAAGCAAAGGGTAAATATAGTGCACTAATTTATGACCTTGTCGTTCAACCACAACTTGTTCAATTTCTTGATCCCAAAGAAGCATTGATTGAAAAAAGATTAATGGAGAACGAATTAAAAAGGGTTTATGAGTTTGCTTCATTGGCCGAAAACAGATCCGGGATTCTTCGGGTTCTCCGGCCTCTTATGGAGAAATATCAAATAGATTATGGGGTGAAGGAATGAGCGTAGTAGCAAAAACGACGGAAGAGTTGATCACGGAGGCACTGTTGGAGACTCCAGCGATAAAAGAAAAAGTCAATGAAAGTGAATTAAATAGTCTGAGAAACGTCTCTGTCGGCGAATTGACTTTAAGTGAGAATCCATATTTGAGAACTCTTTCAATTTTAGTAACAGGAATAACCGACGGAAAAAGCGATAAAGCAATCTATGACCAAATTTGTATTTCTCTGAGGTCGTTAGCGAGACAAGCATGCAATTAAAAGAAATTTCTATTAATAACTTCGGTAGTTTCATTGGCAGAAATGAAATCAGATTTGGACCGGCTCTTACCTTGTTTATCGGGGACAACGGCGATGGAAAAACTACTTTCTTTGATGCCCTTAAATGGGTTCTAGACGCCACGGACACTGAACCTCCGATTCCACGGTTGAGCGAAAAGGTTGGAAGAGAGCTAAAAGATGGAGATGAGGCAGAGTGCTCAGTAGGTTTGGTGTTCATTCATAAAGGTAACAGGTTTACCCTAAAGAAAATTTTTTTTGTGCGTGCAGAGGCAGGCCAACTGATATTTCCTAATTCCGTCAGCCATATTGTCTATATAGAAAATTCGAGCGGTGAAAGAATTCAGGGTGACGCAAAAAAAGTTATAGAAGAGATATTTGATACATCCATTCAGAGCTTCTGTTTATTTAAGGGGGAAACAGAATTAAATGTGCTCAACAACCAAAAATCCCTTGGGAAACTTCTTAGTAAGTTATCAGATATTTCTCAATTTGATAATTACAAAGCAAGAGCAAATAAACTGGAGGCCGATGCGTCGAGAGCTTTTGCTCGGGAATTGCGTGGACATAAGGACACAGCCAGGAAGACAGAAGAAATTCAAGGAAGGCTTGACGAACTGACTGAGAAGAAGGAATCTCTTAAATTATTAATCGAAGAGATGAGGAGAGAGATAAAGGATTCGCAAGATATCTATAACGAACTTCAAAAAAATCGAAGAGTGTGGTCACAGTACAGAGACCTAGAAAAAGATAAGAAAAAGATCATTGATGAAATCGTTCGTCTAGAAAGTGAAACAAAAGTTAATTTAAATATCAAGCTGCTTGACGATTTATGGGTACTAAGAAATTATGGCCCCGTGTTCAATGAGTTCAAAGACAAGGTAGCATTTTGGAGGGATCAAAGACAAAAACTCCAAAATGAAAGAATGAGGGAGGAGGAGAGAAACAAAACCGAAGCCGAGTTAGGTGCGAGAATTCGTACACTCCTGCCGATTCAGGTTCCTGATGAGTCGACAATGGAAGCATTGATAAAAGCAGAGAGATGCGAAATTTGTGGACGTGAAGCAAAGAAAGGAACTCCAGCCTATGAGCATATGTGCCAGCGACTTGCGGCTCTGAAAGAGTACCTTAGCGGATTAAAAAAGGAAGCTCCCGTCCTTCCGCCCTTGTTCGTTTCTAACTACATCTCGGAAATTAATGGTCTCTACAGGAAATTAACAGGAGAAACCCAGGCTGAGCTGAATTTAGCTATGAACAAGATAGAGCCTACACTGCTTAAGCTTGCAAGGGATAAAAAGAAATTATCCGAGCAAAGAGAGGAACTCGAAAGCATCGAAACTGATATCAAAAATCTTCTTATCGCCAATCACATTAATGACGAGCAAGTTTTCTTCGGAGCTACGCAAAGACAGTTTAACGAAAGCATCGAGAATATGGGGAGGGCTCGAGGGAGGGAGCAACAGCTAGAGGAGGACTTGCAATCGTGCTACTCAGAAATGTTAGGCTTAGATGATGAATTGAGAAAATTGGGGCAAAATAAGCCGGAAGTATCGTTTCTCTCCCAAGTTAAGGATGTCCTGACTCAAATCTCATTGGCCTTTGAGCAAGGGAGAGAAAAAAATGCCGACGAGTTTGTAGCCAAGCTTCAAGAAAGATCGAACTACTTCCTTGAAAACTTATGCGCCAATGATTTCAGAGGTTACATTAGATTGCATCGTAACCAAGAAAATGACGAAATTTCAATTCGTCTTGAGGATACTTCGGGAAGAGAAATTGCCCTTCCTAATGCAGCGTTGAAGACTTCACAATATTTAGCCGTTCTCTTTGCAATCTCAGACTTGACTTCGGATAAAAATAAAGAATCTTATCCTCTGGTGTTTGACGCTCCTACTTCTTCTTTTAGCCTTGGAAGAGAGGAGGAGTTTTACAACACCGTTGAGAGATTAGATAAACAATGCATCATCCTCACCAAAGATCTTCTCTTGCAGGATGGAGAGCTTGATATGAAACGAATTAGTCAATTGAACTGCAAAGTTTTTAGGCTTAAGAAAGCTCCTAACTTTGTCCAAGGAGATCTATCGACCATTAGAACTCAAGTCATAGAAATGTAAAAGGAAGAAAGATGGATAAGTTATACGATGCTTGGGCAAAACGGAACCCTGACTGGGAGACTCGGTTTAAAGAGCCGGTCATAGAACGATTCGCAAATTATGGATCAGGAGCCGGTGAGTCGGTGGAGATGAGAGGAAAAATCTTTGGAGGTGGTTACGAGGTTTTCATTCTGGCTTTTTTCATGGGACTTTATGCAAATCGGAAGAGAAGCCTTCCAGAGGATCCTGCTCTTAGACATTGCTTCGGACAGCCAATCGTGTATTGGGGAAATGTCGGGCAAAAAGCCGGAAGAACTGATTACGGGGCAATCAGGGACTACATGTTCGCAGCACTAATCGCACGGACGGATATTGATTTTATTGCGTTAGATAAGGGGGATCTTCCGCTCAGGAAAGCTGTAGATAAGCTTATAGAAACCATGGAAGGGTATGCAAATTATGGGTTCCAACTAATTTTTGATAAACTTCAAAGAGAACCAGATTTTTTCTTCCAGGATGGAGCCTTTTTCCAACTTTTTAAGGAAATAACTGCACCGCAAACAATGGTGGAACCATCTTCAGAAGGACATAAGGAAATCGAACCCGCTCCCCTCTAGTGCAATGAGAGTGTGGCTTTTGTCTAAAGCCACACCTTTCTAAAAGTTTTACTCAATTTGCCGTGCCGCCGACAGTGAGACCGTCAATGCGGAGTGTCGGCATACCGACGCCGGTCGGGACATGCTGTCCATTCTTACCGCAGGTGCCGCAGCCTCGGTCTAATTCAAGGTCGTTCCCCACCATGACGATCTTAGTCAGTGCATCCGCGCCGTTGCCCGTCAATGTGGCGCCTTTGATCGGATCAGTTAATTTACCGTCTTTGATCAGCCAAGCTTCACTCATGCTGAAGACGAAGTTACCGTTCGTAATGTCGACCTGGCCGCCGCCGAAGTTGGAGGCGTAAATGCCGTAATCGACGGAAGAAATAATCTCCTGAGGATCAGATTCGCCTTGGAGCAAATAAGTATTGGTCATTCGCGGCATGGGCAGAAAAGCAAAACTTTCTCGACGTCCGTTGCCGGTGGTCTTTTGCTTCATAAGACGTGCGCTTGTTTCATCGTGCATGAAACCGCGCAGAATGCCTTCATCGATCAGCGTGGTGCAATGTGTTTCATTGCCTTCATCATCAATTGTGAGTGAGCCGCGGCGTCCGGCTATCGTGCCGTCGTCGACAACCGTCACAATCGGAGAGGCAACCCGCTGTCCGACCTTGCCTGTGAAAACGCTTGTGCCCTTGCGAATGAAGTCAGCTTCCAAGCCGTGCCCGACAGCTTCATGAATCAATACGCCGGGCCAGCCGCTTCCCAAGACGACAGGAATGCTTCCTGCCGGTGCTGGGCGAGCGTCCAGATTGCGCACTGCGGCATCCACCGCTTCTCTGGCATATTGTTCAATGACTTCTTCGTTATAGAGATCTAACGTGAATCTGCCGCCGCCCCCCGCTTGACCTTGCTCTTTCTTGCCGTCCTTTTCAGCGATAACGCCGAGATTCACGCGAACCAGCGGTCGAATGTCGCCGATTAAGGTTCCGTCCATCTTCGCGATCAAAATCGTGTCATGCGAAGCACCGACGCAAGTTGTCACCTGTGTGATTAGAGAAGAACGGCTGCGGGCATGCGCGTCCAGGGATTTAAGAAGTTTGATCTTGGCGTCCGTGTCCGCCGCTTCAATCGGATCGACGGCGCGGTAAAGCACTTTCGGGCCGTCCTTAGGAGTCACGTTTACCGTGATCTGGTTGTCCGCGGCCTGCGCAATGGCGCGGACGGTTCTGACAGCTTCAAACAAGGATTCGCGGGAAATTTCTTCGGAATACGCTAAAGCGGATTTTTCTCCGCAGACGGCGCGAACGCCGACACCCATGTCCATGTTGTAGTGACCGGTTTTAACGATACTCTCTTCAAGCACATAACCTTCGGAGACTGAGCGCTGGAAGTAGAAATCGGCGTAGTCGATGTCGTAGCCGCTGAAAAGCGCAAAGGCATCTACGATGTCTTTTTCAGAAAGACCGTTGCGGTACAGCAGAGTCTCGATGGCGACAGAAGTATTGTTATTTGTCATATTCAACGCGATTGTTCAGGGCCGGTAAAAGAGCTCTGACTTGACGAAGGAAGGCTGGATCTACGTCTGCGAAGCAAACGCCCGTTTCATGTCCGTTGAGTTTGCTGATCACGGTGCCCCAGGGATCGACGGCGCAGGAGTGCCCCCAGAAAGCACGGCCGCAGGAAGAGCGTCCGGCTTGTGCGGCGGAAACTACGTAGCTTAGGTTTTCAATGGCTCGGGCGCGCAGCAATACTTCCCAATGCGCTTTTCCGGTGTTCGTTGTAAAGGCGGCCGGGAGAAGGAAGCAGTCGATGTCCTTCTGGCGGCGGAAAAGCTGTGGGAACCGCAAGTCGTAGCACACGGCAAGACCGATCCGGATATCCATGCCGTTTTCTAACGGGAAATTAAAGGAAACCGTTTTATGGCCGCCGACGTAAAGTTCGGATTCGTCGTAGCGTTCCTGCTGTCCTTCGTAAGAAAAAAGATGAATCTTGTCGTAGCGCGCTGCCTCCTGGCCGTATGCGTCATACACCAGCATCGTATTGGTCACGCGGTGCGGATCGTCGGTTTTAAGAGGCATCGTGCCGGCAGCAATCCAGATGCCCAAAGACTTGGCGAGTCCGGACATAATTCTTTGCACCGGGCCGTCCTGATATTGTTCCGCAAGACGAAGTACATCCTTCGGATCATTGCTCATGATCGTAAACATTTCAGGCAGCAGCGCAAGATTGGCGCCCTCCCGAGCAGCCTTGCGAATGAGAGATTCTGCAATCTGGACGTTGGCTCCGATATCCGGGCCGGATGTCATCTGGCAGGTGGCAATGCGTAACATGATTCTTAGTGCTTAATCTTGGTGACAATCGGATCCGACCAGGTTCCGGTCACTTGGTATTCAAAGGAAAAGAGCTTACTTAAAGGATCCTTGAAAATCAATTGAGCCAGGAAGCTGCCGATACCGACGATCGGATTGGCAACCGCCAGGGCAACGGAGGCGCCGGCGGCATTGATATCCGGCAGAACCAGCAGGTGCAGGTCTTCCGTTTCTTTCTGCGTATTCACGTTGCCGTTGATAACAACGGTGGCGCTTCCGCCGATCATCGTCAGATCCTTAATGTTCATCAGGCCGTCGTCCAGAACCGCCTTGCCGCGGATCGTGGAGAAGTTAAAGCCTGCGGAGTAAAAGTCTCTGAAGTCCAGGGTCAGGTAGCGCGTCAAAGACTGCAGCGTGAGCAGAGACAGCAGCTTGGCAGCAGGGCCCGGCTGAATCTTGAGGATTTCGCCTCTCTTCAGATCGATATTCAGTTCTCCGTCGAAGCTCTCGGTGTTAAAGCCGAGGGGAGTACCGACCCAGGATAAATTACCGCTGATCGAGCCGTTGCCGGATCTGACCAGATTCTGCATATCCAGGCGATTCAGCAGGGCGCCGAGGTTATTGATATTGGTATTGATTAAAAGATTCGTTTCGTTGCCGCCGTCGAAACCTTTCAGCCAGCTGCCGGATGAGCGCAGCTGCGCAGCGCTGTTGGAAAGATTCAGCTTTGTAATTTTCCAGAGCTGCCCTTTTGTTGACGGAGTGTTGCGTGCAACTAGTTCCAGCTTGCCTAACCGCATATTGCCGTAGGTTAAATCATCGATAACCGCATTGATTGCGGGCCAGCCGCCTTGAATTTGAACCGGCTTGGATTTTTCTGCGGCGTCTCTTGCAGAGCTCGGGATGAAGAGTTTGGAAATATGCGCGATGAGCTCGGGTTCCTTGCCGTTTTGAGCTTTCTTCCATTCCAGATTGGCATTCATCTGATTGCTGTTGATCGTAATCAGCAAAGAATTCCCGACGGGTCGCCCTAAGAGCGAGAAGTTCGTTTGATTGAAATTGTCGATCTGCAGTTCGTCAATGTTAGCCTTGAGGAAGGCAATATCCGGCAGGACAATGGTTCCGGACGGTTTGGTATCCACTTTTAGATGATCAAAGACCGCCTGCCACGCCTTCGCCGAAACCAGCGGCGCCTTCAAGGAGATCGCATAGCCGTGAGACGGCAATGTCGGCAGACTGCGGTTGCCGATGGCAGCACGTTTGATGTCATTATTCTGCAGGATAAATTCCGAACTCAGGAATCCCTCAATCATGATTCTGAGATCCGTGGCCTTGTTGTCTGTGACGATATTGAGGTCCAGAGGTGCAGACAAAGATGCCGGTTTTTCCATAGGAGGCGGCAGCTTGCTCTCCAAGCCTGAAAGCGAGCTTTTAACGTTCACCGTGACCTTTGGGCCGACGGTTACATTGACTGTAAAGGGCGTCTTGCCGCTCAGATATTTGTCTGCGGCTTTGGCAAGCATCGGAACCGGAATAACCTGCGGCAATGCCTTAGCGGCGATGGTTCCGGAAGCAGAAACCTTAATATTGCCCTTATCGTCTGTGTCGAGCGTCGCTTTTACGGCATTGCCGAAACAATCGGCGGTAATGCCCGTGCTCGAAGCACCTTTGTCATTGAAGTTCACGACGCCGATGGCATGAGTCAAATCCGGAATCGAGAAATCATTGAACTTAACTGCATTATCTTTAAGCGTAAAAGCGCCGGAAACAGCAACTTCACCCGGACCGTCAAGCGGGATCTTCAGTTTGAGAGTCAGATCTCCGTTGCCGGTGCCCTCGGCCTTTTTGAAAAGACCGCCGGTGTAGCCGTCAACTGGAGAAGTCTTCACGTAAGACAAGAAACCGGGGAGGGCGCCGGACGCCGCTGCGTCTACATCCAACCAAACGGTATCCGCAGAGAAGGCGGGAATGTCGACTTGTGCATGCGTAAGCTGTACACCTTTATAGGTCCCGCGGTTGGCACTAATGGCCATGCCGTCGCCTTCAAATTTGACTACGCCGCCGACTTTTTCAAAGAGCGGCCAAATTGCTCCGCGTTTCGGAGAAGCCTTTGGATTGTCCAGAATGTTCGGATAGACATCGAGAAGGACGTCCTCTGCATTAACGGATACCAGAAACTGATGTTCTTTAGATTCATGGAAGGGAAACTCGTGGAGCGGCCCCTTAAGAACGGCGTGGCCCCCGGTGGCTTTGCCCTCTAAAAGACCGTACCGCAGCCAGGTGATTGTGTCGTTGCCGACAACAAGCGGCATGTATTTCCAAACGGCAGGGACGTTTCCGCGTAAAACATCGGCTTTAAGGTCTGCGGTTCCGAGGGGAGTGTTGTCGGCGTTAGTGTACGTCCCATTGACCTTAACCGCAGCATCGGCGTTCTCAATCAGAACGTCTTTGAACTCGAGTGAAATGCCGTTAACGGTATTCCAAACCACGGTTCCTCCGATGCTGTCGAAATGGAAAGCGGCTGCTGGGAATAATCCTGGAAGAGCAACCGACGCGTCTTTTGTTGTGAGTACGGAGGTACCCACGCCATCTTTAAGGGTAATGTCGGCGCTGAGATTGATAAATCCCGGAAGCCACTGGGTATTGTCTTTGCCGGAGGCCCCGAAAGAGCAGAAATTACGCAGAGAAAGTTTGCCGTTGTAATGCTTGGGTTCGCTTGGCAGCCCCTGCCAATCTAAGTCCACATTAACGAGCGATCCTGAGAGCTTCCGCTCGGCGACGAAATCCTTGAAAGACTGAGGCAGCGGAAGCGACGGCAGCAAAGCAGTCATGCCCTGGAAAACTAAGCTGTTGGCATTGAAAGAACCGCCCGTGAATTCCTTGTCGTTACGGTCTAACTTCAGGCTCATATCCAGTGGAGGTAGTTTTTCTCCGGATTCCAGTTCAAAGGAGAAGTTTTCTGTCGACAGGCCGTAGGCCTTGTCCGACATATTTCCGGAAATCTTGCCCTTGACGAACTTCAGGCGCAGAGGTGCTAAGTCAGGCAGCTGGAGGTCGACATGAGACAGGGCTCCGATAAAACTTGCCGAGGACGGAGACCATTTCTCAAAGTTTGCCCACAGAGAGCCTGATCCTGTCCCTTTGTATTTGAAGGAGAAGTCAGGCAGCCATTTGGCCAGTTCGCCGAAATTTATAAAGTCAGTCTGCGCGTAGAGCTCCGCATCCCAGTCGGCGAGCTTAGACGGATTGAGCGCCGGGGTCTTAAAGAGCGCGCGAACGGTAATCGGAGAAGCGATCGCCGACGGGAGCGTCAGCGTAAAGGCCAGCTGCTTGTCCCGGGAGGAGCCGTTATAGGCGACGTTTACGTTCTTGATTTCAAGTGTTTTGTTGCTCTTCTGATCATGAATCAGAATCGTGCCGTCTTTGATTTCCAGAGACTTCTGCTTTAAAAGAAGCATGACGTCGGACGGCAGTTTCGTCGTCAGCGCATGCGTCTCTGTCTCGCCGGACATGAGTTTTTTGAGATTGACCTTTCTGCCCAATACGGAGAAGGACATCGGTGCCAGGCGGCGAACTTCGACTTTAGGGTTGTTTAACGTGACGGATTCGAAGATCGGAGTGAGGTTTGTTAAAGAACTAAGAGAAAGCTTTGCAGTAAGAGATTCAGCTGTGATCGGGTCTTTGCCCGGTTCGCCGAGTTCGATGTTTTTAAGCGTGATTTCGGGAGACAGCCCCTGCCAGTCGGTGTCGAGCGATCCGAACTGAACGGGAATGTCCAAAACATGAGAAATCTTGTTTTCGATCTTGGATTTATGTTCGTTCAGATAAGGTGCAAGGCAGTAGCGCGCTCCGAGCCATGCGGCGCCGAGTGCAAAGTAAAGGATGACTAAGAACCAAAGAATGGTCCTCCAGGCATACCCGAAAAAGCCTTTTTTAGGTTTTGTTGGTGTGGTTGATGTCTGTAGTTCGGAATTGTCCGTCATTTCCCGAATCCTTAAACTTTTTTCTGATCTTCTAAGTATCGCTCAATTTCCCATAAATAAACTCTAATATTGGAAGATAGACTCATTTTTAGCTTCCAAAAACAATATGTCTGCAGCACTCCAATCCTCCGATCTCCTTCCTAAAGTTCTCAGGCTTTCTCTCTCGGAAGTCCCTGAAGTCTCGGCGTATTTCAAAAACACACTCCGTTCCATGTTCGGAGAAGACGAAGATAAAGTTCGGTCTTATGTACAGGAAATCTCTCAGACGCCCTGGGCGCCGGAAAAAATGCGTGAGCGACTATCCGGTATCGAAGACGGCGAGGCGCTTAAGAGTGCAATGCGTCGTTTGCGCCGAGACGTGATGATGAATCTTGTCGCGCGCGATATTTCCGGCTTGGCGAATTTAGAAGAAGTCGTCACCGTGATGTCTGATTTAGCAGAGATCACGATCGACCGCACGGTTTCCGTCTATGCCAAAGAGCTGGCGAAGCGATTCGGCGTTCCGCGCTCGGAAACCGGTGTTCCTCAGGATCTGATTGTGATCGGCATGGGCAAGTTAGGCGGCCATGAACTGAATGTCTCAAGCGACATAGACCTGATTTTCTTCTACGACTGCGACGGCGAATGCGGACCGACGCCGGAATATCCGAATGTTCGCAAGATCATCAGCAATCAGGAGTTCTATGAGCGGCTCGCCAAGAAAGTCATTCCGGCTCTTTCCGAAATCACTTGGGAAGGCTTTGTGTTCCGCGTGGATATGCGTCTGCGTCCGAACGGAGATTCCGGTCCGATTGTGGGCTCAAGCGACATGCTCGAAGAGTACCTGATGACGCAGGGACGCGACTGGGAGCGCTTTGCATGGCTCAAGGGCCGTGTCGTTAACGGCCCGGTGTTTGCTTCTGAGGAAGACTTCAATATCCAAAAGAAAAACATCAACGATATTGTCCGCCCGTTCGTTTATCGGAAGTACCTGGATTTCGGGGCGATCAGTTCTCTTACCGACCTGCACGCAAAGATTCGTCTCTCGACGCAGAAACGTGCCTTGGAGAGTCTGAAAGAAGGTCAGAACATTAAGCTCGGACGCGGCGGTATTCGCGAAATCGAGTTCATTGCGCAGACCTTCCAAGTGATTCGCGGCGGACGCAACCCGTTCTTAAGAGAACGCTCTACGCTGAAAGCGCTTCAGGCGCTCGCATCCGAGAATATTCTCGCTAAAGATAAAGCTGAGATGCTCTCGAAGATTTATGTGTTCCTTCGCAATGTGGAGCACGCACTGCAGTACGAAAACGATCAGCAGACACAGCTTTTTGCCGCCGATCCCGAACACAGAAAGAGAATCGCGAGGATGCTGGGCTTTACTGTCGAAGATCTGCAGAAACAGTTAGAGCTTTCGACGGAGTACGTGGCGGCAAGGTTTGATGAGATTTTCCAGACCAAAGAAGAGGTCAGCGAAGAAGACTGGCCGCTCGGCTGGGAGACCGGTTGTGCAGAAGCACTGCCCGGTTTGGCAAAAGTGCTTGAGCGAAACGGTTTTAAAGAAACCGAAGAGCTCTCCCAGCTCATCCTTAACCTTATGTCGCTGCGCGCCTTGAAGCTCATCAACGCGGGTGCCCGGCAGCGTATGGTCACGCTGGTTAAAAACACGGTTGAAGGCAAAAATAAACCCGAGCATTTAAAAATCATCTCCCGCGAAGAGCTTCTGCGCCGCTGCATCAAGTTCTACGAAGTGATCGCGGGTCGTCCGACGTATGTGTCTTTGCTCCTGCAGTATCCGCTGGCGGCAAAGCGCCTGGGCGACGTACTGGGCAACGGAAAATGGGCGGCCGAATATCTGAATCGCCATCCGCTGCTCTTGGACGAGCTGTGGGATGAACGGCTGAGCCAGATTGACGACTACACTCCGGTGGATTTCTCTTTCTATATCGAACGCACGCGGGCGCGTCTTGCGGATATTCCGGAAGACGATCAGGAAACCCGCATGAACCTTATCCGCGAAGTCCATCACGCCCGTTTGTTCCGGCTGTTCTTGGCGGACATGGCCGGACGATTGACGGTGGAGAGATTGGCCGACCAGCTCTCCGCGCTGGCGGACGCCACACTGGAGATCGTTATGGAAGAAGTGTGGAAGACGGTTCCGGGACGTCACATCGAGCGTCCGAAGTTCGCCATCGTGGCTTATGGAAAACTCGGCGGCAAGGAGCTTGCTTACGCGAGCGACCTTGATCTGGTCTTCTTATTTGAGGATGACGCCCAAGACGCTGAAAAGATCTATATGCGCTTTGCGCGCCGCCTGATTAACTGGCTGACGGCTACGACCGGCTCCGGCGTCCTCTTTGACGTGGATATGCGTCTGCGCCCGAACGGAGAGTCCGGCATGCTGGTCTCTTCTGTGGATAGTTTTGAGAAGTATCAGAAAAATGAAGACGGTACCGGCGCGTGGCTCTGGGAGCATCAGGCATTAACGCGGGCTCGTTATGCAGCAGGCGACCGAGACATCGGTGACAAGTTCGAGAAAATCCGCATCGAAATACTCCGCCGCGAGCGAAACGCCGAAGAGACGAAGGCTGAAGTACTCAAAATGCGCCAGCGTATGCACGACGGCCATCCCAATAAAACGGAGCTTTTTGATGTGAAGCATGACGAGGGCGGCATGGTGGATGTGGAGTTCATCGTTCAGTATTTGGTGCTTCAGTATTCCGCCAAGTTCCCGCAGCTTGTCAACAACTTCGGCAACATCAAGATGCTGGAGATGGCGTCTGACGCCGGCCTGATTCCGAAAGACCTGGCGCTCGAAGTGTCGGCTATTTATCGCAAGTATCGGCGCATTCAGCACGAGTTCCGGCTGAACTCTCCGAGCGTGCCGGTGCGTGTTCCCAAAGAAGAGTTTGCGGACGATGCGGCGAAGGTTCGTGAGCTCTGGTCGCTCGTTTTTGGTCCGTCCGAAGGTCAGGAGGCATAAAAGGACCTAAGCTAAAAGGCAGTTTGAATCTTCTTAGCTTATGAGTCTCGCTGCTTCCGACTACCGTGCTCCTTGGTGGCTGCCCGGCGGCCACCTGCAAACCATTGTGCCTGCCGAACTGTTTCCGAAGGCCAAGGTGATCTATCGCCGTGAGATTTGGAATACGCCCGATGACGACATCATTGCCGTGGACTGGTCGACGCCGGAACCCATTGATCCGAAGGCGCCGATTATGGTGCACATCCACGGTCTGGAAGGGTCTTCCAACAGCCACTATGCCCGTGCGCTGATGGCGCGCTGCGGTCAGGAAGGCGTGCGCGGTGTGGTGATTCACTACCGGGGCTGCGGCGGCGTCACCAATAAGAAGCTTCGTGCTTATAACGCAGCCGATGCCGAAGAGCTGGATTGGGAGTTTGCGCGGCTGCGCGAACTCTACCCTGAAGCTCCGATCTATGCGATGGGCGTCTCGTTGGGTGCCAATAATCTGCTCTTTTGGGCCGGTACCCGAGGCGAGGATGCCGCAAAGCTGGTCTCGGGCATCGCTGCGGTCTGTTCGCCTCTGGATTTGGTGGGCTCGAGCTATGTTATTCGTAAAGGATTCAGTCGGATTTATGACTTGAATTTCATCTCGACGATGAAGAAAAAAGCGCTCGCCAAAGCCAAGCGTTTCCCGGGTGTCTTAGATGTCGAGAAAATAAAGAAGATTCGCTGGCTCTGGCAGTTTGACGATCTTTTTACGGCACCGATTTTCGGCTACAAGGACTACATGGACTACTGGACGAAATGCTCGAGCAAGCCCCATTTAGGCGGCATCCGATTGCCGACACTGGTGCTTAATGCCAAGAACGATCCGATCGTGGGATACGAAGTTTTACCGAAGATTGATGAAGTTTCTAAGTTTGTGACGTTAGAATATCCCGCTGAGGGCGGCCATTGCGGGTTCCCTCGCAAACCGAACGAAGGAAGCCTCGGATTTCTGCCGACACGCACCTTCGATTTTTGTTTCCGCGGCCGCTGAATGTATCTAATTTTCCCCCGGTATGTGCAGCCGGAAACGGAGTTGAAATGCCTTTAAGAAGTACCAAAGACTATTCAGTCGGAATCCTCTACTTTATCCTCTTTATTCTGACCATCCCGGCGATGAACTGGGTGGTGATGAATGTCGGCACGGTTTGTACCGCCGACGGCCCCTGTTTGATTCCGGTTTGGCCCGGCATCATGGCTCCGAGCGGCGTGCTTATGGCCGGCGTAGCACTGGTGCTCCGCGACGGACTGCAGGCCAAGCTTGGTGTTCGCTGGTCGCTTTACGCCATCATTATCGGCGCAGCGCTGTCCGCACTTTTTTCCGAACCGTCCCTGGTCTTGGCTTCCGTGATGGCTTTCTTCTTCTCCGAATTGGCTGACCTCGTGGTCTACACACCGATGCGCAAGAAATGGCCGGCTTGGGCCATTATGGCAAGCGGCTTGGTCGGCTCCATGGTCGACAGCGCCATCTTCCTTTCTCTGGCTTTCGGCTCCATTGAATTTATCTTCGGACAGGTTCTGGGCAAGTTCTGGATGTCTCTTGCCGTAGCTTTGCTTATCGGGTATCTTCATAGCCGCCGCGCTAAAGCGGTTCAAGACGAAATCCTTTCCCGTTAAGAATTAAGAAGATATGACTGAAAAGAGCCCGAAGACCGCGGTACTCCTTATTAACCTCGGTTCTCCTGATGAACCGACTGCTTCGGCGCTCAAACCCTATCTGCGGGAGTTTCTCTCCGATCGACGGGTTGTCGATTTAAATCCGATTTTTTGGCAGACGCTGTTAAATTTGGTCATTCTGCCGCGCCGCAGTCCCAAGTCCGCCGCGCGTTATGCGCAGGTTTGGATGAAAGAGGGTGCGCCGCTGAAGGTCTACACCGATCGCATCGCCGATAAGCTGCGTCAGCGCCTGCAGGAAAAGGCCGTTAATGCCGATGTGTTTGTCGGCATGCGTTACGGCAATCCTTCGCAGGTCGAAGTTTTTAAAGCGATTCACAACGAGCACGGTTTTGACCGTGTCCTCGTCCTCCCGCTTTATCCGCAGTATTCCTCCTCGACGACGGCCTCTGTTTCCGACGCCGTCTCGAAAGCTATGCAGCAGATGAAGAGCCACCCGAAGGTGCGCTTCATCCGCGACTATCACACGCATCCCCTGTACATTAAAGCGCTTGCCGATCAAATTCGCGAGCATTGGGCAAAAGTCGGTCCGCTCGGCGAGAAGGACCGATTGATGCTGTCTTTCCACGGCATGCCGGTCCGCTACTGCAGGGAAGGCGATCCCTACCCGAAACAAGTTCGCGCAACGGCTGACCTCCTGATCAAGGAACTCGGGGCGGACCCGACAAAGGTAGTGCTTTCCTACCAGTCCCGTTTCGGTAAGGAAGAATGGTTAAAGCCTTACTCGGACGACACGGTTCGCGAACTCGTCGGAGAGGGCATTGAACGATTAGACGTTATCTGCCCGGGATTTCATACCGACTGCCTCGAGACGATTGAAGAAATCGGCCTGGAGCTCAAGGAGACTTGGCAGAAAGCAGGCGGCCAATCCTTCCACTACATTCCTTGTCTGAATGATTCCGAGGCTTCCGTTTCGCTGGTTGAGAGCATCGTCGAAGACGAACTTCGTCACTGGCCGGAATAATTTTGTTACTTTTTTCGCTTGAAAAAACGAGCTAAGGGAAAACCCTTTGGTTTTCAAGCGCTAGGCGGGTGTTATTCCCGTATATCGTTTAATTTGCTACAGATTTTCTCTTCCTGATTTGCTTAATTCGGGTGATGTCGGCTCTTGAAAGGATGGGCTGTTCTCATAATGTCATTCATCAAAGGTTGAAAAAAGGATCGGGCGACCCCATATCAACCATTAAAGGGTTCGGGACAACCGGACCCC
>ERZ857922.2679-NODE-2679-length-17459-cov-17.298437_pt1 | contig 17459 bp, 16 predicted proteins | sample MGYA00519579_ERZ857922 | MGnify/ENA primary metagenome ERZ857922 (study PRJEB31778, sample SAMEA3449375) | human gut metagenome | biome: human gut; feature: human-associated habitat; material: faeces | place: United Kingdom | collected 2010/2012 ... | reverse complement strand
AATTTTAGTCCCTAAAGTAAGGTAGCAAGCATCTTCTTTTTGCTTCTCGAGATTGTATTATATAGTAATTTTTTTATATTTCAAGGCTTTCGACAAATAGTGACAAATGTTTTAATCAAAACGTTAAAAAAGACAATATAAATTGCCTTTACCATGAACTTCCGCCGCCACCGCCGGAACCTCCTCCTGAGAATCCTCCTCCAGATGATGAAGAACTACCACCACTTGATGATCCGCCACCTGTTGATGCTGGTACAGATCCCATGGTTTTATTTAAAGAATTCATTGTTTCATTCATAAAATGATCCATTGTATGATAACTAAAATTAGTTCCACTATACCATGAAGGTTCAGCTAGTGTTATATTTTCAAATTGTTTAATCCATTTATCAGTTATTCCCAGAACATAAACATATGGTAAAATATCATAAAAATAACTTGGATTGCTACTAACCATTTCTTCTAATTTTTCTTTTTCTGCTGTTGTCAAAAATCTTTTGAAGCCCTTTATTTTGCCATACATTTCAGATCCGTATTCAGTACGTTTTGGAATATATTTTAAACAGAAAGCCATAATTAATAAACAAATAAGTTCAAACAATAATACTAATTTATTATCAATATATTGGAATACAAAAGCCCCACCCATAATCATAAAATGCATTGTAGTAAATCCTAACCAAAATACTTGAAAAATTGTATTACCTTTAGCTGCAAAACCAACAATAAAAAATATTGAATAAAACACTAATAAAAATACAGCAATTATAAATTCTTCTACTCCAGCATTATTATATACTGATAACCCTATTGAAAAAATTACACTTAATATCATATTAATTATAATAGCAATTGTATATTTTTTATTTTTAGACTCAAAAATAGAAGTTGAAAAATTATCGTTACGTTTTTCTTTTTTTATTTGTTCAATTGTTCTATAAAATTTGTTTTTTAATCTACTAGGTTTTGTAACATCATCGTTTTTAAACATACCTTCTAAAAAGTTTTTTTCACTTTCATCATCACCATCATAATCTTTTAGCTTTTTAAATTTAATATCCTTCTTTTCATTTTCAATAATTTCAATATAACCTTTACTAGCTAAATAAATTAATAGTGACATTATATCTTTGTTATTTATTTTTCCTTTATAAATATAAGCAACATCTAAACTATTAAAACCATTTGGTGCATTAAATTCTACAGTTTCTATAACATGCTTATCAATACCCTTTGAAAGTAGTAAAATTAAACATACTAAAGTTAGAATACCAGGAATAATAAATACTAAATTATCCATTATTTTATCTATTAATGGAATTTGAAAATACCCTTCTTCTAACTGGCACCTTACTGTTATTCCTTCACCAGGATTTAACATTCCAGTATATTTTCCTTCAATTACATTATCTTTTATTTCATAGTCAATTAAATCATTATCAGTTGAACCATAACTTCCCGTTGCAAAACCAAGTTTACTTTCATCAAAATCTTTTGGCATATGAATTTTAAAAGTTACATTATTAATTATAGTATCCCATTCATTTCCTATAATATTAAAATATATTTCATCAAAATCTTTTTCTTTATCATTTGATAAACGATAATTATATTTTATTATATATTCTTTTTTTCCCGTAAGTGTTTTATTAGCACTACCTATTTTTAGTTTTAATTTACCATTTTCTTTAGATTTTGAATATTTTTCATTTATATTAATATTTGATATTTTTGCTTTATTCTTGGAAAAACTTCCATCTAATCTTTTTATTTCATTTTTAAGTGGAATATTTCTTATAATTCCATGTCTATTTTCATTAAAATAAACTGTTATTTTTTCTGTAATATCAAACGAATTATTTTCATTTACTATCATATCTACATCATAATTTTCTATAATGTATCCAAAATCAAAATCATTATCATAAGCAGCATTTACGTCATTAAATATAAAAAAAGAAGATATGATAATTAGTAATTTTAATATTTTTTTCATATCTCTTATTCCTCCTCTTTATTTTCTAATTTAATTAAAACTTCACGTGGCTTAGATCCATTAGATGGTCCTATTATTCCTCTATCTTCTAATAAATCTATTATTCTTGCAGCTCTATTATAACCTAATCTAAATCTTCTTTGTAATAACGAAGCACTAACTTTACCTGTTTCAACAGCAAATTTAACTATTTCATCATAAAGAGGATCATCATATCCATCAGGCCCACTTCCAACACCTGATGCTTGTGTATTTGAAACAGGAGCATCTAAGTTCATTGATTCATCATAGGAAGCAACTTGTTCTTTACAAACATAATCAATTACTCTTCTTATTTCATCATCAGATATAAAGCATCCTTGAATACGAACTGGAACATTTTCACCCATTGGCAAATATAGCATATCACCTTTTCCGAGTAATTTTTCAGCGCCACTCATATCTAATATTGTACGTGAATCAATATTTGATGCAACAGCAAATGCTATACGAGATGGAATATTAGCTTTTACTACACCAGTAATTACATCAGTAGATGGTCTTTGAGTTGCTACAATTAAATGAATTCCTGCTGCTCTAGCCATTTGCGTAATACGCATTATTGAATCTTCAACATCTTTAGCAGCAACTAACATTAAGTCAGCAAGTTCATCTATTATAACTACTAAATAATGCATTTTTTTCTGAATATTTTCTGGATGTTTTTGATTTTCTTTAACAATATAATTATTATAACTCTCAATATTCTTTACCCCTGTATCACTAAATGTATCATAACGCCTTTCCATTTCAGCAACAACTTTTTGTAATGCAACTGATGCCTTTTTTGCATCAGTAATTACTGGTATTAAAAGGTGTGGAACACCGTTATAATTAGATAATTCAACTTTCTTAGGGTCAACTAGTACTAATTTACATTCATCAGGACGATATTTCATTAAAATAGATGCAATTATACTATTAGTACATACAGATTTACCACTTCCTGTAGAACCTGCAATAAGTAAGTGAGGCATTTTAGATAAATCTGCAAGTCTTGCATTACCCATGATATCTTTTCCTAAAGCAACGTTAATTTTTCCACCATCTTGATTTTTAATTAAAATTTCTTTAATTTTAACTGGAGAAACTGATGCATTGGGAATTTCTATACCAATAGTACTTTTTCCGGGAATTGGAGCTTGTATTCTAACATCTTTTGCCGCTAATGCTAAGGCTATTTCTTTATTTATTGCACTAATGCGACTTAATTTTGTTCCAGCTGGTACAGTTAGTTCGTATTGCGTAACTGCTGGTCCAACATGGATTTCTACAACTTTACCAGCAATTTGAAAATCTTTTAATACTCTTTCAAGAGTATCCTTATTAGCTTTTATAAATTCTGTTGAATTAACTTTTTTAGGTCTTTGAGGATCGTCTAATAAACTTAAAGGTGGTAATTTATAATTACTAGGAACTACATCTTTATCTTTAGTTGGAGTTAAAGTTTCTGGAACTTCAGTATTACTAAAATTATTTTTCTTTAATTCTTCAACACTAGAAATAATAATCTTATCATCTTTCTTAGAATCTTCTTCCTCTTCTTCATATTCTAATGTATCAACATTAAATTTCTTTTTAGGTTCTTTTTCTTTATGTTCTCTTTTAAATATTCCAAATATTTTTGAAAACATATCAGTTAATGTTATTTCAAATAACATTATAAAGCCAAATAAAGCTAGTATTACCATAACAATATATGTTCCAACTTCTCCAAAACATGCAGATAGTATAAAAGCAAAAAGTGCTCCAATTATACCCCCACCAACAGATATAGAAGTTTGACCAGTTGCTCCTATTTTAGCAGCTGGACTAATTGTTTGAATTCTACTCATAAAATTATCTATAGTTGTTTTTAAAATATCTGATGATTTAGCACATTCTTTAATAAAAGGTACATGTGACCAAACTAAAAGAACAATTATTAAAATATAAATTCCTATTAATCTCGAAGAAAAGAATTTAGGCATTTTTCTTTTAAATAACATATATGTTCCTAAATATAGAACAAAAAGTAAAACTAAAACCCACCAATTTCCTAATAAAAACATTGCAAATTTTTTTATTAATGTACCAACTGGACCAAACCCTACACCAATAATTCCAATTAGAATTAATAAAAGTCCAGTTAATTCTACACTATATTGAAAAGATTCTTTTTCTGCTTCTTTTGTTTTTTTCTTTTTTGCCATTATAACCACCTTATCATATATTTAAATTATATAATATTTACACCCTTTTTGCAAAGTTATTTAAGAAATTTAGCATTTAAAAACTATTAGAATTCTAATAGTTATAAAAGTTCTTTAAACGCCTGGTTAAAACCAGGTGTTATATTAATTATTTCATGATTTTTAACAGCATCATTTATTAAGTCTTTATAAGGTATTAATTCTTCATAAAAAATACATTTTTTAAGTTCTGGATTAATTACTGGGTGCTTAGGAACAAATATAGTACAGCAATCCTCATATGGTAAAATACTAGTTTCAAATGTTTTAATTTTATTAGCAATATCTATTATTTCTAATTTATCAAAACATGCAACTGGTCTTATTACTGGAATATCTGTAACAGCATTTATTACACTCATACTAGTTAATGTTTGACTAGCTACTTGACCAATGCTTTCACCATTTACTATAATCTTACATCTATTATGTTTAGCAATTTGAGTAGCAATTCTATACATCATTCTTCGCATAATTGTTACTAAATATTCATGAGGAATATTTTTATAAATTGCTTCTTGAATATTTGTAAAATTAACTACATGCAATTTTATATTTCCATTATACTCTGCTAAAATTTCTGCAAGTTTTTTTACTTTATTTTTAGCTTCAATAGATGTATGAGGAGGACTTTCAAAATAAAGTGCTTCTAACTTAACACCCCTTTTGCTGCAAAGATATCCTGCAACTGGTGAATCAATACCACCAGAAAGCATTAGAATTCCTTTACCAAGAGTTCCAACGGGATAACCTCCGGCACCATTAACCTTATCAAAGTAAAAATAGAAAGCATCTAATCTTACTTCCACATTTATAAGTAACTCTGGATTATTAACATCTACTTTTTTATTTTCTATGTTAGTTAAAATTACAGCACCAAGTTCTTTACTAATCTCCATACTATTTTTAAAGAATTTTTTGTTACTTCTTTTAGTTTCTACTTTAAAAGTTGTAAAATTTCTATCTTTAACTACATTAACTAACTCTTTTTTTAAAATTTCATAATCATTTTCAATTTTATAACCAATGTTTATTTCATGAATTCCAAAAACTTTTTGTAATTTTTCTAAAACTTTGTCATAATTATTGTCATGTGCTTCAACAAACATTCTTCCTTTATCAAAATTAATATGTGTATTCATACCACTTAAAGAATTTTCTACATTAGTTTTCAAAGCACTTAAGAATAAACCAATATTATCTTTTTTTGTTGTTAATTCACCATATTTAATTATTATTATTTTTTGCATATTTCACCTCTTTTTTATATAAATGAAAATTTAATTTATCAAATTATGTAATTTATGATAAACAAGTTTAAAACTATTTAAAAATTTATTTATTTCATCAGTAGTAGTTAAATGAGACAAACTAATTCTTATTGTTGACATAGCTCTTTTTTTATCATTATAAATAGCCATTACACTTGTGGATAAGTCTCCACTACTACAAGCTGTATTTGTTCCAATGTAAATATCATATTCTTCAAGAGCATGAATAAAAGTTTCTGGTTTTATTCCATCTAAAGAAATATTTAAAATATGTGGAATTGAAATTTTAGATTTATTTATTTGTATTCCTTCAATATCTTTTAATTCATTAGAAATCTTCTCATTAAGTCTTCTTATGAAATTTTCTTTTTTATCAAGATCCATAACAGCAAGTCTTATTGCTTTAGATAATGAAACAATAAGTGGTAATGCTATTGTTCCAGGATGAAGTAAATTATCTTTCCCACTACCATATAAAACGGGAGCAATATTTATTCTGCTGCTTTTGTAAAATATCCCTATTCCTTTTAGTCCATATATTTTATGTCCTGAAAAACTAGCTAAATCAACATCATGAAAATTAACTACTACTTTTCCTATAGCTTGAGTCATATCAGAGTGAAAAATAGTATTTTCGTTTTCTTTTTTTATTATTTGGCGAATCATTTTTAATGGTTGTCTTATTCCTACTTCGCTATTAACTGCACAAATGCTTACTAAAACAGTAGTTGGACGCATAAGTTTTTTTAAATCATCAAAATCAATTAATCCATCTTGATCATTATTAACATAACTTATTTCAAAACCTTGAGTTTTTAAATAATCACATATTCTATAAATCGAAGGATGTTCTAATTTTGACACAATTATATGATTACCTTTTCTTGAATTAGCAAAACATGTACCAATTAAAGCAAGATTGTTACTTTCAGTTGCACCACTAGTAAAATAAATTTCACTATCTAAAACATTAAAAATATCACTTATTTGTTTTTTGGCACTGTTATATAAAGTCCTCGATTTAACACCTAGACTATGCAGTGAATTAGCATTTCCTATAAAATCTTTTGTAACTGTATTATAAGTTTCTAAAACATCATAACTCACCGGAGTTGTTGCACTATAATCTAGATATATCATTTAAATCACCTGTAATTATTATATATTAATTCATTAAAAAAAGCCATATAATTATGGCTCTTCAATAATTTTTTTTACTTCTTTTACAACTTTTTTTGCTTTAATTCTAATTAAAATTAAATCAATAACATCTAATGCAGAATAAACACAAATAATAATACCTATTGTTTTTGTAACTAACTTTCCACCATTTACTGGATCAAGTATTAATAAAACTCCTGCTACTAAAGTTAAAATTGCATATATAAAAGTTATTACCCAGAAAGGTATTTTATCATCTCTTAAATCCATTGATATTGAAATTCTGTTAATTGAATTAATTATCATCCAAACTCCAGTTAAAATTGGAATGATTGTTCCTAAAATATTTTCATTCATTAAAAGAATTAATCCTGCAACTATACAAAAAATTCCAAGTAAGAAACTAAATGTCGTTGTAAATCCTGTAGCTCTAAATCTAAAATAATTAATAATTGGAATAACCCCTATCATAATAAATATTACTCCCATAGCTATAGCAACAGATTTAATTACTGTTTCTGGAAAAATAAATAATAATATTCCAAATATTAACATAACTAATGTTGACGCAATAGATGCCCAAAAAATTCTCTTTGTTAAATCTCTCATTTTTACCATCCTCTCTACATAAGAATATTACTTTTTTTAGAAAAATGCAAACAATAATGAATATATTTATAAAAAGGGAGTGATAATTATTAATCATTTTTTTAATCACACTAACCCTGGATTATTCACTCTTTCTGCTGTAGCTGTAGGTGCCGTTTTAGTTGATGACTTTAATGTCTATGAACAAAATTCAATTGGCAACTGGATTATCATGGCGGGGCAATATGTTTTAACTTATGCTGCTCAGCAGCAATTATTAGAATCTAATATTCATAATCACAATGTAAATATTAACAGTAAATCTGCAAAAAATGGCGGAAGTATTTTTACCGATGGAAGAAATAAAAGTAATTGGGATTCAAAAGATGATATTGACATGTTAATTCAAGCTATAAATAGAATCAATCAAGAATTGGAAAACATAAAGAAAAATATGTAAAACATTAATTTATAAGTTTTTTAATAGCAAACTCTAACATATCCAAAATGTTTTCCACTTCCGTTAACCGGGAAATCTATTTTTATGTTTTTTTGATTTTCAACATTTACTATATAATCTTCAATAACATTACAAATAATCGCATTTGCACAAAATGTATTAATCTCTTTTTGGACTAATGAATCATCAAAATTTATACTTGTTCCGTATAAACCATAAGTAGTAGATATACTTGTATTTAAATAAACTTTTTTTACATTTGTTAGTATTTCTATTTCTTTTGAATAAAAATTGCCTTCATCAGAAGAAATAAATTCTTTAGTATGATAACTATTTCAAACTAAATTATTTTCTTTATTTTCATACAAATCATTAACAGCATCTTCTAAATTATCTACTTGCCAATTTTCATTTTTAGGAGTAAATCCGATATCTTTTGCAAAGTATTTATAGGATGCATATACTGTTGTTGATATACATATAATTGCTGTTATTACAATTGTTATAATTATTTTAAAATTAGCTTTTATTTTTTTCTTCATAATTAAGCACCATTTATCCTCTCATACAATTCATTTAAAGAACAACTAATATCAGTACATTCTGTATTTTCATTAGAATATTGTACCTCACTAGCATCTATGGTATAAGTTATTAGTTCTGTATCTATTCCTAAAGTTCCTTTAAATGTCTTACCTTGATAATCATTTTGTGGTTCATCTGTATTTTTAAATGTTACTGTTAATGTATATGTTTTTGTTGTATTTGAATCTATATCAAGTTTTGTTTTTAAATATGATTTATTTTGATTAGTTACTGGTAGTGGTGTTTCACCTACCACACTACCAGTATCATCATTTAATGCATACACTAAATCATCATTAAACTCATTAGTTATATTTTGTAAATAAATATTAAAATCTACTGTTCTATTTGATGTATTTTCTACTGTAAATGTTTTTGTAAAACTATCTCCAGGAATCATATTATTTGCAGTTATTTCATTTGTTCCTGTGAATATTAAATTTAATTCATTAGATTTTATTACTGTCTCTGTTCTATTATTTTCTTTTATTTTTGCACTATAATATGCATATGATACTCCAGATAGTACTAGTACAGTTACTAAACTAGCTATTACTGGTATTAAAAGTTTTTTATTTTTCATATTGTCTTTCACCTATTCTACATCTTCATTATATAATTTAATAATATTTTAGGTCAATTAAAAATTACACATTTTATATATGTAACTTTTATTTTTCATCATAATCATCTAAAAAATTATACTTAAAATCATCTTTATGATAACCAATTATTTGAGTTAAATTAACATTAGCTACACTTTTAAATATATTTTTTTCAATGTATTTATTCTTTTCACGCAATTGTACAACTAACTTTTTCATTTCCAATCTTTTACTTGTTGAATCATCCTCATTAATACTACAATTTTCAGTAAATCTACAAGCACAATTAATAAAAGTTAAATTATTATATTTTACCCATGATTTTATATCATTCTCTTTAATCAAATACATAGGTCTAATAAGTTCTAAGCCTTCAAAATTATCACTGTGCAATTTTGGCATCATTGTTTTTATTTCACCGCTATAGAACATAGATAATAATATTGTTTCAATAACATCATCAAAATGATGTCCTAAAGCTATTTTATTACATCCAAGTTTTTTAGCTTCATTATATAAATGTCCTCTTCTCATTCTTGCACACAAATAACAAGGATTACTATCAGTAAGTGATGCAACTATATTAAATATATCAGTTTTAAAAACATGAATTGGAACATTCAAATCTTGTGCATTTTTTAAAATTATTTCTGAATTAATATCATTATATCCAGGATTCATTACTAGAAATTCTAAATCAAATTTGATTTTACCATGTCTTTTTAATTCTTGAAAACATTTAGCCATCAAAAATGAATCTTTCCCACCAGAAATACAAACAGCTATTTTATCATTTTCTTTTATTAAATCATAATCATTAACAGCTTTAACAAAAGGTCTCCAAATTTCTTTTCTAAATTTTTTAATTATGCTTTTTTCTACATTTTCACTTAATTCACTCATAAAAAATACCCTCTTGGGGTATTATATCATTATTTTATATTTTCTTCACTAATTAATTTACTTAAATATACTACGTTTAAACCTTTAAATTTTGCTTGCTTAAGAATTATTTCTAAATTAGAAATATTTGTATCTTCTTTAACTATTATTATCGAACCATTTTTTAAACTATTTTTTATTTTAAAAACATTATCATTACTTAAAACTAATTCACTATTTATCAAATATTTATTCCTTTTTTGGCAAAAATCCTTGTTATCTTCAATAGCTAAACATAAATTATTATTTAATTTACTCCTATTTAAAAGAATTTCTACTTCATTATAATTTTCAAAATCATTATTTATCATTTCTAATTTATTAGTATTTAAAAAATTATCTTTTTTAATTAAAACATCACATTTAATATTATAATTTTCTAAATATTTTACATTTTTTTCATTATATTCTAATATAATAGAAATATTTTTATTTGATAAATTACCATTAGTTATTATTTTATCCTTATTATCATTTAAACTTATATCAGGTTTTACTTGATCATAAATAAGATAATAAGAATTAAAAGCATTAAATGATTTCATTGCACTAAAACTTTTTTCTACATTTATTGTTAAACCATTTTTACCAGGTATTATTTTATCTTCATTAATTATAGCGTTTACAGATTCTTCTTCATGTTTTTCTTTTTCTTGGTTTATTTGTTTCATAATTGGATTATTACTTTGAACCATCAATGCAATTTTATCAGTATAATAAAAGCTAAACACCATTATTACTATTATTCCAAAATATTTATAAATTTGTTTCAATTAAATCACCTAGTAAAATATATGTTGTTAAATAAAAAAAAGTCTTTTACAAGACTTAAATTTTATATAATTTTGTATTTTTTCTAGTTACATAATATACTGCACCAGCAATAACAATTCCAGCGCCAATTACTGCATAAGGTAAAGCATTTCCTGTTTTAGGATTTGTTACAGGAGGAGTTACTGTAGTTTCTTTACCTTCACAAGTAATTTTCACTTTACATTTTTCAGCAGAGTTAATTTTTTTGAATCTTAAAGTACCGATTGTAAATTGTGAATTTGCTTCTGGAGAACTTGGTGTCATAGTTATTTCAGCTCCAGATACAGTTACTAACCAATTTCCACTACCTTCAGCACTAATATATTCCATATTTTGAAGAGTCATTGTAGCTGCTAAAGCAGTTGAAATACTTCCACCATCACTAATTGTTCCTGTAATAGTAACAGTACAATAATCCTTATCATTAGGGTCTGGTGTACAAGGATCAGACCATCCGATACCATAAGATGCTGCATTTGCCTTAATTGGAAGGATAACCAAAACAGCAAGTGCTATAAAACCTAGAAATTTCTTTATTTTCATAATATACCTCTTTCCATATTCTCTATTTCTATTATGAATACATTATATCATAAAAATACACAAAATCTATATTTTTTTAAAATTTTATAAAAAAAAGTGTAAATTATGATATTATATTATAGTAGGTGGTATGACTTATGAAAAAGATACTTATTAATATTAAAGAAGATTATTTATTTTTTACTTACCGTTCTTCAATCAACAAAGAACAAGGAAATTTATTAAATACAAATATTATATCTGACAATGAACTTGTATTTAGTGAAGACTATATAAATAATAATCAAAAAATAGTTGGATTATTTATTAAAGAGTTATGTGTTGAAAGAGATATTCATAAAGTTAATGTTTCAAAATGTGAATTAGCACTCTTAATTTTAAAAATATTAAAAAAGAACGATTACATAACTTCTTTTCAAATAAAAGAAAACTGTAATTTAACCTATTCTATTTGTGAAGAACTTTTTCATAATAAATATATAAAGCACATTAGTTGTTTCAGTGCTCCTACTTTTATGCTTGAAACTCTAGATAAGTATGATATAAAAGTAGAAACACGTAATGAAACATTTGTTACTTCCAATTTTATGTTAGAAAATAATTTAGAACAGTTTTCAAAAATGTATTATAAAAGTTCAATAAGGTTAACTCCACCTTTACAAAATGATGATATCGACGACTTTTTAACTTTTTGCAAAATAAATAGATATCTTAAAACTATTCATTTTAATAGTTTTGACAATTATTCAATTGAAATTATTTTAAAAATTATTAAAGAAAATCGATTAAAAAATATTAAAATTATTATTCATGATGATTCAAACAATGTTGATAGTATAGAATATTTAAAAAAATTAAATAAAAAATATAAAAAAAGATATAAAATAGTTTTTAAAATTTCTTACTCTGAAAATTATTTAAAAGATAATATTTTTAAGCAAATAATTTTAAATACTTTAAAAATTTGTGGTTTAATTATTTCTGTAATAGTTATTGGAATTATAACTTATATAAGTATTTTTAATTATAAATCGATGCAAAATGTTACTGGAATACAAAAAAAAGTAAATAATGTAATTGAAAAATCACAAGAAGAACAGCAAGAAATTATAGAAGATCATATTGATGAATCAAATAATGTAAATGAAGAAGATAAATATAAAATAGTTAATACTGATATTGCTTCATTAATGATGATTAATTCAGATGTTTATGGATGGTTAAAAGTTAATAACACTAATATTGATTATCCTGTTGTTAAAAGTGATGATAACAGTTATTATTTAAAACACAACTTATATAAAGAAGAAGATAAAAATGGTTGGGTATTTATGGACTTTAGAAATAGCACGACTAGTGAATTGAGTAAAAATACTATAATTTATGGTCATAATATGTATTATAGCGGCGTTATGTTTGGTACATTACATAAAGCTTATCAAAAAGCTTGGTATACAAAACCTGAAAATCAAGAAATTACATTTAATACATTATACAATAATATGAGATTTAAAATATTTTCAATATACAAGATTCCTAAAACTTCTGACTACTTAATTACTGATTTTAGTAGTGATGATGATTTCTTAGAATTTATAAAAATGATTAAAGATCGTAGTATTAATAATTTCAATGTTGATGTTAATGCTAATGATAAAATATTAACATTATCAACTTGTACAGGTAATAATGCAAGACTTGTGATTCATGCAAAATTAATGGAAGAATAAATATTCTTCCATTTTTTAATTATTATTTTCAATTTTAAGATTATAACCTAGTCTATTATATAAACTATTTATTTCAGTATAAGTATATGGAAAATTACCATTAAGCAAATCTAATTCACTTTTATTTAGTAATTTATATATAGTAATTTTATTTTCAGTATCATCAAATATAACATTTCCTGTTATATTATCAATTTCATTAGTAGTACTATATTCTTCTTTAGCTTTATTATACTCTTCTTTGCCATTGAATACATATTCATAAATTCTTAGAGAATTAACATAATAATTAGAAGAATTTATCCCAATTTTATCAGTAGTTGTTAGTGTAGCATTATAATTCGTTGAAACATATTTAGTTGCTGATAAATATTTTTCTGATTTTAAACTTGAAACTATTAATACTCCATTAACATTAGTTTCATTCTTAGAAGTGTCAATAACGTGTATTGGAAATATATACAACCCTATAGATTTATTGTAATTAGTTATATCAAAATCACTATCATATTTATACTCTAACTTAGTTAAATCATAAGAATTAAGAATAAATTGTTGAATTTTAAATTCTTCATTAGGCAATATGTTAACAATTTTAGTTACAACTATAGGTTTAGTTGTATCTTTTATTACTATATATCCAAAATAATTTTTCTTTGAGCATTTTATAGTGTATTTATATTTTCCAACGTCATTTTCTTTAATATTTGAAAAATCAATTTTGCAATTTTTTTCATCTACATAGTCTTCTGCATTTCTATTAATTTTTGTACCCAATTCAACAACTTTATCATTTATTTTTATTTCTTTTGTAGTTTCTCTAGCATATTTTAAAAAGAAATATAATCCAACTCCAAATAAAAGAATTAAAATCATTATTAAAATTATCACTAAGATCTTAATGCTACCTCGTTTATTGTTTTTGGTATCAGTTATTTCTAAAATTTCTACATTATTTATATCTATAAAACTACTATTTTTCATTGTATCAACCCTTATATTATATATAATATTATATCTTTTTTAAAATTAAAAGGCAACTGTTCGTTGCCTTTTAATTATTTTTAATTTTGTTAATATAATATTTCACTCTACTAGCCCAAGATGTACTTGCTGCATATTTTCTATTAATTTGTTCTGGAGTTGTCAATCCTTTTTTGATGTAATTTTTTGATAGATTTCTCATAAAAGATTTTATACCTTCATCTAATGTTTTAAATCTTTTATATGATCCATTTCCGCAACTTGGACCACCTTTCATTCCACCAACGTTATTACAGCTTCTAACAAGTCCACTACATTTACCAGAATCGCATCCAGTTTCATGTAACATAATAGCAACTGCCATATATGGATCTACATCATATTCTATAGCATATTTTGCAATAGTATAACCTTGACCTTTTAGTGTTGATTTCAAACCTCTATTTAATTTTTCTCCTAGTTCTTCTAAAGTCATACCTTCGAATACTATTTCTGGATAAATTTCACTATTATCTATTTCTTCAACTAAAATATCCTCTACAATAACAGTTTTTGTCTCTACCAAAGAACTATTATTAATATTTTTTGTTAAATTTTTAGATTCTTTAGTGTAGTCAATATTATCAATTGATAAATATGACGCTAAAAGTTTCGTATCACTACTTACAACCCTATTATCTTGTTTCACATTATATTCTAAAGAAAATATTATATTTACTAAAACAATTGCGATTACGGTCATTATTATGACCCTAACCGACGGTAATTTTTTCATTACTCTACCTCTCCTAATAAGCGGAAACGAATACTATATTACCAAAAATAACAAAAAAAGTCAAATTTGGCACTCAAAAATGACTTTTTTTAATTTATTGCTTATTTTTTTAATTTTTTTGTATGTTCTTCTTCAGGGTTTATCATATTTACAATTACATAATTATCATAATTTAATGCTGCTAAATAATTATTAAATCTATTATAATCTAAATCTTTTATAAATTGAATATCTAAAAAATCTTCTGAATATTCCTTTTTGTAAGTAAAACTTTTAAAATTTTTATATTTATTTTCAGAATTTCTAATTTCATTTGCAATTATTACTTTTTTCATCAATTCAAATTCTCGTTCATCAACTTTAAATTCTTTTAAATTTTCAAGTAATTCTGATATAAATAAATTGAAATTAAGTGAATTTACTATTATCACTAAATCAATAGTATTTTTATTTAATTCAATAGAACTAGTTATATTACTTTCTATTATTCCATTTTTCATAAATTTTATCATTAAATCAGAACTACTTATTAAATTCTTTTGATATATAATATAATTAAAATAATGCATTTCTTTACATCCAAATCCCTCAGGCATTTTAATTTTTATACCAAGGCCATTAAATTCATGAAAAACATTTCTTTCAATCGTAGCCTCTTTTTCTCTAATATCTAAAGAATTATAATTATATTCAACCAATTTTTTTTCATGTTTTGGAATTTTAGCATATATTTCATTAACATAATTTATAATTTCTTGTTCATTAATATTTCCAGCGATTAATAATGTTTTATTTTCATCATAATAAAAAGCATCATAGCATACTTTCAAAAGTTCAAAATTTATGTCATTTGTTGTTTGTTCATTGCCAATAGCAGATAAACTTTCGTGAAAATAATCAAAATCTGGATATAAATTTCTATGTAAAAGATTATATAAAAATATAACATTTTTATCACATGACATTTTTGCTTCTTCTCTTATTGCTTTTTTTGATTTTTCAACATCTTTTTCTGTAAATATTGGCATATCAATCGCTTCAATTAGTTCTCTTATGGATTCTTTTATATTTTGAATACCATAAAAATAATAACAAGTTGAATTTAATGATGTTATTCCATTTTGTTTATAATTATTATTAGAAAATTTATTATAAATATTCCCATATTTTGAATGCTCACCTAATAAATGTTCTAAAAAATGAGCATATCCAGGACCAACATGATATTTAGTTTTATCATATTCAAAATCAAACCACTTTCCAGATGAGCCATAATTAATAGAATAACTCACAAATGTTTGTTTCAATTTTTTATCATTAAATAAATAAAGAGTTACACCATTTTGAAGGACTATTTTTTTATAATTATTCATTATTTGTCACCTCTATACATAAAAGTGCTTTGTCTTTCAAAAGATTTTGTATATTCTACAATCCTTTTTTCATCGTAAAAATCTAAATTTTTTATTAAATCTTCATAACTATAATCTCCGTTAGAATTTAAAATATAATTAGCTAAATTATCAATTAAAATATTTTTTCTTTCAGATATTAAGAAATAATTTTCTTTCAATTTTTCTTTACCATCTAAAATTAATTTTTTTAATTTTTGTTCATCTTGTATAATATCTATTATTTCATTTACTGCAGCAATAAATTTTTCCTTATTCTCTTTAGATATTTGCCCAAAAAATATTATAGAATTATTTGAATACTTAAAATAAGCTTCAGCATGATATGCAATTTTATATTTTTCTCTTATTATTTGAAGACATAACTCTCTAGAATTTAAGATTGAATTTAATATATTGATAATAGCATAACTATCTTTTTTTGTTGTATAAGTAATATAAATAAATGATTCATTTATTTTATTATCAGGTATTTCAATATCATCTTTTATAATAGGAATTTCATCAGTAAAATCCAAGCTTTCCATTTCACTTTTAAATGGTATAAATTTTCTAAAACTTTCAAATTCTTGAACATCCATATTTCCAACTATTAAACCACGATAAAAACTATTTTCTAAAATTAATTTATTATACATATTTTTTATATCTTCTAAACTAATAGAATTTATTTCATCAATTAATTTATTTATATCACTTGTATAAGTGTATGCTATTTTTGAATTGCTAAAAGTTTGTTCATGATATAATTTATTTATATAATTTTTAATAATTGAATATACATGTCTTCTATCTGCGATAAGTTTTCTTTTTGCATCTTTTAAATTTTGTTCATCAAATAATATATTAAATATTATATTTTTTAAAAATTCATAAACTTCTAAATAATAATTATCTTGAATTATGTCTCTATCTATAAAAGAAAATGAAATTTCTAAAAATGTTTTACTTTCTTTTGCTTTTGTTTCAAAATCTAAATACATAGAATATAATTCTCTTTGTTTATTATTTGGATTTTCATAGATTTTATTTGACATCTTAAATAATAAAGATAATAATTGACATGTAAAAAAATCTTTTAAATTATTATCTATTAGAAAATAAAGTTTTCCATTTATTGTTTTATAATCATCTGTATTATATAGAAACATTCCATTATCATCATATAATTTTTCTAAATTCAATAATATTCCTCAATTCTTTTTTTCAAGGTATTATATATTCGTAAATACAATTTGTCAATTAGAATGTTCTTTTATTCAAGAGTAGCGTTAATTTTTATTTGTAATTCCGTTTTTATAAAAAAAACTGAAATAAGTCTTGT
>ERZ857922.2670-NODE-2670-length-17526-cov-3.654456_pt1 | contig 17526 bp, 32 predicted proteins | sample MGYA00519579_ERZ857922 | MGnify/ENA primary metagenome ERZ857922 (study PRJEB31778, sample SAMEA3449375) | human gut metagenome | biome: human gut; feature: human-associated habitat; material: faeces | place: United Kingdom | collected 2010/2012 ... | reverse complement strand
AGTCATTTATGATAATCAAGACCCTCAATTACAGAAATATCCGCGATTCTCTCGAATGTCGTATCTTTCTTCTCTTACAATAATGAAGTGACTATGACAAAAAGAAAGATTTATTTGACTTATGAGGATGCCCTTTTGGTGATTTCTTGGATTATTGTTTCATTGGTGTACCAAATATTTGTTGGCGTGCTTGACGGAACTCAAGCTGAAGAATTGTTTTATCTAGCCAATTTGATCTGTTGTAGAAATGAGTGTTGATAGAACGATGATAACGGTTAATGGAAACAGGAAACGCAACGTAGGTTTGGTGAAACTCTTTGTGGGTCAAATTCCATCTACTATGGACGAAACCGCATTAAACGCGTTTCTTTCTGACTATGTTCCTATACTCCGCGTAGAGATTCTCTACGACCGAAATTCAAATCTCCATCGAAGTGTGTTTCTCCTTCTGTGTGTCAATTATGTAGATTGTGCATTCGCATATGTGGAGTCAGTTGATGACGCAAAGACTCTAATTCAGTCGTTAAATGGGCAGTTCACCTTCAACGGAGTATAGTTCTTCTATACTGTAGTTATTTGGCGTAGATGCGGTCCCCTGTTCACATCGACTATGCATATCGAAGAGGAAGAAGAGGTCATTCGGATCGACAATCTAGGTATTCCTCTTCTCCAATACTTGAGAATCGGAGACAAAAAGCGAGATCACGGAAGGAGAACTGTTCCTGTGAGACTTGTGACGAAATTTTGAATTCAAATTCTATGCCCCCACTTGTGAAACCATTATCTAGGCAATCTTTTGACAGTAGTAAGAATCCTTCTCAGGGTGAGAAATCCCGAGAAAACAGCCCTTCTCGATTCTTTGATTCCAATTCCTCCCAATACACTCTTCAAAGTACCCAATCGACTTGGTATTCTCATTCTCTTGGACTAACCGTTAGTCAACGAGAGCTCCTCTCTTCAGCATCATCGGATCATCCAAAGACACCTGCTCCAGTTCTCCAAACTGCTTCTTCTACCCGTGACTCACCGATGCATACTTTGATTTCTAGCTCCAATTAGCGATGATGGAACTCTTCTTAACTACTCTCCTCAGGCCTTCTATTATTCTCCCATCTTCTATACTCTTCCAACGGCAAACGTCGCTGACTCCAATCAACAGACAGTTTCACCTCCTCCTTACCCTAATCTTATGCCGTTCCCCGGTGTCTCTTCTTCCCCCGGCTTGTACTATCCTGTAATAGTCCCGGAACAGATTCTTCCTCTCCCTGTTTCGTCTTCAACTGCTGTTCCCACAATGACTGGAATAAAAACTGTTTCGGATGTGTCTGGTTTTCATGAAGAAGGTATGTATTTGTACTAAATTCGATCATAGGACCAGTTGGGGCAAATGTATTTGTGTATCATATTCCGTCATCCATGGATGACGAAGGCCTCCGTGCAATATTTTCACCTTTTGGTACCATCCTTAGTACAAAAGTGCTTCCAACAACAAGTAATCACATCTAGGTCTATCTTGATAACGAAACAAAAGAAAGTCGTGGCTTTGGTTTTGTTAGCTTTAGCACAGTTGATGAAGCAGAAAAGGCCATTCGTGAAATGAATGGATATGTAATTGAAGGAAAGCATCTCAAAGTTCAAAAGAAGAAAGAAAAGTGATGCTGAAATTGGAATATCATTCCTAGGTATCAGAATCCGTATTCTTATCCTCTCTTCCCCTATTCTGGATTCTAGCCAAGAATTGTGTTCTTCATCTGTCCTTGTCCATAGAGAACAAATTCGTTGTATCCTGCTATTATTCTTAAACTGATCAAGAAGCCGCCAATTGTTTGTTACAAATAATATCAAATTCTCGAAAAATAAGTAAAATAGTATTTTCATATAGCTGGCTTTCTTCCGTACAATGGAAACTTCTTTTGTCAAAATTCGTCACAAATACCTGAAACCAGGCGTTCAAAATGAGTGAAACGAAAGATGTTGAAGCAAATCAGCAGGACTTGGAAGCTAAAACCAAAGTTCCTTGTCCTTACTGGTTGGAGATGATTCCCTATGCGCTGACTTTCCTATTGTTGACATATATCTCTTGGAAGTACATTGATGTAGATAGAATTGAATGGCGCTATCCACTCTTCTGTTATATTTTCGCAGCATGTTGTATTGTTCAGTGGTGCTACTTGCTGTGGGAACGGTGGTACTTTTATGGACCAAATGGGTTTTACGAAATCTATTGGTATTGTCATATGGGGCTATTGCTTACAGCAGCAGCCATCTATCTACATCTTCCCAGTCTTCTGGGACAGTCAATGTGCCTTACGCTCTTCCCTCATGCATCCTTCTGGATCGATTTGATTATATATCCATTCTTCGGTAGATCTGTGATTGGATCTGCCGGGTGGCTTGTGGATAAGTCCTATCCCCTTCACGAGAAGATGTCTTCCATGCACCATTTCTGGTACTTCCCCTGTATTATATTTGTTATGCAAGGTCAGAAGCCTATATCCCTTGTATGTTATTTCCTCTCCATCGTTCAGTTTGTTATTCTCAACATCTGTTCACATTACATGACTCCTGTTTCTTATATTGACAAGAATGGAAACTATCGATTGCTCAACATCTGTGTTGCTCATGAGTGTGTGGACTTCCTCAAGCCCATTCCTCCTTTCAAGTGGGCAATTGGAAAACCGTACTGGTTCCATCTACTTATTGCGACAGTGTGTTACAACTTCCCTGTCAATTATCTCGCTTATTTTATTATTATCTCAGTTCAGAGATTCATGAATAGCTTTGTCATGTAGGTCTCGCCAAGTCTTTTTAAGGTTTGATTTCAAACTTGCTAAGTAATTGCATTCTTTTATTACAGTTGTGTTTCCTTGATTGTTATAACAAACAAGCAACTTCAAGTCACTACAGAAAATGAGACTGGATAAGAGCTAACCGATTCAGCCACCACGTAATCAGGTAGTGAGTATAATACTCTTGATTACTCTTGCATCCGCTATCCCACAGAGCCATAAACGACTCAATGGTGTTATAAGAATGCAAAAACACTTCACACAGCTTACCTCACTCTTTCACAGCTCAACTTGCCAATTTGTCAAGAAAACAATGACTCTTTTTCATCAACAACAATCACCGCGGGGAAGTGATAATCATCATGAACATGACAAATCCTCAACCAATATGCCTCTCACAACATATCATATCGTATAGAATGAGACTAAGTCATTTCAATGGGCAGATCAAAACACCATTCTTTTTCTTATTTGTCTTATCAATGATTCTTACTCCAAATCCTATTATCTTTCGATTTCTGAGTAGTTCATATCCAGTCATAGAATCCAAGTCACTCCATCTAACCTCTCCTATCCTCTTTTCGTCTCCTCTAGTTTATAGAAATCTCAGTAGAATTGAAATCAAAAAAGAGTCAAATCCCTCGAAAGAATTCCACGTTTCCCTATTTAGTCCACGCAGTTGTTGGCATAGCCTTTTCGTCTTGGTAGCTTTCCACATCGATATGGATGCTCTAAAACCTGGAATTCTCCAAAACATTGCCAAATTCCTCACTTTGCGTTGGTTTGAAAAAGTCAGGTTTTGAGACCTAGGGGAATTGTTCGCCTCCTTTGAGCCTGTTAGTCGGAGTACTAAAGAAGTCGTGAATGAAGTAGAGAATGGTTTTCGTTTGTTCTTGTAGTTGTGTCGACAGATGAAAACACTGAATCTTTGTGGATACCACACCATGTCAGACTCAGAATTCATTTCGTTGATGAGGTTAGGTTGGCTTTGATGAATGAGAGGTAGAAGGTGTTGTGATGTGACATTTCTGTCTCTTGACTACTCTGCCAATATGACTACATGCAATCAAGAGTAAGATTCGAGTGAGGGCTTTAGGAATTAGTCTCTGGGAAGTGAATATCTATTGTCCAAAGCTCCAAATCATTGTAATTCATGGAAGGTATAAATTGGGGGTGGAAATGAAGTGTAGTCCGATCTATGCGAATGAATTTGGAAATGAAGTAGTTGCTCGGTTAGCAGGTATTGATGGGTCAATCCCATCTATTTACCAAGACCGACCGTTGAGTAGAAGTTTGAGGAAGTCTTGAGCATAGTCAATGTGTATCACATCTTTTGTTCAGCTCGTATTGTTCATCTCGTGAGTGTATTCAACTTGCGTGAAACTCCAGTCACAGTACGAGTGTGGTCACTCCTGAAGTATGTGTTATGTAGGAATAGAAGAAAAGAATGATAAATAGCTACAGAGAATATTGAAATGATTCTCCGTAACCTGAGTCTCGATCATCTGGTGATCTGCTCCTTCTTTGCAGTCTGTCGTGTCTATAATATTAATATATCATTTCACAACATTCTAGATGTGTACACAGCCTATCTTGTACCGTTTCAGACAATCAATAGTATTGTTGATTGGGGTGATGTAAATCGATTGTGGTTTGAGGTGGATGTGAAATCCGTGTCGGATTATGCATCCTTTTCTCCTTCCTCTCAAACCAAGGCTTCTTATGTACATGGAACAATGGTAGATCTCTACAATACATCCTTTGTCCCTTTTGTGTATCCTGTTATCCAGTATTATCATGCATCGCTTCAAACAGGAGACTCACGCAATATGAATTCGAGACCCGGAGTTATCTCAGGAGGGGTGAATTAATCCTTTTTGTACCATTTGCATGCCCTAAATTGTTTGTTGTCAGAACATGGATTTCGCAAATGAGTTTCCAGTCTCCCATTACCGATCAGGAGATTTCATGACTAACAACAAACTCAAGATTCACAAAGAAGCGGACTTGAAGAATCTAGCCAATATCCAGTCCTCTGGAAGAGTATTGTTCTGAAATCATTGAATCTAATGAACTAGAATGTTATTGAACAGAATGTAGTGATCCACTCTGATCTTGGTGTTGTCCTCATCGGTCAGGATACAATTATTCAAAATGGAAGTCAAATCACACCTTGTACACAAACAATCAATGAAAAGGGAACAATCCAATTGTAAGTCTTATTTGGTTTCCTAATGGGAAGAAGAGAACGACCATTCATTTCTATAGGACGTGGAGTAATCATTCAAGAGGATTGTCAGATTCAAGCACTTCGAATCGGTGATCAAGTTGGAATAGGAAAAGGATGTGTCTTAGTATCTAATGAATTCTCACTATGAAGTGTAGAATGAGGGATGTGTAATCAAGGATAATTGTGTCATTGATCCTCATACTGTGATTCCTGCCTATTCAGTTATTGGTCCATTCAGTCACATTGGTGGAAATCCATGTTGGTTGCATGTCTTATCGTTCAACTGTAGGTCAGTTGTTAGAAGAGCTTCCTCCTTCCTTCTTTCCGATGATGAGGAACTACACCTCTCAAATCTTCGATAAATATGTGTCTTTTCCTTCTTTCATTGTTTGGAACTCATAAACAGAGAATTGATAGAAATGATTAAAACGATATAAAAGAAGCTTTCCTGACTTTGTACCCAATACCAAATACTCTACAAATCACTCTTCCTATCATTCAATACGATTATCACCACTAATTGATAGAGTACGAACATAATTCAATCCCTCTTGTGGATCTGGCCAATTCGAATATACTGTTAGACTAGGTAGATGAATAATACGAAGTTGATCTTTCTTCTCTCTACTCGCATATACAACGAGTGTATTATCATTATTCACTGCCACAGAACAAATCGAAGTCACCAGATTCTTAAAACACTTCAAAGGATGAATCACACGATACACATCTTCCATCTCCGTTGTATTCAAACATGTTGGTGTGTTGTACACTGATAGAATCCCTGTCTGATCTCTATCTTTCATTTATTCCTTCTTCCTCTACCCAATCGCCATGTAATTCCCGTTGACATGAAGACAACAAGCTCCAAAGAGATCTTTATCCCAATAGTTTGCTACTACTGTATTATGCTGTAAGTCATATTCCACAATATGACTGTCTTCTATTCATCATTCTCCTACTCCAGTTCCAACCACTAATGAAATAACAAGTATCATTATCATAGAAACAACCATCACGAATCGAAGATGCCAATTGACGAGGCTTCTCAGTACGACGTACTGACAGATCCACACAGAAGATAGAGCCTTGATTCCCTAACAACAGAGCTCGACGACCATCAGGTGACACTCGAATCCGTGACTCTTTGATCTCTTGATATCCTATCAATCAACCATCTCTCGAACTCTGACCAGGCATATTGAAGATCTGAGAGGATACATCCCGTTCCAAATCATAATACAGAAGGAACTCTCGATTCATTGGAGTCAATAGCAATCTACTCTTCATTCTTACTTCCATTCATACGTGTTCTTACTCGTCCAACAGACTTCCTTCACTAGGAAGTTTGACAGATGAAGAACCTTACGACATGAACAGATTCCATTGTCAATATCATAGATGTGAATGTAATTCTGACGATTCAAAGCCAGGAAACAAGAAGCCGAACGATGAAATGAAACCAATCGAATTGTCTTCTATTCATCAATATCTAACACAATCTCCACCTTTGTATTCCCTTCCGAATTCTCACCATTATCAGCAGTCATACAAAACGAACTGATACGTTGGATACTGATATGATTAGGACCAATCACTCTACTCTTTCCAAGAAAACGTTTTGTTGTTCGAAGTAACTCAGAAACCTCATCTTCCATACCTTCTTCTTTCAATGCAAACATATCATCAACCTCTTTATTTGTCAACAATCTACATATTAGAATATACAAAACACACTTTACTGAGTCCGAAGTCGTTTACTCAACTCTCCTCCCGTAATTTCGCTCTCTGTTTCTTCTTTACGGAATTTGCGATTGCGAGCAATTCGTTTCAACTCCACTCGAACTTCCTCATCGTCTGAATCATGCCACAATGCAGGAAGTTCCTTTTCATCCTCATCCACAGTTCGATTCACTTCCATAGTGTCAGCTTCCTTCACATCTCCAAACAATAGGTCTGTAAACGCCTCTTCCTCCTTAACCAAATCGTCTCTTCTCTTCTCCTCACTCTTACTCATGAATGATGTCTTGCTGAAGAGAATGAAACAATTGGGATTCTTCGTCTCTTGGGGTGCCTTTTTCTGGGCTGTCCCATTGGGAGCCGAATGCCAGTTTCTTCTTTCTACTTGACAACCTGTATCCATGTATGATCTTATTTTTAATACTTCTAGAAATGCAACCCGTGACAGTATTCAAAGTAGCAAAGACAATAACATGTCATTGTTGGAACAAGGATAGAACTCGTTTTGAATTGATAGAACTCGTTAATCTTGTAGAAATTGCATTGGCTACAAGGAATTCAAATGATATTCTTGTGTATGAGACAGGAAAGTCGTCCAAGTTTGAAGACTGGAAATTGATTCACACTCTAATCGGTGTAAGAATTGACAAAAATTGATTTAGTATAGCATGATCTTCCTGTGACTGCTTTGGACTGGGATCCGAACTATAATCGCATTCTTTCTTGTTCAGAAGATTGCAATGCTTATGTGTGGAATTATGAAAATAACAAATGGATTCCAACCCTTGTAGTTTTGAAGATCAAGCGAGCTGCTTTGTGTTGTAAATGGTCACCTAATGGAAAGGCCTTCGCTGTTGGATCAAGTGAAAAGAAGCGTATTCAATGAAGATCAATTATTCTGTAGTTCGTATTTGTACCTTCAATGCAGATCAGAATCTGTGGGTTCATCCCAGTGGTCTCCATGTGAAACAGGAACGTGAAGAAGAACCTGAAGCAGCAGATGGAACTCCTACAGTATCGAATAAAACGCGTGGAAGTATCTTCTGTGTCTGTTGGGATCGAACAGGTCAGTTACTATGCAGAGGATCGTTAGATGGTTCAATGAATATCGTAAGTACATACTATGATCCTTCAGAACCGTAAGAGTAGATGAAAGAATTGATGAAAAGAATCCGAGATTGTCCATTCGATATTTCTACAAAGGAACTGTTCGGATTTGTATTTGGAGATAAGTGTGGAATTGTGGAAGATATTGCTGTGAATCCAAAGAATGATATCATTGCATATACAGGTTAGAAAGAAGAAAGGATGAGATATAGATCGAAATAGTGATACTCATTTCCTTGAATTCAAAGGTCATATAATGACCAAGCAGGTGAGAATGATCAAAGAGGGTAAACAATAGACTGTTCATTGTCCTACTCTTCCTTTCACAAGTCTCTTGTTCATCACAGATAGAATTGTGGCTGCTGGAGGATTTGATAATAATCTTCATATTCTAGCTAAGAAATCGGATGTTTGGTAGAGATAGAGAATGAATATGATTGTAGGGAGTATGTGGGAATTGCAGACACTTCCTCTCCTTCTTCCTCCTCTTCTGTTTCGACTTCCTTTCAAGAGAGAATTCGAGTATTCTTGAGAGAGAGATGTGAGAATAGATGCTTCAATCGAATGCAAATGTGTCAAGTGTGCGAACAGTGAATTCCCGAACAGCTACGGGTTCTACAATGAATGGATGTCATAAGAATATGATTGTGGAGTTACAGATGAAAACATGGGATGGATCTATGTGTACAGAGATATCCTCTTGTGGTAGAATTGAAGGAAGGAATTGAACTCTAGGATTGGATGGTCGCTTGGTAATTTGGAATATAAAGATGATTCTCACCAAAATGAGTCTATTGTAGTTGGATTTGGATTTGTTCAACACATACTCAATCAAATCAAAAAGTCTTCTCCTTCTTTCTTCCAGTTCTTACTCACATGTTGTGTTTTCTTTCCATTTACTACTCGTACTTCACTCAACTTGATTCCTTGTTGAAGTTTCTTTGAAATACTCTATCTCTCATCTTCATCTCTTAATCCCACTTCATATAATAAACCTGCTTTCCCATTCAATGTATCATTGTGATACTTGTGATCACCAATCTCCAATTGTGTCTTATGTGATTTGCTTGGTTTCATATCCTTCGTTGTACTTGGAGCCACATAATATCCACTTGTATTCTGCATCTTTGGTTCTTCAACAGGTTCTTCCATCTGTTTCTTTGTTTCCATCACTAAGTATCATCCTGTTCTTTCAATACCACCTCTCTTCTCATCCATCACTACTCTTCGTCCAGCAAAATCGAATGAAATTGCAATCGGTTGCTATTTCTAATGTCTTCAACACTTATCTACCTTCGATCGTTCCACATACACTGGCTTGTAGGCATCTCCTGATACCTTCCTTCCACTCCATTTATCATTCAAATCGAAATAGTCCTGTTGATCATCATAACTACAGTTCAAGTCAGTAATCTCCTCTTACACTTGAGATCGAGCAGAATTCTCACGATCGTACTGAAGGAGACGATTCTATTCGTCAACTATGACATTCTACTCTCACTTTGCTTTCAATAGCTTTCCGAAGATTCTCATCATCTTCAGCCCGATGGGTTTGACGATATCGACGACTGAAAGCTCCACAGAATGTACACACTTCCAACTGCTCCTCTGTACAGATGATATTCCCACATTCCACACAATTGAACAATACAGGATGAATTGTACCTAGACAATGACACTTTGGCTTTGCTACAGTTAATTCCAAGTTGAATTCTTACGAATCACACTAGATTGAAGAGGTCGTGTATGTCCTCCAATACCAGAATCTTTCTTTGACTTTGAACTCTTGTATTCATCCACCTCCTTCACTTCTGCTGGAGAGTCATCAGATGAAGTAGGAAGAGAACTCACATCATTCTTCTTTGATGGCTCTTGAATCGATTCTACTCCTTTTGGTACACTTTCCAATTGAGAATACTTATTCACTACAGCCACCTCTTTCGGTTTGATTGCTGTTAGTTTCTTTTCTTCTTCTTGGTACTATAAAATTAGAAATACTCAATCTGTTCCCACTTGTCCTCGCGATTTCAGGATTTCAATAGCTATATTGTTTGCAACAGTTTCATTTCCAATAATATCTTTGAGAGTCGATTTAATATCATTTACATCTTGAAACGAAAGAATGTAACTCAATGTTAGTCAAGTCTCCAAGTGCTCACTTTGTCATATCTTCCACGTTTTCCGGACCTACAATGTCCGACAATTCCAACATCAATATCTGACGAAGTGCCATTGAAGAGGAGAAACAAACAATGAAACTAAATTACAACATCACACAAGTCCCACACTCCCTCCATATGATGATAGCAGAGAGGAAGTGTTGCTTCTGTTAGAACCAATTCGCGTGTGTTTGGGAGCTGTTGGAGTTTCTTCTCAAACTCTTCACAAATCATAGGAGATGCACAATTCACTTCAATCCCTCGTATCAGAGTCTTCGATACGACACCAATTATCTCCTATTCCTTACTTCATCTCTCCATTCTTACTGTGAGTGCATGAAGACAACGATGAATCTGAACATGGGCTAATGCGCTCTTCTCACTCTTTACCAACTTCTCTAGATTCATTGACATCTCTCGGAACACAGGAACTAGCAACACTTCAATGGCATTATCTCCCATGCATCGAATACCTACATCTCACTCAACCCATCTTCACTACATTGAATAGCTCCATATACCGAAGGTAACGTCGATTTAGGATTATGCAAGACCTTGTTCAATGTTACATAGATTTGTTTCTGCATTTTCGGGTATTGTGAACTGTATCTAGGCTTAACAAACCACTCTACACCTACTTGAAGTTGATATCAGCAATAATGATAGAAGAGAGATCCCGTAAACTCCAGTGATCCTCTGCAGACGATATACTCAATGTTTTGCTTACACAACACGACAAGATACATGGTAACAGAAGATGCAACTAGAGATTAGAGAGAAGAACAAAAGGGACATAGAGAACTGTATTAAGATGGATATTGAGAATAAGACTATGAGTCACATGCATGATGTAGTCTAAATAGGATAGCATACATTCTGGTTTTGTCCTCAAAATCGATTGAACCTATTATGAACACAAATAACTACTTCTACTTCACTTTGAATCCAATGAACCAGATATGGAAGAATCTGTTTCAATCCTTCATCCACATGGATCTGGTGATACATTTCTGCCTTGGCTGTACTGTTCGTACTGAACATACGAGTCTTGATATTGTTCAGATACAACTCACATTCAAACGATAAAGAATGAATTGAGGAATTGCGGAGGGAAATATCCAACTCATTACTCTCCTCTTGAACCTCATCTTCTCCATGAACTAGATATCACTCTTTTCTCTCAAAAACACATTTAGGAATGTTTGCAATCTGTTTTCCGTTGATTACTAACCAAGAGACATTATAGGTGGTTTCTAGAGGAATCTCAGGAACTTCATTGTTTAGAATATCCTGAACCGAAACAATTGAGTCTTCCATTTGAATAACATTGCTATTTGGCTTCACCATTTTGAACTTGGTTGATATCTCATTTGAATGACCAATAATCCTCTTATTATTACATTCAACCTTCATCTCAAACATCGAAACATAGAATTCGAAGAGCTGTTTGAAGATCACTGATTGTTAGTTTTTCTTTCCTACTATGTTTCATAATCTTCTTAGCCTCCTATCACTAAGTCAATTTCAATAAATTCTACTTGAATGAGCACTCGAGCTTTCATGTCGATAGTTCGTTCAATATACGATGCTGTATCTCTGTCTATATGATAGCTCGAATAGATTGGTAAATCCATGATCTCAGCAATAAGAATGTGAATACTTCAGAAACAAACAAACTCTTAATATGATCTACCCCACAGAGCAAAAGCCGTTGCTTTCTGTCCACAACAGAAACATTTGCAGTCTTCAGGAAGTTCCTCTTGATTGAAAGGCAAACACAGAGTTTTGGCTGAACCACTCAATGCAGGAGCTTCTCCAGCCGTTGTCTTCTTCTCCGTAGCATCGGGAGCAGTTCTCTTCTTCACCTCCTCCTCACAGGCAATCCGCTCACACCAAGGAGCCAGCACCATATTTCCATCCAGAGTCTTCACAAACTCCTCCCAGGTATTCACATAACGAATATGCGAATCACGCTCCTTTCTTGCCTTTTCCAACAATGATGCCTGGATTGTCTCCAACATTTCCTTCGCTCGCTCTCTAATCTCAGTCCATTTCACAGCCACCTTGCCTGTTGGAGTACAGTCATCTCGACGAGCAAATACCACTTGCTCCTGTTCCAGATCCTTCGGACCCAATTCAATACGCAGTGGAACACCCTTCTGCTCCCAATAATTGAACTTCCATCCAGGATTGTAGTGCTCTCGACTATCCAGTTCCACACGGACACCAGCAGCCAACAGTGTGTCTCGCAATTCAGCAGACTAATCATCACCATCTCTTCCTTCTCATACCTTATCACGCAGACGCTGTACATCCTCAGGGGAAGTCTTGGAGTGATAGATGTAGATAATCACAGCTTGAGTAGGAGCCACACGGGGAGGTAACACCAGACCTTTATCATCTCCGTGTACCATGATCATCACACCAATCGAACGAGTCGTAAAACCCCAACTATTCTGCCACACCAATTTCCGTTCTAATAATCACATCTTTCTCTCATCATCACCTCCACTGTCTGTCTCATACGAGATATTGAACATGCGAGAGAAATTCTGACCCAAAGAATGAGATGTAGCAGCCTGGATTGCACGACCATTTGTAGGAATGAAAGCTTCAATTGTTGTAGTGTAATAACCACCAGCAAACTTCTCCTTCTCTGATTTGCGACCTTTGATCACAGGAACAGCCAGAAGCTCTTCATATGTTCGAGCATAATAATCAAGGATCTCCACAACCTCCTTCTCAGCCTCCTCCTTTGTGGCATATGCACTGTGACCTTCTTGCCAGAGGAACTCACGAGTGCGGATAAACGGAGTTGGGTGCTTGAACTCCCAACGAACCACATTCGTCCATTGATTCAGACGAAGAGGAAGATCACGATGACCACGAATCCACCGAGCATAGGCTTTGAATCAGGCAGTCATCTCAAATCGTACCAGGATACATGATTGTTTCCGAAGTTGGACGAATAGCCACTGGTTCTTGTAATTCCGAACTGCCACTTCGTGTAACCCAGGCTGCTTCAGGAGCAAATCCCTCTACATGTTCCTTTTCCTTCTCCAAGGCTCCTCGGGATACAAACATGGGAAAATAGGCATTCTACCTCTAACTACATCAAATATATCATACCTTTACTCCACTTGCCTTAATCTTCTCATCCAAAAACTCTTGGATTTGTTCCCAAATACTGTAAGCCCTAACACTAACTCAAACCACACAAAGCATACAAAGGTCTTAAGATATAGCAACCAGAAACATCATAATAATCGATCAACTCCGAAGCCACAATCACTTGCGAATACCACTCAGAGAAGTTTTCATTCTATTTCAATTACACCATTCATTTCACAATCATACCTTCTTATAGGAAATACTCAAGCCAGTTTCCTTTTTCCTCTGATCTACAATATCATTCATTCTTCATCTTTCTTCACTCTTTCTATTCTATTAGTTCTCTCAATTCAAATCACGTACGAAGACATATTTTAAATGCAAATCCCGCTTGAATGGACAAAAAACTATTCATTGGGATCCTGAAATCGATCTGATTTTGTTCATTAGTTCAAGTCTCATTCTCTCCTTATCTACACATTATGGGATTGTTTTATATTTTGTTTGGAGTTCTTCTAGTGTATTTTGTTTCATTGCGCTCGTATCAGAAACATTCATTATCTCGAGGAGGAGCCTTCACATCTTTTCTTGTTGGTTCAATTCATATTGTTGCTGGATGGAGATATGCCTTTCTATTGATTTTCTTCTTTGTTACAAGGTGAGGAAGATTAGTAAGTAGTGATGTTGTAGTTCGAAGTTGACCAAAATGTGGAGTAATGTGAAGAAACAAAAGGAAGATGATTTCAAGTATGGAGGAGAACGTTCTAGTCTTCAAGTGCTTTCAAATAGCTTTATTCCGACTTTAATTTGTTTATATGTGAGTGTTGCAAAGAATGGTATTAGTCGCCAGTTGTATGATCAAGTTCAAATGGAGGAAGGTAAGTTTTGTTCAAGAATATAATGTAGATTTCGTTCTGCTTCCAATTGTTCTTGCTTATTACTGTGAATGTTGTGCTGACACCTGGGGAAGTGAAGTTGGTATTCTCTCTTCCACTCCTTTTCTTCTCTTTCTCCCATGGATACCAGTTCCAGCAGGGACTAATGGAGGTGTCAGTAGTCTGGGATTAGGCACTGCATGTCTTGCTGGTCTTGTATTAACACTTTTGTATGTTCTGATCCAACCTTCTTCTTCTGTTGTCTAATCATCTTCCTTTAATGTCTAGCTTTCCTTTCTAGCAATCTTCCTTGTGTGTCTGTTTGCTTCGGTTTTTGGGACCTTTCTTGATTCCTTCCTTGGAAGTATATTGGAGGAGAGTTGGTGGTGTGCATCGAAAAAGCGTGTAATCAAGTTTGAGGAACATGCTTGTGAGGATTGTAAGCAGGCGAGAAAGGAGAATAGGAATGTTTTGGGTCATTTACCTACAAGGTGTGGTCATATTTGTGGTCACCAGGTGTTGAGTGGAAATGGAATCAATATTCTGAGTTCCTCCATCACTTCCATCCTTGTGGGATTGGGGTTAATTCATGTGTATCTTAAGTGGATATGTTTGTTAGTGTTACTTATTCTTCAGAACACGATAGTAGAATGAATTGAAAGAAGAGTGATTGGTGAGTCAAAAGAAACAGAACTCAGAGATTAGAAAAGGATAAAAGATGTCGAAGTGTAGGTCTTCTATTCTTGAACATTCACTTCCATTCTTACCCATGAGGACAAGACCAAGGACGATCAAGTTCAGCCAAAGCTCTAACAATCTACAATCAATCCATTCCTAATATCATACACTTGTCATCTTTGTGTAGTTGAGTGTATCTCCCACCATTACTGACATACGACAGGCACGACTAGCAAGGAGTTTTGCAAGTTTCGGAGGTCGAACCATGATTCCTCCTGATTCCATTACCAATCCAAGCAAATCTAGGAAGTCTGAATCTTACTTCAACCTTTCAAACTCACCTGTCACTGTGAATGTGTATTGTTTTGAAGCAGGGAGTGAAGTCAATGTAATTCGTGAACCCAATTCTCGAGACTCATCAATTGACACATTGAATCCATTAGATCGAAACACCTCTGGACTATGAATAACCACATATTCCTGATCTGGAGATAGTTCTAATGTAATGGGTCTGAATATGAATAAGAGAGAGATACTACTGAATGAGTTTCTGGGACTGAATCACCACATTCTTCATTAGTGACTCATAGTTCACCTTCTCATCACAAGCATGTTGATCCAGAATATACAAATCCTCTCCCAATCGACAGAGAATGAAACTACTGTTGAACTGACCTATTATCTCCATCTCATTGAAACTTTGCTTCATCTCATTTCCTTCTATCATTCTTACCTTTTGGAGAACACGAGTCAACTCTTCTTCAGAAACAGTCTGTGAAGCTTCAATCTCTGATTTCTGGATCGAAGAAGGATGAGAAGAGAATGAATCTGGATTCAATAAGAGAATGGAAGGAGAGAATTGTAGAAGAGAAGTCCATTGAGAGAGAACAGAGGATTGAGAGATATCAGAGTTCTGTGAATAGTGTGAGGGAGTTACAAGAGATGAAGACTGTGGTTTGGATCGTTTCTCAGAAGGAGGATTAGTTGAAGCAGACTGTTGAAGATCACGTCGTTTCTTTGACTTCTTACAACGATCGACAATCTGTGGGATTTGATCAGAAGATGGTTTTGAATGAATGTGGTGATTTGGTTGTTTGTTGATGAGAGGAGGATCTGAGGATGATTGATCAGAGATGGACTTCTTGATTGAGTGAATAGGAGTTACAGGAATGGAGATGGAAGGACTAGGAATATCTGACATCATTGAAGATGAAGAGATAGAAGTGATGGGTACAGGAGGTACAGAAGAAGAGACAGAAGAAGAGACAGAAGAAGGTACAGATGAAGAGACAGAAGTCACAACTCCAGAAGAATCATCAACTGTCTTAAGAATAGACTTTATTGAAGGAGTGATATCACCAGATAACAGATTCTGTTCTTTCTTACGACCTGGTTGAATAGATGAAGAGATAGAAACCCGAACATTTGTATTACTAGAGTCAACAGCAGAACGAATGATCTCTTGAAAGGCTCGAAGAAGTGTGTCTTCATGAAAGAGAAGGATCTGTTTCTTATCTGTACTTAGATTGATATCATAGTAATGAGGAGGCAATATCACATTAATCACCAGAATAGGTATAGTTCGAGGTTCATATTCTCTCCATACCTGAAGGAATGTATTCACAAGCTATCATTCAACTCATCTATCAATTCTACCTTCTTGTATTCAACAAGTCGACCATTCACAAATAGCAACTGTTTGGAAGTATTGCCTCGATAAGACAGATTCTGATTCCCTCGATCACTACTATTCGAACTACTTCCAATTCGAGAGATGTAACCAGTCACATAACCAAACAGATCACAAGTCTCACTCTGATCTTCCAAATGATGATTCCAATCACATTGAGAAGAGAAGGAGAATTGAAGTCGAGAACTCTCAGTTTCAGAAGAATTCAGAGTAGAATCATTTCCTATCATACTCTCTGATAGAACACTTTCTGATAACAAACTCTCTTCTGATGGTTGAGAGACTGAATGAGGTATCTGAAAGGAAGAACCAAATTCAGTGAGAGTATTAGCAATCTGACTCCCAAAGATGCTCTGAAGTCGTTGTTTGATTGAATAGTTGGCCTATATGAGAGAAGAGAGATAGAATGACTGGAATACTGAGAATAGTAGTTGTTTTGCCTGTGGCAGGAATATGATGAGAGAGTGAGATACGAACTCCAAGACAACTGATAGCATAAGACTAGGAAAGAGAGAAATAAGAAACAGTTACTTGAACAAGAGTGATCATATTGGAGAGTTGAGTCTTCTTACTCCGAAGATAGGCTTTCTGTCGAACAGGTAATCGCTACAGAGATATTGATTCATCGTTCATACTTCAAACAGATTACGAATCGATACTGTTGTTCCCACAGTACGGGCTTGATCTCTCTACTCCTCATCATTTGAATGAAAGAAGACTTGAATATCGATAGTTCCTGTTGGAGTGTATTTGATATAAGTACCAACAGGAGCAGATTGATGTCTTGTGACAATAGAAAACTCTCCACTGACATCACAAATACAACTCAAAGCTTCTCCACTATGAGTGACTAGTACTCAGAATAGAAACCGAAATCCAAATGACTGTACATATCGAATATCATCAAAATCAGTAATCTTCGATGTGTAATACTTCAAAGCCACTCCACCAAAGTCCTCACTCTGAATTCCACATCCTTCATTTGATTCCACATGTTGATAATTACCATTATCTGAAAGTTCTATCAAATCAGCTCCATAATTGACGAGTTTGAGTTCAAGAGAGGAGGCATGTGCATCCTTTGTATGAATGAAAAGATAGGAATGATACAAGTGAATTTTCGATGAGTTCCTTGACAACGGATTTC
>ERZ857922.2668-NODE-2668-length-17563-cov-4.435515_pt1 | contig 17563 bp, 17 predicted proteins | sample MGYA00519579_ERZ857922 | MGnify/ENA primary metagenome ERZ857922 (study PRJEB31778, sample SAMEA3449375) | human gut metagenome | biome: human gut; feature: human-associated habitat; material: faeces | place: United Kingdom | collected 2010/2012 ... | reverse complement strand
GTGATTCCTGCTTCTTCTGCTTTGAGCTCGATCTTCTGACCATGCTCGTCAGTTCCTGTCTGGAAAAATACATCGTATCCTTCCTGTCTCTTGTAACGTGCGATCGCATCTGCCAATACGACCTCATAGGTATTGCCGATATGCGGTTTACCGGATGTATAGGCAATCGCGGTTGTGATATAGTATTTCTGCTTATCCATTTTATTTCCTCCTCGTTCATATATTTTATAGTAATACCCTACGGATTATCGTGCAAGCACGAACAGCATTTTAACCTTTGAAACCCAGGGTATAAAAAAACGCCCTCCCTATTTATATAGAGAAGACGAGTCCTGCCCGTGTTACCACTTCTGTTTGTTCCTGCCTCGCGGTCAGAAACCTTATCGGGTACGATTCCATACAAATACTTCGACCACTATTGTAATGATCTGATAATCTGCCATTGTCCTGATACCCTTCCGCTATAACAGGCGGTCCTGTTGCAATCTGAATGTGAATCTCATCTCGACTGCACCTCTCCCAAGCCATCTTCCATCTGCACCGGCACTTCCCTCTCAGCCATAGAAAGTGAACAATCCTTTTTCGTTCTGCTCCTATTCTTTTGCTTGTAGAATAGCAGCTCTTCCTTTGGGGAATTCTCTGTAATGTGGTCAGCAAATGTACTCTCTTGTTCGTTGAGTTTGCTTATATTCTGCGGAAATTCATGTTTCCGCTTCTTTAGAAATAGTAGCATATTTACCCATATTTGTAAACTGCGAATTTCGATGCCATAAATATGCATAATCCTGCATTTTTAGTACACACTATCTATCGTCAGTATATGCTATCCAGCATCAGAATTGACTACCTGATGTTCCAATTGACGAACATATATTCTGAGTTGTATTATAAATTCAAGAAACAGCTCTTAAATTATCTGACACTAACTATTTCTATTTTTCCCCAAAGGAGGGATTTTTATGCAAGCTTTATCACAGACAAACACAGGCGATACCTGCACCATAAAATGGATGTTCGGTGTTCCGGAAATCCTTGAAACTATGAGAAACATGGACATCAAAGAAGGCAGCACCATCCAGGTTATTCAGAAATGCCGCGACTGGCTGATCATCGGAAGCAATAACCGCCGACTCGCAGTTGGAAATGAAGTGGCGGACCGGATACAGGTGTAATAAGAAAAATACAGCTCTACTGATAAATATTCTATCAGTAAAGCTGTATTTATATTACGCCAACTATTTCATTCTAAACTCAATCGTCACTTTAAACAGATCTCCATCAAGATACAGTTTAAATTCTCCACCCTGAAGCTGTACAAGGTCTTTCGCGATTGACAGGCCCAGGCCGCTGCCTTCCGTATTTCGTGAAACATCCCCCCGGATAAATCGCTCTGTTAATTCCTCTGCAGAAATGTTCAGTGGCTGTGCGGAGATATTTTTGAGAGAAAGCTGCACATTCGGTCGGTCAACTTTTACGTCTACATAGACTCTCGTATTTTCCATCGCATATTTGGATACATTTCCAAAAACATTCTCAAGTACTCGCCAGAGTCTGCGTCCATCGGCACAGATGATTGCTTCTTCCTCATCGAAATGAACCACCATCGTCAGATTTCTTTCTTCAAATTTCTCTTCGAATTCACCGATCACCTGATGTACCAGTTCAATAAAATTCAGATCTGTCATTTCCAGTGCAATATTGCCGGTGCTGGCTTTAGATGCTTCTACAACATCCTCAGTCAGTACTTTAAGTCTCTGTGCCTTGTTTTCCAGCACTTCCAGATATCCCCTGATCTTCGGATCTTCCGGATTTTCACGCTTCAAAAGATCTACATAATTGATGATTGAAGTAAGCGGAGTCTTGATATCATGAGAAACATTGGTGATCAGTTCCGTTTTCATACGCTCGTTTTTAAGGCTGTTCTCTACCGCTGCGTCCAAGCCTTCACCGATATGGTTGATATAATCTGCTACCATCTCCTGTTCTCCAGAAAGCTTCTCTGTTGGAATCTTGTATTGAAGGTCACCATCCGTGATTTTTTTCAGACCAGCTATGATCTGCTCTCTTCCCCAGGCTTTTTTGATCAGATAATAAAGAACTGCACAGTCCATTACGATCATCAAAAGCAACGAAAGCGCTGAACCACCCTCAACTGTCATTCCGGTAAACATAAACTGTAAAAATATAAATATTCCAAATAACAGAATTATTTTTACTCTGCTGATCATATTGCCACCAAGAAAGACAAGCAGATCACTGCATTTCGAAAAGCATTTTCTTACCAATAGCAGGATATGCCTCAACAGGCTGTCTCTCCAGAGCGATCTCGCCTTGATCCTTCGTACCAGACTGAGCCATCCGGCCAGGAACCATATTCCAAACCAGAGTCCTAAAGTGCCAAATCCAATCGCCTTCCAGACCATTCGCATTTCTTCGTCATCCATTGCCTGAACAATTACAGAAGTACCCATCAGCCATATCATAAATACCACTACTGCTACGATTTCCGTGTAACATCTGTCAAAAAAGTTCAGATGTACTTTTTTATCCTCGTTATTCCGTCCGGCTCCTATCGTCATGAGCACAACTCCTGCAAGTGCCAGAATCAATGCCAGCACAGAACCTGCCATAACCGGCACCAGCCACGGCTCAAATTTATCATAGACGAGTTTTTCCTGCTTGATCCTGTCTAACACAGGAAAATCTTTATCCACAGAAACAAAATAGAGATAATTTTCTCCGGCAAGTCCTGTATTTTCGAGCATATTCTGCCAGTAAGATACTGTCCAGTCCGAAATATTGGAAAAGCCCAATACACAATCCTGTATATCAGGAGCGATCAGCATAAACGGACCGGCTCCGGAAGTCAGTTTATCCAGCGTTTTCAGATAATTCGATGATGTAACATCTTTTATATTTGTGTATACTTTACCGGACTTTGTGTCTACGTACATATAATTGACATTCGTTGCTCCCGATGCATATGTTTTCAGGATTTTTTCACCATAGGAAGCATCACTGTACTGTACCAGTGCTTCATACAAATACTGATATGCCTTGCTGATATTTCCTTTCCATTCTTTATTATTATTTACAACATCCAGGATGCTGTCAGCTCCGTCCGGCTTGTATACTTCTTTCAGAGGTGCATCATTATTTCCACTGGATTCATAATTGTACACATCTGTATAGACAACATTTCCATCCGCATCTGTAACGTACTCCACACCGTTATTGCGAATTCCTATATTATCACTTTCATAACCATAATACGTATACTCTCTACCTGAGAGCATGGAAAGTATATCCTTTGTATTCTCTGTCCCCTCATCTTCATCACTGCCAAAGACAAATTTCAGTTCCCTGGTAGCAATCTTATCTGCAAAATCTCTATAATACATATAATAATCGCTGCCATCCGGCTGACGGCAGATCAGAACGTTTGTGCTTGTATCCCAAGATGAACTTTTTGCCCAGTCATACAGGTCACCTGCCCTGTACGCAAGTCCCGATGTGCTTTTGTGTGTCAGTGTATCTCCCCGCTTCAGCTCCTTAAGATCAATCAATTCCTCATCATCCGCCTGATCCAAAATATGCCGCTCATTAATCGCATCAACGATCGTATGAGAAAGATTATACACATTATCTGTAAAGCTCTGGGAATCCACATAATCCTTGCTGTCCAAAGGCTGGACACCCGTATTCATGATCATCACGGATACCCCGGCCCCCGCACAGGCTGCTACCATAAAAAATACCGTCAGCAACACCAAAAGTCCCTTGATACCACTCTTTCTATACCACCTTGTCTTCATTTATACCCCTTTCCTTTCCCGGATGAATCCATCTGATTTCTCCGATTGCAAACACAGGAGTTTTCTACAGATTCCTGCAAAAGATTAAATTTTATCCACTTTATACCCAAGTCCCCACACGACTTTGAGATAGCGTGGTTCCTTCGGATTGATTTCTATCTTCTCCCTGATGTGACGGATATGGACAGCAACCGTATTGTCCGCAGCAATCGCTTCTTCTTCCCAGATACTCTCATATATCTGATTGATAGAAAAAACTCTGCCCTGATTCTGTACCAGAAAAAGAAGAATCCTGTATTCGATCGGTGTGAGTTTGACAACATCGCCATCAACCGTAACTTCTTTACGGTCATCATCAATCTCAAGCCCGCCGGTCCTGTAAACATTTGCCTTTTTTTCTGCCATCGCACCCAGCTGCGTATATCTTCGGAGCTGTGATTTAACTCTCGCCACCAGCTCAAGCGGATTAAAAGGTTTCGTCACATAATCATCTGCTCCGACATTCAGTCCGAGGATCTTGTCTGCATCCTCTGACTTTGCAGATAAGATGATAATAGGAAGCACATTTTTTTCACGAATCTTTAACGTTGCCCGGATTCCGTCCAGTTTCGGCATCATCACATCAATGATCAGAAGATCTACCTTATTATTCTGCAATACCTGTATTGCCTGTTCGCCGTCATATGCCTTCAGAATGTGATACCCCTCCTGTGTCAGATAGATTTCTATTGCCTCTACGATATCCTTATCATCATCGCATACCAGTATCTCAGCCATTTTCTTTCCCCTGCCTCCTGTGTTTTATGAATTTACTATAACTGTTAAGAATTAATATCTATGGGGTAAAATATTAAGACTTTCTTAGGATTTCTCTTTCTCTCTATCATACCAGAAAATCTGTATAAAAAAAATCCAATTTCTTTGTTGACAAAACTATACCAATATGGTACAGTATAGTCACAGCAAAGAAATAATAACAATTACTATTATTAAATAAAACAAACTTAAATCGAAAAGGAGATTAAGATTATGGCTAAATGGGTATGTAATGTATGTGGTTATGTTTACGAAGGTGACGCTGCTCCGGAAGCATGTCCGGTTTGTAAAGCTCCTGCTTCTAAATTCACAAAACAGGATGAGAACCTGACATGGGCTGCTGAACATGTTGTTGGCGTTGCTCAGGGTGTCAGTGAAGACATCGTTGCAGACCTGAGAGCAAATTTCCAGGGTGAATGCTCTGAGGTTGGTATGTATCTTGCTATGGCAAGAGTTGCTCACAGAGAAGGCTATCCGGAAGTTGGTCTTTACTATGAAAAAGCTGCTTACGAAGAAGCAGAACATGCTGCAAAATTCGCTGAACTCCTTGGTGAAGTTGTTACTGACAGCACAAAGAAAAACCTGCAGATGCGTGTAGAAGCTGAGAACGGTGCTACTGCTGGTAAATTCGATCTGGCAAAACGTGCTAAAGCTGCTGATCTTGACGCTATTCACGATACAGTTCACGAAATGGCTAAGGACGAAGCAAGACATGGAAAAGCATTCGCAGGTCTGCTTAAGAGATACTTTGGTTAAGCTACAAGCCATGCAAAAATGTAACTGTATGACTCTGTGAGTTTACTCGCAAGAGTCTTTACAGATACATTTTTATACGGCGCCAGCCGTCCATGAGGAAGTAGCATAGCGAATTCCGAATGGTACATGGGGCTTATGTAAAATATTGATTTACAGAAAGGAAACGCGATATATGGCCACGTTGAAATATAGTCGTCAGAGAGAATCGATCAAGGAATTTCTCATGACACGTAAAGATCACCCTACCGCAGATGTTGTTTATGAAAATGTAAGAAAGATTTATCCTAACATCAGTTTGGGAACCGTATATCGTAACCTTTCTCTGTTGTCTGAACTCGGTGAAATTCAGAAATTATCCAACTTTGACGGTGCAGATCATTTTGACGGGTGCGTTACTCCACACTGCCACTTCATGTGTAAAAAATGTGGACAGGTTCTGGACCTGGAAACAGAAGATCTGAATGAAGTTGCTGAAAAAGCGGTCAAAAACTTTTCAGGTAAAATCACAGAATGCGATATACGCTTTTTCGGAATATGTCCGAAATGTATGAACAATTGATGTATTTTATAGATATTTGCTTGACTTTGTAGTTTCTATATGATAGATTGAAACTACAGTTATTGAGAATTATTACTATTATTAAACAAAACTAACTTAAAACGAAAAGGAGATTAAGATTATGGCTAAATGGGTATGTAATGTATGTGGTTATGTTTACGAAGGTGACGCTGCTCCGGAAGCATGTCCGGTTTGTAAAGCTCCTGCTTCTAAATTCACAAAACAGGATGAGAACCTGACATGGGCTGCTGAACATGTTGTTGGCGTTGCTCAGGGTGTCAGTGAAGACATCGTTGCAGACCTGAGAGCAAATTTCCAGGGTGAATGCTCTGAGGTTGGTATGTATCTTGCTATGGCAAGAGTTGCTCACAGAGAAGGCTATCCGGAAGTTGGTCTTTACTATGAAAAAGCTGCTTACGAAGAAGCAGAACATGCTGCAAAATTCGCTGAACTCCTTGGTGAAGTTGTTACTGACAGCACAAAGAAAAACCTGCAGATGCGTGTAGAAGCTGAGAACGGTGCTACTGCTGGTAAATTCGATCTGGCAAAACGTGCTAAAGCTGCTGACCTTGACGCTATTCACGATACCGTTCATGAAATGGCTAAGGACGAAGCCAGACACGGAAAAGCATTCGCTGGTCTGCTTAAGAGATACTTCGGAGAATAAAATTTTAAATTTTATATGAAACAGCTGATCCCCAGGGCATATGCCCCGGGGATCTTTTTTAATCAGATTTTTTTATACTCTCCGCAATCTTATTTTTACTATCCTCACGCACCTGATCACGAAGACGTGTCAGATACTCCGAAAACTGCACTTTATCATTTCCATAGGTCATCTGCAGATCATATTCCAGAGGAATCCATGTACTGATATCTGACTCATTATGCTGGATCAAAGCCTCCAGATTATCCAATGCCTTATAGATTCTTGCCTCCAGCGTCTGACGCTCCTCCATTTCTCTGTAAAGAGCTTGCATTTCACTGGCAAAAGGTTCCGGCAGCTGCTTCACCCATTCATCCAGAAGTGACGCTTCTTTTTCCTCATCTTTTTCTGACTTTTCAAAGGTTGGTATGTCCCCAGTAAATGCCTCTCCAAGATCATGGATCAGACACATTTTCATTAATTTTTTCAGATCTGCTTCCGGAAACTCATCACTGACAAGATATGCCATCAACGTAATTCTCCAGGAATGCTCCGCCACACTTTCCCTGCGGCCTCTGGATGTATAACAGTGCCTGGTGGCATCTTTCAAACGCTCCGCCACAGCTAATGTTTCTATCAGTTTCTCAGGTTCCATCTATCTGCTCAGTCCCCTTTTTGTATTTTAAGTTGTTTTATTATAACACTTTTTAATCAGTGTCGTCTATAAATAATCTTTTTCATACTCAGGCAAAAGCCTCTGGTACCTGGCAGAAATCTCGCATTTCAAACAAAAACGATCCCCGCAATTGCTCACGGAGATCGTCTCTTACACTTTATTTCGCTGTTATTTCACAGTCACCTTACAGGTCATTTTCTTAGAACCGCTCTGAACTGTGATCGTTGCTGCTCCTTTTTTCAGACCTTTTACCACACCCTTGGATGTAACAGTTGCAACTTTTTTGTTAGATGATTTAAAAGTAATTTTTTCATCTGTGTTCTTTGGTGTTGCTATGGCTTTAATCTTGAAAGATTTTCCCTTGGAAACATTTTTTGCTGCCGGAACACCGGAAAGATTTGTTGTTTTTACACCTGTGACCTTTACTGTCACAACCACTTTCTTTTTGCCGGATTTGACAGTAATCTTTGCTGTACCGGCTTTTTTCGCTTTGATCACACCTTTAGAGCTGACTGTAGCTACTTTCTTATTTGAAGAAGAATATGTAACTTTCTCTTTGCTTGTTACTGGTGTAACTGCAATAGAAGAAGCCAATTTCTTGTAGGTAGCTCCTTTTGCAAGTGTCAGTGATTTTGTAGATGTTGTGATCTTTGTAGTTTTTACCGCTGCCTTCTGAACAGTAACCTTGAAACTTGCTGTCTTTTTGCTTGCAAGAGTAACAGTGACTACAGCACTTCCCTTCTTCTTGCCGGCAGTCAGCTTGAATGTTCCATTTTTGTTTACATTTGTTACTTTTACAGTTCCCGGTTTATTTGAAGTAACTGCTGTAACATAGTCTCCTTCTGAAAATCCTGTTGCTTTGAATGCAGTTGTGGACTGACCTGTTTTCATTTTCAATGAAGAAGCTGTCAGATAAATGGTAGCTGGAACTTTTGCTATTGTATTCTGCTTCTCAAGGACTGTACCACATACAGAACAATGACTTCCTTCTGTCTTTCCGTCTGCAAATACGGTTGGAGCTACTGCCGCATCTTTCACTTCTACATGAACATGCTCTTTTGTTTCATCAAATTCATATTTAACTCTGTCAATTTCCAGCCAAGCACCAATTTCTTCATGAAATTCCTCGGCAACAACCGTAAACCATGTGGCATTGTATGTCGTTCTGGTCATGATCGGAAGGTCGTAACCGGAAGGCTGCAGGTTCCGCTGCAGGTTCCATCCATCTTCATCATACTCCTTCACGATAACTCTTAAATTCGGATCTCCAATCGGAGCCCAGCCGCCCAGTTCAGGCTCATAACACCACATTCCAATACCCAATCTGCCAATATCAAGTGATTCTCCAACCTTCGGATTCAGCCTATTTCCCTCAGTATCTTCAAGAACCTCCGGTTTCAATCTGGCTTCATTAGTCTCACCGCCATCAAATACACCGGCAAAATAGTATTGGTGATCAACAAGCTTCTGCCACTGTCCGTTCTCATCTTTTACCTGTGCAGTAAGTGTGAAGATTGTAGAAAAGCTGGCAGTTCTCTCCAGAATCGGAAGTTCCTGTCCTTCCACATCTATCCATTTCCAGCCATCGGTGTCATAATCATATTCTGTTTCGCCTGTTTCATCATCTCTCCATGAGTCTATGATAATCCTGTAATTATCTCCTGTAACAGGAACGCTTTTACCGTTTTCATAGCGAACAATCTGTGGATCCATATCCTTTTTAATATCTAGCTGTTCTCCTACCTTCGGATTTATGGTATTACCATCCTCATCGCTATAATCTTCAGGCTCAATTACATATTCACTGATACCAACCCAAATCCACTCTGTAGCTACTGTCTTTCCGTCTACCAGAACTTCTACCGGAATCGTAATATCTCCCGCTTTACTTCCGGACTTAACAACAATCTCTGTTCCATTTAATGATACCGTCGCCATTCCAGCATATCCCTCTTCCATTGGAAGCAGTTTTAAACTGTACTCGGAAATCTCATTCCAGTCATCTCCATCTACGCAATCCAACCATGTTGAAATGTTCATGGTACTGTTTGGCAGCATATATCCGGTATTACTTGAGGAATCATCATAATTCCTGCCAAACTCATACCTTTTTTCTCCTGCCTCACCAGCATCATCACTGAAGGTCTCCTGAGCTGTAGCATCGGAAAGGTCTTCCTCTGCTGCAAAATCCTCATCCTGCAGCTCTTCTGCATCGTCCTGAATTTCTGCTTCTGCCTCTTCTGAAGCATCCTCATCTGCTTCTACTGCAACTTCTGCGTCAGCATCATCCTGAGCCATTTCCACTTCCTGCTCAACATCTGCTGTAAGTTCTTCCGCTGCTACCGGTACAACTACACTCTGTGTAACAGTAAGTGCCATTGCCAGAAGCATTGCGATTTTGTTTCTTTTCATATAAACCCCATTCCCTTCTTTTTTATTGTCTGCAAACAGACTGATAAATCATTATAAAATGAAAAAGAAACAAAACCCATTACCTCGCAGCATAGTTTATGTTTTTATTTACAAAAAAGCTCCTGCAAATTATATCGCAGAAGCTTTCAGACTGTTCTTTATTCAAATGTCGCTTTCGCTGTATCTACTGCATGATCTGCTTTATTCTCAATATCCGTATCATTTCCCGAGAATACGCTTCCGGCAAAATCAATAACCTCATTTCCCGGCAGACTGTCAATGCAGACAGCAGTTCCATTATCCGTAAATGTATTATTCACATAGTTTGGCGCAGTACCGTAAGCCATAGAGGTATTAAATTTCAAACCAACCGTATTATTCGCGAATGTACATTCCATTGCATTAACCCATGCACCATTCTGTGCAACAGCAGCCGTATCCCAACCCGTGAAGTTGCAATCGGTAAGAAGTACCAGACAATACGCATCCAGTCCGATTCCACCCTTACCTTCAAAATTAATCCCTGACAGATCTGCATAGTTACCATCATGTCCCTTTATACTGACAGTTCCGGTGAAAGTAGTCACCGCATCACCGTCTTTGCTTCCTGAAATACTCCAGACATGATCACCAAAAGTGATATCTCCGTCATAGGTCACTGCCGGAAGATGCAGATATACCGGAGTATCTGAGGGTACCTCTTCTTCAATGGAAGCAAGCAGGGCATTCAACTCTTCGGTGGTCTCCATCGGTGTATCTTCCGGATAATAGCTGACTGCCGGCTGTTTTTCAATCGTAAGTCTCGTACTGAGAAAAATTGTATCTCCATTCTTCATGGTAAGTGTCCACTGGATATCATTCGTTCCACTGTCAGATACATAATTGATATCAGAAACATACGCTGCATTTGGGAAGCTTTCATTGTACACCGGTTCTACATATTCCATTTTCTGCGATCCCTCTGATGGCTTTGTATCTACTTTACAGGACTCTACCTCTTTGGAAAAATCTTCTCCAGCCAGTTCTCCTGTATCTTTGTTTAATACATACAGCTGACATGGAAGTGCACTGTTCATGCCTTCCGACAGCGTATCTGTGCGCTCACCCTGGGCATGTCCAGTCATACCGCCTTCCTCAGAAAAACTCAGCAGAACTTTGTATGATTTTCCCTTATCCGTATAAGTGATCTGAGCACCGCCTTCATATGTTTTTGGTCTGTGATAGATAGAAAAAGCTATTCCGATAACCGCAGCTACGGCCAGAACTGCCACTCCTATCACTGCTTTCTTTCTCCACTTTCTTGGCGTCTTTATCTCTTTCTTTTCTGTCTGAACTGTTGTACAGTGCGGGCAGAAAGACGCATCATCCGGAAGTATCTCCCCACATTTTATACACTTTTTGCTCATTGATTTCCCCCTTATCTCTTTTTATTTTCTTCTCTATTTTTATAGAAAATTTTCTACAGAACCTCCATCAGATGAAGAATATTCTTGTATCTCTTTGCTGGATTTACCATCGTACAGCGTTGAACGATTCTTCCCATTCTGCCACCTGCAAGTTTCCTGGAAGGATGTTCGCCGGTCAGCATAATATTAAGCAACACACCAAGCGCATAGATATCTGCCCGTCCATCTGACTGCGAAAGGCCATACTGCTCCGGTGCTGCAAATCCGGTCGTTCCCAGAATCTGTGTATCTTCCTGAATTGTGCTTTTATATATTCTGGATGCATCAAAATCGATCAGAACAGCTTCTTTTCCACGTATAATAACATTATCTGGCTTCACATCTCTGTGCACCACACCCATAGAATGAAATACCCACAATGCAGAACAAAGCTGTCTTGCAATCTGTTTCGACTCCGCAGTTGTCAGAAAACCGCCTTCAAGGATCTCGCTAAGCGTATCACCCTGCACATATTCTTCCAGCAGAGCTGTCTTTCCATCTTTTTCTCCGACTTCCATTATTTGCGGCAGATTTGGACAGGAAACATTCAGAAGTTTCTGATAAACTTCACTGTTTCCATAAAAATGCCGGAAAATATAACGGGTGCCGCTGTCTCTGTGACGTACAAGTGAGACCTCGCCCCGTTCACTTTTTTTGATCAGCATGAGTACATCATATTCGCTATGAACTGCACCCAAAAGACTGTCGTAAATATTCATATTTCTCATCCTTACTCGTTACTGTTGTAACTGATATTCCTTTTTACTATGCGGTCTGCATATTGTTTTTCAGAACTGTTTATAGTATATTTTAATTTATGTATACTATTTGAAATATTATAACTTATTAGTAATTATTCAGCAAGTAATATAACAAATAGAATATTTGTATTACTATTGATACTATTCGTAAAGCAGCACGAATAGCAATATATTGTTCAAAAATAACGATGAGTAAAGGCGCGGATTATGAAAAAGAAAAATACAGATAGTTTACAGCAGGAACTTATGGATTCACCAGATCTGACTCAGTTTCTGTCACAAAACCAGGAACAGTTTGTAAATAAAAATGTGGCAGAATTATTAAACCATCTGTTTGAAAAGAAAAATATCTCAAAAGCGGCTCTCGCCAAACAGTCAGGCATGAGCGAAATCTATCTGCACCAGATTTTTGCCGGTCGCCGAAATCCTTCCCGAAACCGTCTGCTGTGTCTGTGTTACGGTCTGGATGCAAGCGTAGAAGAAACTCAGGAATTATTGAAACGTTGCGGAAAAGCCCAATTATATCCCAAACTGAAACGTGATGCAATTATATATTACGGACTTCTGCACAAACTTGATCTTTTTGAGATCAACGACAAACTGTTTGATGAAAACGAAGAAACTTTATTCTGAAACTACATCTTTTCATTTATCACATAATAGAGCAAAATCCCCTTTAAAACATGATATGCTGTCAGTACCCTGGATATATCAATGTTTTAGGGGGATTTTTTCTGTCTGTCACTAATAAAATGGTTGAAAGTCTGTTGCAATACCAAACATTTTCCCAAATACTCTTTCATATTATAGAAAAAATACGTATACTAAAATTATATATATCAGATGTGAGATGACTCCCACCTCTTTAGGTGGCGAGGAGCAAATTAGTATCAGTGGTGGGAGTCAATCCCCCATCTGATATAGCCTCCGGCAGGATTGCAGAGATGCGCAAAAGAAATATGTCATGCTTTGCATGACGCGCATCTCGCAGCAAGAATGCCGAGGCATTCTTGAACGGAAACAGTCTCTCAAACAATAAAAAGGAAGTGTCATTTATGAGCGTAATGAATACATACAGTGGGCGAAAATTTGATCCCATGAAGATCGCCCCGGAAGATGTTTATCTGGAAGATATTGCACATGCTTTAAGTCTTGTCTGCCGCGGTGGCGGGCAGATCCGGTGGTTTTATTCTGTAGGACAGCATTCCATTAACTGTGCTCATGAAGCTCTGGCGCGTGGATGGTCGGACCGAATGGCTCTTGCCTGTCTTCTGCACGATGCAAGTGAATGTTACATTTCCGATGTCATCCGCCCGGTTAAAGTCCATCTGCAGAACTACCTGGAAATCGAATCTATGATCATGGATGCGATCTGGGAAAAATTTCATCTTGATGACCTAACTGATGAAGAGAATCAAAAATGGAAACAGATTGATAATGAAATCCTGGAGCTGGAATTAAAAACTCTTATGAAAGGTGAAAAAGACAGGGAGATCATCCCCCTGTCTTCTACTCCTGATCTGTCTGAGCGCACTTTCAGTTCTGTAGAAAAAGAATTCAAAGAACTTGCACTTGAACTGCTTCAGAAACTTTCTTAATTTTGTCCAAAACTTCGTATCTCCTGCCGGACATTACTTTCCATACAATACAGAGGATGACTCACCCAGCCGGTTATACAATTTTACTGCATCATCAATATGCGGATTACCCGTGCCCGATGCACCAGCTGTTACAAGAATATATTCCACTCCATCAATTTCTGCAAAACTTGCGAGGCAATGACCTGCCTGACTCGTGTATCCGGTCTTGCCTCCTTTGATCTTTCCATCGATCACAGAAGCATCCGGCAAATTTTTAAACATCGTACTGTAAAATGTGATTCCATCCGGATGAATATTTGTTCCGGATGTAGAATGATATGGACTTTCAATGATCTCACGGAAAGTGTCATTTTTTATCGCATAACGAAGCAACAATGCCATATCTTTTGCTGTGCTGTAATGATCTTCTCTGTGCAGTCCTGAAATGGAACTGAAATGAGTACCTGTCATTCCAAGCTTCTCTGCTTTTTCATTCATAAGAGTTACAAAATCACTCACCGAACCCGCAACGGTGTCTGCCAACGCTACGCAGCACTCTGCGCCGGACGGAAGCATGACTCCGTAGAGAAGATCAATTGCCTTCACTGTCTCATTCGGCTGAAATCCAGCCTGCATTGCATCCTGCACATAAAGATCCGCTACCATATCGTTTGTAATCGTAATCTCCTGATTCAGATCCTTGAGATTTTCAATCGCAAGGATTGTAGTCATGATCTTTGTCATAGAAGCCGGATACATCTGTTCTTCACCATTAATATCACCGATGACTTTGCCACTCTTTGCATTCATGAGCACCGCATAAGGGCTGTTGATTCCCGTAATATCCAGTTCCTCGACTGCAGGTTTACGGATACTGTTTACGAAGTTGGTGATTCCTGTTCCCAGTCCCAGATTATGCCCCACGATCATTACAAGAACGACAACTACGATCAGTTCTGCAGCAATCAGACCCTTGAGCCTGCCCTTCTTTTTTCTTCGACCGTTATTTCTTTTATTTCCTGTATTTGGAGTATTTCTACGTTTCTTATCAGCCATACCGCCCCTTCTTTTCTATTGAAGTTTCTTATTATTGTATCATATTACCACAAAATCCTGTAAAAAACTTTAATGTTTTATTAAGAAAAAAAGGGAACCCTGTGATGAGATTGTGTGTAGAGTGTAAGCGGGGGTGGGTGTATCCAGAGTGGGAAAATTCATCAGTTCTAAAGTACTAAGACTCTTATATTTTGCTAAAAGCGATCATAAAAATGTCAAACTCGCTTCGCTCAAACAGTGCCATTTTTATGCTCAACACAAAATCCCAGAGCCTAAGTACTTTCACGAACCTCTTCAGGCTTCCCCCTCCCGGATACACCCTCCCCGCCTCCAACATACTCCACAAACTCACTCACCAACCCTGGAAATGAGTGTTCGTTAGCTGCACCACTTCACAAGCACCTTCATAGTTTTCACACATGCTTCTCTTTGTCAGATCTTTTCAGCGTGGCCGACAAGGGGGAGTCCGAGGGGGAACAGCGGCCTTCGCAACTGTGAGCGAGTTCCCCCTCGGATTTTTTTCCCATTTGCCAAATAGCGGGACCCCGGGCAGTACCCGGCCATGCAACTGTGAGCGAGTTCCCCCTCGGATGGTTTTCATATTTCCAAATATAAAAAAATTCTATTAAAGAAAAAAAATTAGGGAAATAAAAAAGACACCCTTTTAAAGGATGTCCTTTTGTCATTTATTTAGGCGAATTTAGCCGGGTTAACCTTCACACCAGGTCCCATAGTAGGTGTAAGAACGATACTCTTCATGTACTGTCCTTTCAGTGTGCTTGGTCTAGCTTTAACGATCGCCTCAATCAGCGTCTGGAAGTTGTCGCTTAACTGTTCCTCAGTAAAGGAAGCTTTACCGATCGGAACATGGATGATATTGGTTTTGTCAAGACGGTATTCAATCTTACCTGCTTTGATATCATTGATCGCTTTTGTAACGTCCATAGTTACTGTTCCAGCTTTCGGGTTTGGCATAAGACCTTTTGGTCCAAGTACACGACCAAGACGTCCTACAACACCCATCATGTCTGGTGTAGCAACAACAACGTCGAAATCCAGCCATCCTTCGTTCTGAATTCTCGGGATGAGATCTTCTGCTCCTACGTAATCAGCTCCAGCTGCTTTAGCTTCTTCAGCTTTAGCGTCTTTTGCGAATACAAGAACACGAACTTTTTTACCAGTTCCATGAGGCAGAACTACTGCACCACGGATCTGCTGATCTGCATGACGTCCATCGCAGCCTGTACGGATGTGAACTTCGATAGTTTCGTCAAATTTAGCAACTGCAGCTTTTTTAACTAAGCTGATAGCTTCTGCGGTATCATATAATGTAGCGCGGTCTACTGCTTTAGCAGCTTCCACGTATTTCTTTCCTCGTTTCATTTCTATAACCTCCTGTGGTATTTGCGGGGAAAAGCCCTCCCACTTGAAAATTTCACTTTTTCTACGGGAACCCCGAACTTAAGCTTCGGTATTTATTAGTCTACGACTTCGATTCCCATACTTCTTGCTGTACCGGCGATCATGCTCATAGCAGCCTCGATGGATGCTGCATTGAGGTCTTTCATCTTCAGCTCAGCGATCTCCTGAACCTGTGCCTTAGTAACTTTAGCTACTTTGGTCTTGTTCGGTGTACCGGAACCAGATTTGATGTTTGCAGCTTTCTTAAGAAGAACTGCTGCCGGCGGAGTCTTGGTTATGAAGCTGAAACTTCTGTCAGCGTAAACAGTGATGACAACCGGGATGATAAGATCTCCCTGATCAGCTGTTCTTGCGTTGAACTCCTTAGTAAACTGTACGATGTTTACACCGTGCTGTCCAAGAGCCGGACCTACTGGCGGAGCTGGTGTAGCCTTTCCAGCAGGAATCTGTAATTTAATATATCCTGTAACTTTCTTTGCCATTGTTGGCACCTCCTATAAATTGTGGTAATTGCGGGGATTTCCCTCCCACAGGCTCATAAATGAACCTCTTTACATCATCTTCTTGATCTCTGTGAAGTTCAGTTCAACCGGTGTCTCACGGCCAAACAGTTCTACACGAATCGTCAGGGTCTGTCTTTCCTCGTTGATGGACTCGATAACACCAACGGTATCTTTCCATGCCCCTGTCGTTACAACAACCGTGTCGCCGACCTCAAAGTCAACGACAACGCCGGTTTCCTTAAATCCGAGACCGGCCATCTCCTCTTCCGTCAAAGGAACCGGTTTGGAGCCCGGACCAACAAACCCGGTCACTCCGCGGGTGTTGCGTACTACGTACCAGGTATCATCATTCATAACCATGTTGATCAGTACGTATCCGGGAAACATCTTCTTGGCAACCTGTTTATTGGCTCCATTCTTGACTTCGATAACTTCCTGCATCGGCACGGAAACCTCTAAGATCTGATCCTGAAGGTTCCGGTTCTCGATCGTCTTTTCGATGTCAACCTTTACTTTGTTTTCATAGCCGGAATAAGTATGCACTACATACCAATTTGCTTCTGCCATATTTCTCACCTTTGCCTTTACATAACGAAGTGCAGTCCAAACACGATTGCCGTGTCAAGAGCCGCAATGATAAGTCCCAGCGCAACGGAAACGGCGATGACCGCTCCAGTCTGCTTCGTAACTGTCTCTTTGTCAGGCCAGATGATCCTTTTGTACTCAGCTTTTAGACCTTTCCAGAAACTCTTTTTAGGAGCTTTTTTGGTATTTTCTGTATCACCCATTTTTGTCCTCCAAAGCGCTCAGGCAGATGCCCGATCGCGCAGAACCAACCAGTTACTCTTACTTCGTCTCTTTGTGTAACGTGTGTGTCTTACAGAATCTGCAGTACTTCTTGGTTTCCATACGTTCCGGATGAGATTTCTTATCCTTTGTCATGTTGTAGTTACGCTGCTTGCATTCTGTACACTCCAATGTGATTCTTGTACGCACAACTTCCACCTCGCTTTATATTTCTTTGTTAATTTGTTGCTTGGTAGCTTGCGAGGCTACCTAATTTTTAGGCATAAAAAAAAGACCTACTTCCATTCGCCAAATCAGTTTATCATGACA